>Ga0307379_10011516_pt1 | contig 11599 bp, 10 predicted proteins | sample UN2MG_FD_202237 | JGI IMG/M metagenome (GOLD analysis project Ga0307379, IMG submission 202237) | Soil microbial communities from Risofladan, Vaasa, Finland - UN-2 | ecosystem: Environmental > Terrestrial > Soil > Coastal area > Acid sulfate soil | place: Finland: Risofladan, Vaasa | collected... | reverse complement strand
AATATCTTCATAGGTGTGAGAGACCAGACTATCGGTGAGGATATTATTCTTAAGCCGGATATGGTTGTTGTTACTCCCTGCATAGTTCCAAGGAAGGATAATGAAGAACTGGCAAAGATGTTAAAGGTACCCCGAAATGAAGACGGATTTTTCCTTGAGGCGCATGTAAAATTAAGACCTGTTGACTTTGCTACAGAAGGTGTTTTTCTCGCTGGTATGGCTCACTCACCAAAGTATGTCGACGAGACTATTGCTCAAGCAAATGCAGCTGTATCCCGTGCTTGCACGATAATATCGAAGGATAAATATATAGCTGAAGCCAAGATTGCCAAAGTCGACGAGGAAATATGCGACGGTTGTGGAATATGTAGGGTAGTATGTGAATTTGAAGCCATAGAGATGGTAAGGGTTCAAGAAGACGGAAGAGAAAAGGTAAAGGCACAGGTGAGAGAGGCATTGTGTAAGGGTTGTGGCTCTTGCGCTGGCAGCTGTCCTGAGGGTGCTATACAGCAGAAGGGTTTTAATTCCAAACAGATTTTGGCAATGGTTAATTCCTTTCTTGAGAAAGAACCTGTTATGGTATATGAAGGAGGAGAGAGTGGATACTAATGCTTTCAAACCAAAAGTTCTTGTTTTTACTTGCAATTGGTGTTCCTATGCTGGTGCTGATTTAGCGGGTGTTTCAAGACTCCAGATTAAACCATATTTTAGGGTCATAAGAACTATGTGTTCGGGAAGGGTTAATCCAGAACTGGTTCTTGAAGCGCTTGCGAAGGGAGCTGATGGTGTACTGGTCTTAGGTTGCCATTTGGGTGATTGCCACTATATAACCGGCAATCACAGGGCGATAAAGAGAATGGCAATGCTGCGAAAATTACTGGAACATTTTGGAATAAGTTCTCTGAGGGTGAAACTTGATTTTGTTTCTGCCGGAGAAGCGCAGAGGTTTCAGAGCGTTGTAAGTAACTTCATTGATGGAATAATAGCATTGGGACCAAATCCATTAAAGTGAGGGAAATATATGAAGGATAAGTTAAGGAAAATTATAGATGAGTGGTTGGAAACGAAAAAAGTGGATGGTGTGGTTGGTCTTACGGAGGAGAAAGAGAACATAAAACCACATCTTTTCCAGAAGGGTGATACTTCATTTATTGCATTGACTCCCAAATATCCTCTTGCTTCTGTAATGATGCTCTTACAGGAGCATTACCCGGAAAAGCGATTTGGCATTATTGCAAGGGAGTGTGATATAAGGGCAATGGTGGAATTACATAAAAGAGAGAAGAAAATAGATATAGAAAGAGTGGATATTATTGGCATTGCCTGCACAAAGAAGGAAGTAGAGGAATGTGCTTGTGATTTTCCTTATCCTCATATGGCAGAAGTGATAGTTGGAAAGAAGATAGAGATAGAGACAAAGAATTTATCGGTTGATAGACTATTAAATATGGAACTCAACGAAAGGCTCTCTTTCTGGAAATACCAGTTTGACAAATGTATGAAATGTTATGGTTGCCGAAATGCCTGTCCCTTATGTATCTGTTCCGAGTGTGTTCTAGAGGATGATTTGTGGGTGAAAGGCGGTAGGATTCCCCCTCCTTTTCCACTTTTTCATTTGATAAGGGCAGTCCATACGTCTGGACGCTGCATTGGTTGTGGTGAATGTGAGAAAGCCTGTCCAATGGATATTCCTCTAACTACTCTATATACACTTTTGCGGAATAATGTAAAGGAACTGTTTGATTACAATGCAGGAATAGAATTGGATAAAGAGATTCCGTTGTTGACCACGCTTGATGAAACCCCAATGAAGGAGGAAGGATGAATTACAGTAATGTTCTTACAACTTGTCCTTATTGCGGAGCCGGATGTAATTTATATCTTGAAGTGTTGGATGGTAAAGTTGTGGGCACTCTGCCCTGTAAGACGGATATTATTAGCGAGGGAAAACTATGTATAAAAGGGTGGAATGCTCATAGTTTCATCAACCATCCAGACAGGTTAACAAAACCTCTCGTTAAAAAGGATGGAAAGTTTCATGAAACCAAATGGGAAGAAGCTCTAAGGTCAGTAGCGGACAATCTTACAAAAATCAAGGGAAAATATGGGCCCAATAGTATTGCTTTGCTTTCATCAGCAAAGTGCACAAATGAAGAAAACTACCTTGTGCAAAAATTCGCCCGTTCAGTTATTGGCACAAACAATGTAGATCATTGTGCCCGTCTCTGACATAGCCCAACTGTGGCCGGTCTGGTCGCGGCATTCGGAAGTGGTGCAATGACAAATTCCATCCCTGAACTTGAGGATGCTAAATGTATACTCATAACAGGTTCTAACACCATGGAAGCACATCCATTAATTGCAAGAAGAATTATGCGGGCTAAAGAAAAAGGTGCGAAGGTAATCGTTGTTGACCCTCGACGAATTCCCATTGTCCATTTTGCCGATATGCATCTCAGACCACGCCCTGGAACTGATGTCGCATGGATTAATGGTTTTATGAATGTAATCATAAGTCGGGGGTTGCAGGATAGAGATTTTATCAACCAGAGGACTGAAAATTATGAGGAGTTAAAAAAGGTTGTGGAGCAATACACACCTGAAAAGGTCGAGCAAATTACAGGAATACCTGAGGCAAAACTGGAGGAAGCAGCAACAGTTTATGCAAAATCTGAGAGTTCCGCAATCGTCTATGCAATGGGGATTACGCAACATACAACTGGGGTAGACAATGTGAAATCCTGTGCAAACCTTGCAATGCTCACAGGAAATGTAGGAAAACCTTCAACAGGGGTCAACCCGCTGAGAGGACAGAATAATGTTCAGGGTGCATGTGACCTTGGAGCGCTGCCTAATGTTTATCCCGGATATCAGAAGGTTGCCCTTCCAGAGATGGAGGAAAAGTTCAAAAAGGTCTGGGGAAATACGGCAGGAACCAAGGTTGGACTTACAATCCCTGATATGTTAGCTGCTGCCCAGAAAGGTGAGCTGAAGGCAATGTACATAATGGGTGAGAATCCTATGCTGTCTGATCCTGACATAAATCACGTGAAAAAATCATTTGAAAGCCTTGATTTTCTTGTTGTTCAGGACATATTTTTATCAGAGACTGCTGAGTTGGCAGATGTTGTTCTACCTGGTGCTTCCTATGCTGAAAAGGATGGGACTTTCACTTCAACGGACAGACGGGTAAGAAGGATTAGAAAAGCCATAGAACCTATAGGAGAAAGCCGGGCTGACTGGCGCATTATATGTGAACTTGCCAAACTTATGGGAAGCAAAGTATTCGATTTCAATTCACCTGCTGAGATAATGGATGAAATAGCTCAACTTACTCCTATTTATGGGGGCATTTCATATGATAGATTAGAGGAGCTCAAGGATGGTTTGTGCTGGCCCTGTCCATCCAAGGAACATCCTGGCACACCTTATTTACACAAGGATAAGTTTTCCAAGGGAAGGGGTAGTTTTTCACCACTCGAATTTGCCGAGGCAAAGGAGTTACCGGATGAAGAATATCCACTTCTCTTGACAACAGGACGAAACATGTTTCATTGGCACACCGGAACGATGACGCGACGCACAGCCAAGCTGGACAAAGAGTTAAAGACAGGTTATATGGAAATCAACCCAATTGATGCTCAGAAAATGGGCATAAAAGATGGAGAAATGGTTCAGGTGAAGAGTAGGAGGGGTGAAATAGACATAAGCGCACGCATTAATGAAGTAGTTCCTGAAAAGGTGGTTTTCATTCCTTTTCATTTTCGAGAATGTGCAGCAAATATTCTTACTAATCCTGTATATGACCCTCAGGCAAAGATTCCTGAGTACAAGGTCTGTGCAGTAAACATAGAAAAGAAAGGAGGTAGCCAATGAGTTGCAAGCCTATAGAGATAGTACAAACTTGTGGAGTGGCTGGTGTTTACAAAACAAAACTCCCTGTTTCGAATTTGCTACTAAGAGGTTTTATGGCTGGTCTCTACATTGCTGTTGGAGGGGCTTTAGCAACAATGTGCGCTACCGGAGTTGCAGACAAGTTAGGACCCGGGATAAAATCCCTTATCGCTGGATCGGTCTTCCCCGTAGGGCTCATCGCAATAGTACTCACGGGTATGGAATTATTTACTGGTGATTGTATGTTAGTCCCTATGGCGTCCTTACAAAGAAAGGCAGTTTGGAGTAAGGTGTTGTACGTGTGGTTCTGGGTATATATAGGAAACTTTGTAGGTTCGCTTTTTTGGGCATACCTGATGGTTGTAGGACCATTCAGCAATGGAGGTGTAGGATTGAGTGTTTACGGTCAAACAGCAGTTGCAATAGCCGAAGCAAAAATATTGCCATATCAGGCAGCGGGAGGAATAGGTCTATGGTCAGCATTTATGAAGGGTATAGGATGTAACCTTCTTGTAAACCTTGCTATTTTACTTGCATTTTCCTCCAAGAACATGATAGGGAAGTTCTTTGGTATCTGGTTCCCAATAATGGCATTTGTTTCCTCTGGTTTTGAACACTGTATAGCAAATATGTTTTTCATACCAGCAGGTATATGGGCAGGTGCAAATGTTACATGGGGTCAGTTCTTTGTCTGGAACCTCATTCCTGTTACAATAGGGAATATTGTTGGAGGTTTACTCTTCATAGGTGTTGTTTATTTCCTCATGTTCAGGAAGGAACTTCAAAAGGTATAGTTTTGGAAAGAAATAGAGGGTAATGAAATATGATTCCCGATTTCATCACCCTCTATTCATGTTCTATCATGCTGAATTTATTTCAGCATCTCGTTGTACCTGGTTATCATCCACTCTTTCTCTGTCATATGGCATTGTTTATTCATAGAGTCATATTAACTTTGATTCTGAAACAAGTTCAGAATGACACAATATATAATGCGTATGCTATTGATATGTTTTATATGTAGTTCTCACCTTATATGCTGAACCATCTTCCATTATATGGTTGGGCAGTCAATATGAGAAATAACCAGTTCTTTTAAAATAGTTTGTGAAGAAATTCACTTTTTAACCTGAAAATTAGGAAGTTTTTAACACTTTTGAAAAAGGGGGTATTTTGTCAATGTATAAGAAGGCTATGACGACAGCGGAATTGCTCAAGAAAGCAGAAAAGCCAAACGAGGATGCTATGAAGCTGCATCCATTCTATCAGGGTAAGATTGAGATTGCGCTCAAGGCACCTGTGAGGAATTTAGATGACTTTGCTATATGGTATACCCCAGGTGTGGCGGCACCTTGTTTGGATATCCAGAAAAATCCCGAGAAGGTGTACGAACATACAAATAAGGGCAATACTGTAGCCATAGTAAGTGATGGTACCCGCGTCCTTGGACTTGGAGATATAGGTCCTGAGGCAGGCTTACCCGTGATGGAGGGTAAAGCACTGCTCTTTAAATATTTGGGAGGTGTAGATGCGTTTCCTATCTGTATAAAGAAACAGGACACCGATGAATTTGTGGAAGTTGTTAAATCTTTGGAGCCCTCATTTGGTGGCATAAACCTTGAGGATATTTCCAAACCAAAATGCTTCCATATTCTGGAGAAACTGCGGAATGAGATGAACATACCTGTTTGGCATGATGACCAGCAAGGAACAGCAACTGTAATCATTGCAGGTTTGATGGGTGCACTAAAAGTAGTGAATAAGCAAATGGACAATATAGACATTGCTATGATTGGTGTAGGTGCCAACTACCGTATCACCAAGTGTCTTGTGCTTGCTGGTTGCGACCCTAAAAGAATTATAATGACCGATTCAAAGGGTATACTTAATAAGGGTAGGAAGGACTTGAATTCTTCCGAAAGCAAAGAGAAATGGGAGATGTGTCTTGAGACAAACGGGAAACAGAAGACCGGGGGAATAAAGGAAACACTGGAGGGAGCTGATGCGTGTATTGCTCTTTCTGCTTCCAAACCTGGTCTTATAAAAAAGGAGTGGCTTTCCGCAATGAACAAAGATGCTATAGTTTTTGCCTGTGCGAATCCTCTCCCTGAAATTTGGCCATGGGATGCCAAGAAGGCTGGTGTGCGCATTATTGGAACTGGTCGAAGTGATTTTCCCAATCAGGTAAACAATTCTCTTGGTTTTCCTGGCATATTCAGAGGTGTTCTTGATGTTTGGGCAAAAACCATAACAGATAGTATGGTGATTGCGGCTGCAAAATCACTTGCCCGAAGTGCAGAGCTGAAAGGATTGAATGAAAACTATATTATTCCAAAAATGGATGATCCACAGGTTTTTGTTGATGAAGCAGTTGCCTGTGGACTCGAGGCAATAAAGGAGGGAATTGCACGCAGGGAGCTTTCGGCGGATGAATTGCGAAGGAGTGCCGAGCAGAGAATTTCTCATTCAAGAGACGAAACTGAACTTTTGATGGAGCAAGGAATTATTAAGAAGGTTCCTATATAATCTTAGCACAAAATAAAACAGGAAACACAGGACAAAAGGTATTATACAAGATGTTGTTTTAGAATTTGGGGGCGTTCAATTTAACGCCCCCAACTCGTTGAGAAAATATTTGAATGGAAATGTGATACAATTATACAGGCAATAGGGCAACAGGCTGACTATTCATTTTTCCCGAAAGAAATACAGGAACAATTGAAGCTTGACAAAAGAGGTAACAGGATTCTCGTAGATGAAAATGGTATGACTTCTAAAGTTGGTTTATATGCTGGTGGTGACTGTGTTAATCATAGAGGGGATATAGTAAGTTCTGTAGCAGATGTACGAAAGGCAGTAATGGGAATCTCAAAAAAAATTAAGATAAAATTCAGGACATTTGACAATGAGGAATAAAATTAAATGTGTATCTTCTTAAGAACGGTTATGGTGAAGGTTCATTTGTCACAGTCAAAGCAATGAAATGATTAACTTCATTGTCCACTTTCAGCGTATTCTATAAACAAGAATTTACGGAAGTTGAGTTTTAAAAGTATACTACTTTCCCGCAGTATTCACACCTAATGTGAGTCATTCCTTTGACAATTGGTTTGGTGAAACTTGCTCCGCAGGCAGGACATTTGTCTATCTTCGGAAGCGTTTTTTCTTCTGTTTTCGCTCCTTCATCTGTGATTGTTTTGGCGATGCCGCCGCTTATAACCGAATCAAGAACATCATCTACTTCCTTGGAATCTACATTTGTTCTAAAGGTTGCTTCCCTTATTTTAGCTCCATGCTCAAACTCCAGATGCAGCATTTCCTTTCTTGCGAGAAAGAAACCCTTTTCACTGTCTTTGGATGAGACAATTAAACCTATGGGTTCATCAATAAGTAATTCTTGCCTGCGTTCCTTTTTTGTTACCACAAGAAATCGCCTCGATACAACAACATCTTCATTCTGCTCAAACCTGAATCTTTTATCGGTCAGAAAAATGATACCTTTTGGTCCCTTTTTTCCTTCTTTTAGATACTGTGCACTCCAGGCGTCTACAAGGCTTTCTCCTTCCAGTAACTTAAAAGAAGCTTTTTCAATCTGCTCGAAACCATTATCAATTCTCTTTATCCTTTTGTCCAATGTATTTAATTTTTCTTCCATAGGTTGAATCATTGATTTCAACTTATTATCTGCATCCTTAATCAATGATTTAATGGGAGAAATTCTTGATTCCACCAAATCGATGTGTGAATAGTAATTTGCAGGATTCGTTTCAAAATCCGAACGCATGGAACTTATTTCAGACACCATCTGGTCCAAAGTAAATGAGTGGATATTTGCTATATTATTTGATTCTGTTTGAATGCTTGTCTTGATTCGCGGCAATTCTCCCTTATAGTCGATTACCATTTTCTCCCATTCTTTACCGTAGACAAAACTTTTCTGCCGTACAGTTCTTATCCCATTCTCGATACCATTCAGTTTTTTTTCAATGTCCCGAATATTGCCGAAAACATCGTCAAAAAGATATTTCCTTTTCAGATCCGTTATGTCATTTTGAATTGAAGACAGTTTTGATCTGTAATTCCCAACTTTTTCTTCGTCTCTGTGATACATACACCCTCCTTTGTATTTTAATTATTTTAACACAGACATGAGGAAAATTCAATTACTTTTTAAAACAATTTTCAAAAATCTGTTGACATTTGAAAAAAGTTTATTATAATAAGAATATATGATAAAGATTTATCTCAAGATTGTTGCATTTTCACTATGTTTGCTGTTAATGCTCCAATTGCAATCTCAGTGAAGACTATGCTAACCACTTTAGGAGGATAGTTCAATGATAACCGTAAAAAAGATTGAGAAGTTGATGAAAATCTCTTCTGAAAAATATCCAATTCTTAGTCTATACTTAGGGATGAGCCCGGCGATTAGTTCTCAGAAACAATATAAAACTCTTGCAAAAAGCCTTATAAAGAAAGGCACATACAATCTTTCCAAATTCGATGACAGCCAGAGGAACCTGATAGCCAAAGACTGTCAGAAACTCAGCAATTTCATAGAGTATGAGTTTGAACGCAAATCACAATCAATTGCAGTATTTTCATCAACAGGATTGGGTCTGTGGCAGGTGCATCCTCTGCCAAGACGAGTTAAAAGTAGATTTGTTATTGATATAGACCCGTATACAAGACCGCTTGTCAGATTTCTTGATGAAAACGAAAAATACTTTATTGCCTACGTAGACAGTAAGAGGGCAAGATTATTTAGTATATATACCGGAGTAATGAATGAAAGGAATGAGATTTTAGATGAAGAAGTGCCTGGGAAACACAAACAGGGAGGATGGTCTCAATCAAGATTCCAAAGACACATTAAGAATCGGTCTGCAAAACACTTAAAGAATATAAGCGATATTATACATGAACTTTACAAGGTAGAAAAGTTTGACCATTTAATAATAGGAGGTTCCCTCGAAGCCCTTCATTCATTCAGACATATGTTGCACAGTTCTTTGCAGAAAATCATAGTGGCACAGGTTCAGGGGAGCCTAGATGATTCAGTAGGCGAAATCTATTCATCGGCTCAAAAAATCATTGACACCTTCGAAACCAAGCAGTCTAAGAAATATCTCAACCTATTTTTCGATAGAAAGGGGAAGAAGCATCTTGCTTCAAGCGGCTTTTCGGACATAGTTAGAATGTTAAGGCAGGCGAGAATTCATACATTACTGGTTAAAACGAATCTGGTTGTCCCAGGTTTCCGCTGTTCTAATTGTGAGGCACCGTATCTAAAAGAAATTTCAAAGTGTGATTTTTGTGGTAAAAAGGTGCTTAAGGTTCCCGACATAATCGATGAAATCATAGAAAATGTGTGGGATCAGAATGGTGAAGTGAAATTCATTAAAACAAGCAAGGAACTTGATAAATTGGGGGGCATCGCAGCACTTCTGCGATGGTAAAATTGAAAAGTGCACCAATACTATTCCCCCTTTGAAAAAGGGCTTAGGGGGATTTATATAAAGCAAGAAAAATATAAGGAGGAGTAATAATGAAAAGATTTTTATTGATTTCTATGTTCTTGATTTTTTCTATTGCATTTGTTCATTCTTTCGAGTCTGTTGCAACGACCGATAATGCATTATCAACAATCGTAAACCCGGCAGGTTTGGGCTTTAATAGAACTTTTGAAGGTTTTCTCATCTCTCCTTTTGACACATTTGGTGCGGTAAATGAGACTCAACTCTTCTTCAGGGCAGGTGGAATTGGATTTTCAAGCCAGTTTTCGGGAGAAAATAATTACAATGCTTTTACCATCTCGACAGGCACTTCAATTGGCAAAAATATGTATTTAGGTTCAGGCTACCGTTGGTTCACAAAAACCAGGAGAGGTTCCGAATGGAACCTGGGTTTTCTTTACCGACCATTCAACTTTCTTTCAATTGGTGTAACCGCAAAAAATATTAACTATCCGGATGAACTATTCCCTCGATATAACCTGGGTTTTGCAATTAGACCATTTGGAAACAGATTTACAGTTTCTCTCGACGGTGCCTACTATAAAACAGAAACAGCTGATTATGGTGAAGATCTGAACCTCACAGTTGGCGCTCAGTTGGAACTTATAAATGGTATAGCTATCAGTGGACACTATTCGGAAGATAATTTCGGAATTGGTTTGGGATTAAACCTTAGAAATTTCGGGATTGAGGGTTATAGTAATTTCAATGATGAAGGTAATTTTGCAACCGGGCAAACAGTAACGCACTTTAGTATTGACCGGTATCGGACGATTCTAAAGAGCAAAAAAAAATATTGGGTTACTTTGACTCTTGCGGGTCAAATTATTGAAGAAAGAAGACCGTCAGGTATATTTGGAAAGAATAGTCCTACCTTAAAAAACATACTTGATGTAATTGAGAGGATTGCTACTGACCCTGAAGCTAAAGGCATTTATCTCATAATGGAAGGACCCGAATGTGGTTTTGCTAAGATGCAGGAAATAAGGCAGGCATTATCTGAAGTCAGGCGAAAAGGAAAGTTAATTTACTGTTATGCCCAAATGCTTAACAATAGAGATTACTACCTTGCAACAGTTGCAGATTCGTTGTTTATGAATCCTTCAGGTGAACTAAATCTTACCGGCCTGGCTTCTGAAGTGCCGTTTTTCAAAGGAATGCTGGATAAGATTGGGATTGAAGCCGAATTGGAGCATATTGGAAAGTATAAATCAGCTTCAGATATTTTTACGCAGGATAGTATGACACCTGCTCACAAGGAAGTTACAAACGCAATACTTGATGATCTTTTTGACCAATTAACCAGAACTATTGCACAAGCAAGAGGGATGAATATTCAGAGCCTGAAACAATTAATAGATCAAGGCCCTTTTTCAGCGAAGCAAGCCAAAGACCATAATCTCATTGACAGGTTACTGTATGAAGACGAAGTAGGGGAGAGGTTGAGAAAGGGGCAGACAAAAGCTGTTTCTCTCAAAAAATACATTTCCAGCAAAAACTATGTATATGATTGGCAAACGAAACCACAAGACAAGATTGCAATTATATATGCGACAGGCAACATAGTTTCGGGAAGAAGTGGCAAGAATTTTCTTGCAGGAAACCTTATGGGCTCAAAAACAATAGTCAGCGCAATAAGGTCTGCAAGAAAGGATAGAAGCATAAAAGCGATAATTCTCAGGATTGATAGCGGAGGAGGTTCAGGACTCGCATCTGATGTAATATGGAGAGAAGTTAAAAAAGCAACGGAAGGTAAAAACACAAAACCCTTTGTCGTTTCAATGTCGGATGTGGCTGGTTCTGGTGGTTACTACATTGCGTGTGCAGCTGATATTATTGTTGCCGATGAGGGAACAATTACTGGTTCAATCGGTGTTGTAAGTGGAAAATTCAGTTTTGAAAAATTCTATAAAAAGATTGGCTTAAGATTCGAAGAAAACAAAAGGGGAAAGCACGCTGCTATGTTCTCAACCACAAAATCGTTCACCGATGATGAACGAAAAAAACTCAAAATTGACATCAGGGAATTTTATCGTGACTTCATAGAGAAGGTCGCTGAAGGAAGAGATATTCCAGTTGCACAAGTAGATTCAATTGGCAGAGGAAGAATATGGACAGGAAATCAGGCAAAGCAAATTGGTCTTATCGATGAAATAGGTGGTTTAAGTGATGCTATCAAAATTGCAAAA
>Ga0307379_10011515_pt1 | contig 11599 bp, 10 predicted proteins | sample UN2MG_FD_202237 | JGI IMG/M metagenome (GOLD analysis project Ga0307379, IMG submission 202237) | Soil microbial communities from Risofladan, Vaasa, Finland - UN-2 | ecosystem: Environmental > Terrestrial > Soil > Coastal area > Acid sulfate soil | place: Finland: Risofladan, Vaasa | collected... | reverse complement strand
TTAGATATAGTGTTTTTAGGTGTTAAAGCATCACGATATTTTTGTAGCATAGTATTATCCAATCCAGCTTTGAAAAATAGAAATTCCAATTCCAACCTTTTCAATCGATTCATTTCTGCCAATTCTTATTCAATTCTTTTTGTCACGATTTTACTTCCCATTTATCCAATTTAAGGATGGATATCCAAAATAATCCCTAGATGTGGGATTTTGTACATCACCATAAATAAAAATTTTAAAAAAATGCTATGGAAAAAGGACATGTGTGGTGATTGATGATGACGTTGATGAGAAACCAAGGCAATTTCAGGAAAAATTAATAAAAAAAATCCACTTCATGTAGTTTTACTCAAGTGATTAATCATGTACTTCGAATTGCTTTTGAATAAATGAAATGAGTAAATTTACACAATATCCAAACCCTAGTATTGGGGTTAAGAAGAAAAAGTGAACGAAACAGCAATAGTCATCGAAGACGACGAGTTTGGAAATGAAACCCTATCAGAACTTCTGGAGACATATGGAATTAAAGTGGTCGTCAGAGGCTCTAATGGTAAAGAAGCAATAGATCTATTTGGAAAACATAATCCACCTTACTCCATAATTGGCCTTTTGAAGCCTAATTATGATGGATTTTTTGCAATAAAAGGCATTCAAAAAATCAACAAGGAATCTCAAATTTTAGTTTTAACTGGAGATACCAGCCTAGAATCCAAAAAGAAATTAGACGATCTTTGAATTTCTAAATTGATTTACAAACCTTGTGACATTAATTACATATGGGAATTTTTTAAATTAAATCCAACTTTATTCGATAAACTCGTTAACACCTCAAAGATTTAGGATTAAACCAACAGTTCAGATCCCGTTTGTGGATTTTGAAAATAATTTTGAGAAGGATAAAAAAATTATAATATCATAATTTTATATTTTTATAAAAAGGAGATCATCATCGATCAAAAAAAATAAACGCGATCAGTTTAGAAAAAATTCCAACAGACATAAAACTAAATAAAAAAAAACATGGTAAATTTATGTCAAGATTTTTTGCGTGTCCACTCTGCGCTAAAAATAAAAATCATGTGCCATTAGTTACTTTTGGTAACAACAAGATTTGTCAATCTTGTGGATCAATTTTTAATATCAAACAACAGATCTCCACTTTGTGAAAAGTGTGACTTTTATTTTGTTTATAGATCTAACTATAGTTATTTCAAAAAATAATTATCAAAAGGTCAATACCACTTATCATATTTTGAGAATATTTTTTGGGAAGGACTAGAATTTATCTAATTAAATCTAATTTCAAGTATAAGAAAAAGGATAAGAACAAAAAACTATAATTTTAATCCCGATAAAATTTTCTGGAGAATTTACTCATAGTTATTAAAATTACCTTATAGTTGCCAAGCAAGTCCTTATACTATCAAATCTCTTTCTTATACAGTGAATAGTTTTTTAATCAAATGCATGTTTTTGATCATCTTTTTTAGCTTTGGATTCTCAAACCTTTCTTTTGGTCAGGGTGTTCAAACATCAGGTGGTGTTAATGTTGATGGGAGCTGGTATCTAGGTGAAAGCCTCAAAGTGGGCGATTATTTTGAGTATTCTTTATGTGAATTGGATCTTAATGACTGTGCACCCATTACACTGAAAATGTGGATCAAAGGAGAAACTCCACACTTCAGTGAAACATTATGGGATACGGAAATTCTAGTAATTGATGGTAATAAAATCATCAAAGGTTCAATGGGGCTAGGCAATAAGGCGCCTGAACCTATAACATTTGATGATGATATTTTTGATTATGCCATTGCATTCAAATCCTCTTTGGCTTGGCTTTCTGCTTTTGCTACTGGAAATGAAAACGATTTGATTCATGGACCAAAAGATTTCAAGTCTGCTGCATGGGGGAAGATAGGAGCAATTGGCGGCGCTCAATTAATTCCGATAAGAGCTGAAGAAATAATCACTCCTGCTGGAATTACAGATACAGTTGTTGTTGGTTGGTATAGTGGTAACAACAATGAAATATGGATTGTCGATGACTTTCCTTTTCCTGTAAAGGCATTAACTTATGCATGGGTTACAACAGGTGTTGCTCCAATTGAGATGAAATTTGAATTGTTAGATTTTAAAGAACATGTAAAAGATGATCCGTTCAAAGATGTTGTTGAAACAATTCAAAAGGAAGAATTGTTGGGATGTCCCACAATATTTCATGATTATGTTAGCAAAAGAGTTTCTACAAACACATTTTCCATGGGAATTCAGTATAATTATTCTCCAGAAGTTCCTCTTGAAGGATGTAATATTGATTGGAAAATAAACTTCTTCAACAAATTTAACGAAGTTGAGTTTGTTGATCAAATCCATTATGATATTTGGGTCGTAGATGAGGATGACAACAAACTCCGTTCATTTGCACAAGACATTGGACGAGATGATTTGTTTAATGGATTTGGTCAAGTACATCTTCTTTTTCCGGTTGAAGAAAAAGCAGGAATTGTACGCTATGCCATATTTGTCCATGGAACAGGACCGGAATACGTAACACCTGATGCCACTGTAGCAGGATTTACTATCGTTGAAATCGAAATTGAAGAAAATCCTTTACTTAGGGAGAAAGATGACAATAGTGTTTTATCGTTTGAGGTTCCCTCGTGGATCAAGAGCAATGCTGGATGGTGGGCAGATGGACAGATTGATGATGAATCTTTTGTTCAAGGAATACAGTTCTTGATAAAAGAAGGAATTATGCAAATTCCTCCAACAACTGCCGGAATAGGTTCAGATTCAAATGAAATTCCCTCATGGATTAAGAACAATGCTGGATGGTGGGCAGATGGACAGATTGATGATGAATCTTTTGTTCAAGGAATACAGTTCTTGATAAAAGAAGGAATTATGCAAATTTCTTCTTGATTATGAAATTTGTAATCCAAAACTAGAAGACAAATCTTTTTGTGATTTCTAATTGGATCCGAAAAATTATTTTTGGGTGTTTTGATAAGCAAAAAAAGAATAACTTACATGAATAAATTCTTGGTGAGTGTTATTAGCAAATTTCATCTATATCCAATATGAAATATTACAACAATATCTCAAATCCGAATTGGATAGAACCTAGTCCCCACCAAAGACTTGCAAAAAAAATGAACCACAGTAAAACGGAGGTAAATGTGTAATGACAAACTATACGGATAACCAAAAAATAAAACCAAAAACAATGAAAAAAATTTCTGCCCTTACTAATTCCCCCAAAATTGGTTTATTAGTCAGCGTGATAGAAATGATAGTTAAAGCAGGTTCGTCAATGTGAAACCACACTCATAATCAAAACCTTTATCACAAAACTAATGATTAAATTAAATTTTTTATTTTTGTGGAGGTGGTATTTGCATATGGTGTATTTTTTCAGGTTGAATTTTTAGAATTATCCTCTGCTCACCTGGAGAACGGAGAGGGTATTTATCCACACCTAAATATTTCTTGGCTAGTTTGTCTATATGCTCATCGGCTCCTTCTTCTGTAAGTTCTGTTACTTTCCCTCGTATTGATACCATATTGTAAGGATTTTCCTGGTCATAAATTGAAATAGCAATACGATTATCTCGTCTGATATTTTTTTCCTTCAGCCGTCCTCCCGCAGTGTTTATCAAAATGGTATTTCCATCCAGGTCAACCCAAGTAGGAGCAACATGAGGAGAGCCATTATTCATCACGGTTGCAAGAGAGGCAAAGTTTTTTCCTTGAAATAATTTTGCAATTTCAGGGGTTATGACGGTTTGACTCATGATTTACCTAGAAAAAACCAACATTTTAGGTTAGTGCTAGAATTATCTGGTAAAATTTAGAGCGAATAGGGGTTTGATTTCTAAGATTTAAAAATTCTTTTTAGATCCAAAGTAATGTTCTATCGTGCGTCCATCATACAGCAAACATCGGTTTTCATCATTGGTGCGCCCATCCTTACATCGTTTTGGTGGATCAAATGGTACATTGACAACCGTTTTTATTCATATTTAGATCATTCTGGTTTTTGTGTTCAAAAAATAATCTCCAACCATCCATCTGAAAAAAATTGAATGATCTTAATCAAACTACTAAACTGGATCAAATTTTAGAATTTGGCCATATAGCATAAAACATAACAGTTCTTAGAAATCAAGTCTCGTACATTTATCACCCATGAGTTTTTGGGACTTGATTTCTTTTTTTCCTATTTAAAATTATTTTTCAAGAATTATCATGAAACTACTATCAAAGTCTGAAATTTAGGACAAATCTTTTATCTGTGCAGAAAAATTAGGATCAATGAAAATGCAAAACATGAAAGTATTTCCACTAATGGTATTTTTTGTAATTGCCATAACATTGAGTATGCCCAACGCATTTGCAGAGACCTCCTCAGTCGACATTCCCCAAGGAACATCAGTTCCAGGATGTGAGACTACAAACGAGTGTTTTATGCCAAGCAAGATAACAATCAATCCTGGTGATGAGGTAACATGGTCAAACAATGACTCTGCAGCACACACAGTCACTGCAGGAAGTGCATCTGATGGGCCATCTGGTTTCTTTGACAGTAGTCTGCTTATGGCAGGGACAACCTTCACAGTCCAATTTGATAATGAGGGAGATTTTCCTTACTTTTGTATGGTACACCCGTGGATGCAAGGAATTGTGTCTGTTGGAACTACAGCAGCTGAAAAACCAATCTCAGCAGAGCCTGAATTAATTTCATCCGAACCTACAATGGAATCTCAAGTTGAAGTAACTTTGGATCATAAAATTTCAGGAGGTCAAGTAACAAGCATGATAGCTGATGGTGAGGTCAATTCTGTCATCATCCAAATGGATGCAACAGATCAAGGTGAAATTTCAGTGACATTACCAAGAGATGTAATTGATGCAACTATTGGTAATGAGGATGATGACTTTTTTGTCCTAGTTGACTATGAAGAAGTCCCCTTTGAGGAAACCAAAACATCTACAGATAGAACACTCTCAATAGAATTTCCAGCAGGAGCTGAAACAATTGAAATCATAGGAACAAACGCCATACCCGAATTTGGCACTATAGCAGCTATGATTTTAGGGATTGCAATAATTTCAGTAATTGCAATATCTTCAAAGTCCCGACTCAGTCTAATGCCAAAAATATAAGGAACAGCCCAACCATCTTTTTTATTTTATTTAGAAATTATTTTTTGGCAACAATTTGAATTGAGCAAATTAATTATTTATCAAATTTCTCATTCCATTCTACTGACCACTTTCGTACAAGATATGCTACAATTGGGAAATAAACTCCCGAGGTGATTATAACAATAATTATCAATGTTCCTAGATTGTATTGGTCTAAGAGATGCGCCATCTCATATCCGCCAAATCCCACTCCAATCCATATAGAAAATCCAATCACTACAAATTGTGTTAATTTGTCGATTTGCTTTGCAGCACGGTAATCTAAACCCGGAATAATCGCATAAATTGTCTGTCTATTGACGTTTACAGGTCCTTTTGTAGGCATAGGGTTTCTTTTCCTAATTATTACTAAAAACCCTTCCATACCATCATAATCCCACACAATATTTTGGAATTATCTTTTTTGGAAAAATGGGATTTAACAAAATTATTTTTTCTGTGAAATTCCTTTTTCAATATCTAATCATAATAGATCCTCAACCAGGTCAATTCTAGGATTAAAATTTGATAATTAAAATTTTACTATAATTATTTGTTGATTTATCAAATATTGCATGCTGTCTATAAATTCGGTATCAGATACTTTATTTTCTGACCACCATTTGACACCATTTTTAATCCAATAAGGAATCTTTGTTGAAGACATTTGCTGTTTTTTGGACTGTTCGATTTGAATAAATTCATCATTTATTAAAAATTTAATTCCACTAACAAAAATAACATCACTAACTTTCTGTTCTGACCACCATTTTGCATTGTTTTTTAACCATGAAGGAACAATCGATGGCGTCATATTTTTTTCAACTGTTGGATTGGATTTAAATGTCCTGTGAATTTTAAAATCAGAAATTTGGACTCGAATTTCATCCTCTGAATTATCTTTTATTCTAATTTGCACCTGATTAATTTTGGTCAAGTCAGCCATACCAGTAATTCCTGCATTGCTTAAATCTAAAATTTTGGATATTTGTCCATTTGAAGAAATTTCGGAGATAGGGATTTTTATCGTATACCACGAGGATTCAAACTTATCACTGGAAAAATAAATCCAAAATTCTTTTACTGACAGTGGCTTATCAAATTTATAGGAGAGTTGAAAATTTTTATCTGAGAGATCCATTGATTCAAAATACTCACTTCTTGTAAAAACTGGATTTCCGTTACCATCAGTAATCATATTTAAAAAATATTGAGAATCAAGGGTTTTTTCTTGTATTCCGGAATGAGACTGTTTTGTCCATCCTAAACTAGAAAAATTAACGATATCATCAGTTTGAGCTTTAGTGATTTGAGATTTAGGTGACTTTGATAAATTTGTCAAACTGGGATCCAAAATGTATGAATTTTCAATTGGAATTTTGTATTCACCAGAACCATCCTTGATGAAAATTTTGGTATCTGCAAGCATTTTTAGAGGGTTATTTTCATCAAAAATAATTACTCTGTATTCACCTAAGTTGAGTTGTGAAAAATAGGCTTTTCCTCGAATAAATTTGACGGATTTCTGTAATTTATCATCAGCATAAATTTCTGCAACAAAATTTTGTCCCCAGGTTTTATTTAGAATATTATTTGTAAATGCTTGAATAGTTATGGAATCTATTGCTGAAGGCCATGAAGTTATAATATTAAAATCATGACTTGCAGAAGATCGTCTAATGGGAGGATATTGATACACCAAATCATCAATCAATACCTCAACTTTGTAGAAATCCCCATCAGTAATTGTCGATGCTAACCAAAATCTTTGAGTCTTCCCTTCAGCATCAGTAGTCGTAGTCCGAATTACATTGTCCCTGTGAGAGTAAATTATCAATTCAGCATTTTTGATGGGAGTGACTCCATCATCATAGTAAACAAAAAACTTTATTCCAATGGAAGGATTTACTGGAATCTTGACCACATCTAAAATTTTATTTTCAAACTTCAGATATTTGGTCCCAACTAACATGTCGTTTGTGAAAACCAGAATCTCATATTTTTTCTGAAGAGGTAATTCTAGTTCAAAATAATGCTCAGAATTCTTGCCTATTTTTTCAAACTCTATGTCTTTATCCTCAGAAGTAACAACTATTTTGGAATTTCCAATGGATGCCCTATCCCCATTAGGATATGTCAGTTCAAAGCGTATTGAATCAGTCTCTCCCAACGCATTATCAAAAATAATGGGGAGGAATAGCACCCCTATTAATAATAAAAAAGATTTCTTTAACAATTTATCGTGTCAACCACTGATTTTTTCTAAATGTTAGAAGGGCAGGGATTACTAACCATGATAAACCAAAGGATGTAAAAAAATTCATCAGTGGCTTGTATTTCCAATATTTAGAAGACGGATCTCTCATTTTGTAATCTAGACCATGAGCAAATCCAGTCAAAAACGATCCACTAATGAAAGCAAGGGGTACCCAGTAATTTTTCAAAATAAATGGCTCATAAAATAAAATTATTAAAACAATCAGAGGTGCGGTAAATGTGACCATGAATTCAGTGTAAAAAATGGATGATATGATAGGATTTTTTTTCCAAAAAAATGTACTAACGAAAAAATTAGAACGGATGAATCCTTTTTTCCATCTTGTTTGTTGTCGAATATAGCCATGAATTTTCTCAGGTACATCAGTATAAACTACTGCTGTGGATACATAAACTGAATTCCATTCAGTAAGTGTTTGTGCTGTAAGCATTCGGTCTTCTGCATCATCATAATTGCAACCTGCTTCTAGTAATTTTTGAGAAAATGGAGCTAGTTCTTTTTTCATCCAATCTTGTGCGATAACATAAGTCGTAAGATCTCTATCGTCACTATTGTGAATCTTGGTTTTTATCCAATGAGGGATAAAGTATTCTATTGCCTCTCTTCTGTATCCTGCAAGACAACCTGAACAACAAAGGACATTTCCAAGACGACTTTCAGTTGTTTTATGTATGTTAAATGCGTAATCATACCAAGCATCTTGGCATTTGGTAAGAATATTTTTTTTAGAGTTCCATACTTTTGCATATCCAACTAGGGATCCCACTTTGGGATGCGCATCAAAAGTTTTCATAAATTCTGATATCGCGTTTTTATCAACTACACTATCTGAATCAATTAAAACAATGTATTTCCCAGACGATTTTGCAAAACCTGTAGCTATTGCGTGACGTTTGCCTTGATTTTTTCTATGAATTACTTTGAGTAAGGGGTATTTTTTTGAAAGCATATCAAGAATTTGTTTTGATTTATCAGTGCTTCCATCATTTACTGCAATCACTTGCAAATTCCTGTGAGTTGATTCAAAAATTGCCTTAATCACAGTGTCAATCATTGACTCTTGATTAAAGACAGGGATTAAAACCGAGACAAGTTCTTCTCTATCTATCCCGGTGGCAGGATTTTTATAAAAAAACCAACCAACTATTAGAACCAAAAGTGCATGGAGAGGCATAATTGTAGAATATGCCACTAGAGGATCAACCAGATACAAGCCGACGTAAAGATTGTAAATAATAATACCGATCAAACCTAAAATTACTAACCCACGAATAATCCACCCCTTTTTGGGCAAATAGATCCGACCACTTTGAGTAATCTTTTGGTCTGATTTTACAAATTGTTGCGGATTTTGTAGTGCCATGAAATTACCTTTTTAACGTTAATGATTCCCCATAAAGATCAGAAGGATTTACAAATAGAATTGGATATTTGTTAATTTCATCAACAGTATTAAAAATTGAATCCACCGACTCTAGATTATTAAAAGAAAAAGTTACAATTTGTAAACTGTCAATTGAATCAAGTTCCTTTACATTATCTACGGTTAAAAGATCAAATTTAACAAACTGGTCATCAACAAAAAGGTTGTAATGATCACTATATGAAAAATCACCTAAGATTCCAGACTTGTCAAGTAAAGAATAGATGTTTTCATCGGTTGATCCAAATGGGGCCTTGAAGACTTTGGATTCAAATCCACCTAGATTATCTATAGTTGTTTTTCCTTTTTTAATTTCAGATAATTGTTGGGAATAATCGGATATTTGTGTAATATCATGATAGCGATAACCTTGATTTCCCACATCCACACCACTAACATTAAAAATGCATTCTGGATTTGATTCTGCAATTTCGCCGGTCAAAAATACAACTGATTTTATACCGCCATCTTCTAATTTTTCATTGAATTCACTACACCAAAAAGGCAGATTGTCATCTTCAACGATTTCAATTTGGATTAAAACTCTTAATTTTTCGGATTCTGCAGTTGAGGCAAAAATAAATGCGGGAACGACCATTGCCATTCCTAAAATTAACACTATGCTAGTGGATATTGCACCCATGTGTACTAGCTTCATTGCAGTTTAGAGGCCTTGTTCCATTGAGGGTTTTTGTGCAAACGATAATGCGAGTCAATTTTTTTGGCAGTTTCAATAATGCTGTTTTGGACAAATCCCTTTGAAATATTTAACAACATTTGACTGTCTTTTGGCAAACAATGTCCTCCAATCCCATCCTTGGCTTCAAGAATATTGATATTCCATTTGGAATTTACTGCATTACGTAACTCTCTAAAGTTTAGATGTGTTCTATCGCAGATAATTTTAAGCTCTTCTGCAAAAGCAATCTCCATAAACCTATAGGAATTCTCTACAATCTTTGTCATTTCGGCTATTTGGATAGAGCTGACTATCCTCAAACGAATATTTAGGATATTATGATAAAATTCGTAACCCTCATCAATACAACATTGCTTACATCCTCCCATCACGCGTTTCTGATTTACCCCATGAGTTTCTTGATCATGAACATAGAATCTATGTGGGACGTGGACCACATGCAAACGATGTCCCAAAATTGAATCTATTTTTTCAGATGTTCCTCTAGTTATGGTACTGTCAATTCCGACAAGCGCTCCTGTTTTTCCTTCTTTAGAGATACGCTTTACAATACTGAAAACGCCATCAAGAAATGGAATAAACATATTTTCTGGATGATGAGTCGAAATGCAAATTAAATAGTAATCATATCCTGAAAAACTCTTCGCCTCTTTTTTGATAACCTTATTATCCAATGCACGTTTTGTGGCGTTTTGGTTAAGATCCATTCCGTCAACATGTAAGCCTAATTTTGTCATGTATTCGGCATTGCTGTATCCTATTTGTCCAAGACCAATAATCAAAATTTTTGGTTCTTTTAATAACTGTAGATCTTTTTGTTCAATTGTTTTTTCCATGTCAGTGAAAACAAAAATGTATTGTTAAAGTCGTGTGTGTAATGACTGCTTCTAACAGTTACAAAAAAAGTCGTACCGGTACCACAAATTATAAATTAATTTAATTTACACTTAATTTTTTTATTAATTATTCCTAAAAATATAAATTTTGAGGTTTTCTGAACCTAAAAATTAAAAAATAATATTGTATGGTTAATTTGAAACAAGAAATTTTTCAATTTTTTTTAAATAAACACCCATTGAAATTTTAAAAATTTTTTTGGAAAAAACCTTTTGCTGTGTGTCATTGGTTGTACAACCAAGGAATTATAATTTAAAATCATTCAGAAGATTAATGGAAAATGTCATATTAGAAGTTTGTAGATTTTGTAACAAGGTACAGCCTAGTTTGAATCTATATTGTATTAGATGCCAAAACCGCGATTGGGATACAGAATATTTGTTGAATTAATTACAAAACAAATTTAGAATTTTTTAATTAATCAATATTTACTTATAATTTGAACTCCACCTATGAAGATCATCTATCCAGTACAAAATGTTCAAAGAATTAAATCAAAAGTTAAGTTCTTCTTAATGTAAATGGTAAGGATATGTGTTATTGCAACAATAAATTTTGCACTTTTTTTGGATAATTGTTGATTGGTTTATTTTCTGAGATAGACAAGAATAAAATTTGGAAATGCAAAAATTAAATGTTTTAGAAGTTACATTAATCCAAGCCAATGACATAGTTTTGTTAACGGATGTGGACCTAAGAAAGTATTCAAAAATACACTCAGTAGAACAATAAGTAAGGAGAGAATACGCCATTAATTTTGCACAGTTTTGACATTTCCCTTTCATTAAATTTTCAACACATTGATAAAATAATAAATTCACCCTACCATTTTTTATTTCACCCTTGTCTGTAACTAACCTTAATCACGTAAAGCTAAATCAATTTATTTTTATCTCGAGAAATGAAAACCGTAGAGTAATTCAAGAATTACAAGTAATAACTATAAAGATTAGAACTGCAACGGTAAATTGTGAAAATTTGGATAATTATTACTCTGGCACTAATTAGCGTATTCTTTGTAATTCCCGATTCATATGCAGAAGAAACAACGACAATTTTCATTCATCCACAACTTGTTGAGTGTGTAGGAGTGGGGCCAATGAAATGTATG
>Ga0307379_10011514_pt1 | contig 11600 bp, 9 predicted proteins | sample UN2MG_FD_202237 | JGI IMG/M metagenome (GOLD analysis project Ga0307379, IMG submission 202237) | Soil microbial communities from Risofladan, Vaasa, Finland - UN-2 | ecosystem: Environmental > Terrestrial > Soil > Coastal area > Acid sulfate soil | place: Finland: Risofladan, Vaasa | collected... | reverse complement strand
GCTGTCCACCTGCTCCATCAGCTTGAATATCTGGCCGCACCACTGGCAGTCTGCCTTGCCGCAGCCGCATTCCAGGGCCTTGAGCGCCGAGCCGCGGACGATCGGGGTGTCGTCGCCGGGGAAGTCGTAGCTGCTTAGAAGCTCGCGTAGCTCGAGCTCCACGAGGTCCAGCAGCTCGGGGTCGTCCACCAGGTCTACTTTGTTGAGGAAGACCATGATGGCGGGCACGCCTACCTGCCGGCCGAGGAGGATGTGCTCGCGGGTCTGGGGCATCGGACCGTCGTCGGCCGCCACTACCAGGATCGAACCGTCCATCTGCGCGGCGCCGGTGATCATGTTCTTGATATAGTCGGCGTGGCCGGGGCAGTCTACGTGGGCGTAATGCCTGTTGGCGGTTTCGTATTCCACGTGGGATGCGTTGATGGTCACGCCGCGTGCTTTTTCTTCAGGCGCGTTGTCGATGGAATCGTACGGCCTGAACTTGCAATACCCTGCTTTCGCGAGGGTGGCCGTGATCGCTGCGGTCAAGGTAGTCTTGCCGTGATCGACGTGGCCGATTGTACCTATGTTGACGTGCGGTTTAGTCCGCTTAAAAATATCTTTTGCCATTGAAGGCCTCCTTCGGGCACTCTGGAGCTTGCCGAATTTGATCCCGGGTAAACACAGTGGAGCTGCTGAAGGGACTTGAACCCTTGACCCCGTCCTTACCAAGGACGTGCTCTACCAACTGAGCTACAGCAGCTCGCGAACCGCCAACAAGGCGGAGCATTTTTGGAGCGGGCGATGAGAATCGAACTCACATGACCAGCTTGGAAGGCTGGCGCTCTACCATTGAGCTACGCCCGCGAGGTTTGGTGGTGGGTGGAGGATTTGAACCTCCGAAGGCTGTGCCATCAGATTTACAGTCTGACCCCTTTGGCCACTCGGGAAACCCACCACGCGCGCTCTTCGGACCGCTCTGCTGGCAGCGCGCGATTACTCACGCTGGCCGCCATTCGGAGCCAGCGGTGAGAATCGAACTCACAACCCCCCGCTTACAAGGCGGGAGCTCTACCTTTGAGCTACGCTGGCAGGAAAATCTTAATTTTACTCAAAAAATGGGAAAAGTCAATAAAAAAATTGGCTAAAACAGGAAGCACTGCCGGTGCAGCTCTGGCAACTGGCATAGCTCCTTCCCCTGCGAAAGCGCTGTTTTGAACGCGGCACAACGGCATGGAAATGATGTTCCAGCGGGCCGGCCCGCCTGTATGTCATCTTCCATTATAGCAGATTTCAGAAATCGCGCAAGCATGTTTTGCCGTCCGCCCAACGCCGGCAAGCCCGCTCCCGATTAAGAAAGTATCGCCCCCGCGCTCACGCAGTTCAGTTCAAAGCCAAAAAATCATGAGCCGCCCACCGCGCCCCGGCCGACGGCGCATGCGGCAGCGGATTCCCAATACGTTTGCCCGCCTCACTCGGTTTCCCCACCGCCACCGCTGCCATTGCCGATATAGAGCTCGCGCTGAAACATCCGGCTGTAATCCGACCACGTGGCCTGAGGGTCGGCGGCGTTCTTCCGCATCTGCTCAAACGCGTTGATCTTCGCGTCAAGGTTGTCGATATGATGCACCGCCAGCGCCTCCACTGTAACCGGCAGCCGCGGCGAGCCGTATTCGTGCTCTCCGTGATGGCTGAGCACCAGGTGCAGCAGGAGGTCGAGCAGGCTCGGTGGGAAATCCTTGATGCCCTTCGCGCGCTCGCGGATCATTTCGGCGCCGATCACCAGGTGCCCGATCAGCTTTCCGCGATCTGTATATCGGAACGAGCGGTCGTAGGCAAACTCCTCGATCTTGCCGATGTCGTGAAGGATCAGCCCCGCCACGAGCAGGTCGCGGTTCAGCTCCGTGCGGCTATCGAGAATGCACAGGCCCATATCGAGCATCGACGACGTATGCTCGAGCAGCCCGCCGATGTACGGATGATGATAGGCGACGGCCGCCGGCGCCTGGCAGAACTTCGCGCAGATCACGGGGTCGTTGAAGAGCGATTGCAGCAGCAGACGCAGCGGCTCCGACGCGAGCTCGGCGATTGCATCTTTGATCTTCCTCAGCATCGGCTCGATTTCCTTTTCGCAAACCGGCAGGAAATCGCTGAAGTTCACCATGCCCTCCTGCACGGGGATGATCGACTCGACGCGGAGCTGACGGATGTCCTTGTACTTTTCCACCGTGGCGCGAATCTGCACGAAATCGTCGGGCCGGAATGTGTCGAAAAGCTCGCGTGTAGCCTTCCAGAATTTGCCCGACATCTTGCCCGACCGGTCGCCCAGCTCGAGGTCGATGTATAGCGAGCCGTTGGCCGCTGTGCGAAGCTGCGAACGCACAACGAGGAAGGTTTGCATTATGGCATCGCCTTCCGCAAAATCCATCAGATAACGTTTCTGCATGCGTAAGCTCCTGTTTTTCCTTTCCTTCTTGCCGCTGTTTCCGGTTATTATAGAATGCGGCAACGCAAATGCAAACGGAAAAGACGATCCATTGCGCAATAAGGAGCTTATTGATGTCTGATGTGAAAAAGGAAGCGGCGCAAAATCTGATCGGGCGGCCGCTGAACCTCGAGACGCTGGTGCAGTATCAGCCGGGCGCGGTGGTGAGCAAAACAGTGCTCGAAAAGAAAACCGGCACCGTAACGCTGTTTGCCTTTGACGAGGGGCAGGGGCTCAGCGAGCACACGGCACCGTTTGACGCACTGGCATATCTTCTTGACGGCGAGGCCGAGGTGACGATTTCCGGCCAGCCGCAGCGCGTAGTCCGAGGCGAGATGATCATCATGCCGGCCAACCAGCCGCACGCGCTGCGCGCCGTCAAAGCATTCAAGATGGCCCTCGTGATGATACGATCGATGTAGCACGGTCCCGTGTCCCTCACGGTCGCCCTCGGCCGTGTCTTTGCCTTCCCTCGGCCGTGAAAATCAATCTTGAAAAACAACCAGCGACCTGTATGGTCGCTGATTGTTCAGTCTCTGCTGCAGCGGCGGATTATGGAGCATCCGCTGCTGGATGCTGGCAGGTTGTTCGGCTGCAATCCCCCTTGGCCCAGGAGAACTGGAATGAGGCCGCCTTTCCCCTAGCTCTCAGGCACGGCGGCGGCGGCGGCCGTAAAGCCCTGCCAACCCGATGCCGAGTGCTGTGATGGTAACCGGCTCCGCGACCACCGGCGCGAGACTGATGTCGCTGACCCCGGAGAATTCCTGCGAGAAGTCTCCAATGGAGGCGGGCTCAATGCTGAGCATCAGCTCGAAAATCGTTCCATGCCGGTAACCAAAGTCTGCGGCCAGCGATCCCGATTGCACAGTGAAACTGCCCGAGCCGGTGACTATCCCGAAGCCGTCGAGAAACTCGACCATCAGCAGCGAGTTGATCTGGGCCGACAGCAAGATTCCACCGAACGAGTCGGTAAGTGTGAGAGTGCCCCCCTCGAAAGACCCCTTGGCCTGCCCGCCAGTCGAATTATCTTCACGCAGCGACGCGGCCAGGTGGAATTGGGTACCAGAGAGAACTTCCTGCGCTTCGCTTCCATGATGGATTACAAGCGGTCGTGTTCCGCTGAGCGTCAGCACCCCCAGTCCAAAATCTCCGCCCGTGGGGGCGAAGGAAGATGGGACGGTTGTAGCAGACAAATAGGAAATAGGCGAAGCTATAGCTCCTCCTGCCAAAAGGCATCCCAATACCACAGCCACCAAAGAGCGTAAAGCAATCACAGTATTACCCCCTTTCATTCCCCCACTGCGACGTTATCTTAAGATATCACCATCTGGTCATATACCAGACAATGCAAATGTCATGCCAAACCACTCGATACCCTTATGGCAGTGTCATGCCAGGCCACTGCAAGTGATTGATGGTGAACAAGTTGCAGAATTGTTCAGATGGTGAAGGCCAAATCCTGCCTCCCAACAGCCAATGCTGGCTTTGATGACAAAAATGAACATTTCTGACTTGAAATCAACGGGATTACCAGTCTAAACTATTGTCGTGTAAGCGATTGCATAGCTTGTTGCATTTTTTGAACACATGTCCAGCCAAATCAACTGTAAACCAGCATTGGCATGCTCTAACAGGTTTCGGCGGTCTGTGCTCGGGCTGGAGGGAAACGCACGTCGCGCTTTTCCATTCCCCGTCGGGCAGCGTCGGAATGCAGCCCTGCTTGGCACACTGGCACTTGAAAAACAATCAGCGACCTGTATGGTCGCTGATTGTTCAGTCTCTGCTGCAGCGGCGGATTCTGGAGCATCCGCCGCTGGATGCTCGGAGGTTGTTCGACACAATCCCCCTGACCCAAGAGAACTGGAATGAGGTCGCCTTTCCCCAAGCTCTCAGGCACGGCGGCGGCGGCCGCAAAGCCCCACCAATCCGATGCCGAGTGCTGTGACGGTGATCGGCTCCGCAATCACCGGCGCGAGACTGATGTCGCTGAACCCGGAGAACTCCTGAGAGAAGTCTGCGACGGACCTTGGCTCAACATCGAACATCAGCTCGAAGATAGTGCCCTGCCGTGAAAAATCGGCCAGCAGCTCTCCCGATAGCACATGGAAGCTGCCTGCGACGGAGATGATGCCCAAGCCGTCGAAAAACTCCGACATCATCAGCGTCTGAATCTCGCCCACCAAAAGGTCGCCGCCGGACGGATCGCTCAACCTGAAGGTGCCCCCCTCGAAACTACCTTTCACCTGCCCGCCCGCCGAACCATTTTCCCTTAGCGATGCGGTCAGGTAAAACTCTGTCCCCTCCAAAACTACTTTCGTCTCTCCGTAGTGGATGATGAGCGGCCGGATGCCGTGAAGCGTCAGCAGGCCCAATCCGAAATCCCCGCCTGTCGGCGTAAACGATGTTGGCACCGTAGTAGCCGACAGATACGAAATGGGCGAGCCGGTCGCACACGCGGCTATCAGGCACACCAGCACCGCAACTCCAAGCAGCCTCGAAATACCCACAGAGCAACTCCTTTGCGTCCCCCTGGGGCCTGAATGTCGCAGAACCCCCGCGGGCAGACACAAAGTCGGCTCAATTACCTGCAACAACCGTGCCAAACCGGCCGCGGCGTGTGTTGCATGGCTCCGGCATCTGCTGCAACTGATTGATGCACAACATCATGCGGTATGGGCACAAACCCAGGCGAAAGGTTGTGCAAAACTGCCGCAGCATGTCATTTGATGCAAAAAATGAACGTGGCTTGGCCTCAACTTGGCCCGATAAGCAGCTTAACCTCTTTTGTTGTAGCAACTTAGGCTTGCTGTTGCGTTATCTGAACACATGTCCAACCAAAGCCACAGAAAAATCAAGGCGCAGCGGCAATTCGCCGCGACGAGCCTATCAGAAAGCTATTGGGCAGGGCACGAACAGCAGAATCAGCAGCGCGAAACAGAGCAGCGCAACAGCCTTGCGGCACGGGTCTAGCTTCACCCGCTCATCGAGCGCCGGCGGATGGGAAGGTTTCATGAACGACCGCATGAACAGAGCGCACAGCAGCCACGGGATGTAGCCCTTGCCTACGGCCCCCACCAAGTGGAAATGCGCAAGCATGCCCACAATGCCCAGCGTGATCAGCAGGCCGAAACCCATCAGCGCCAGCCGCCGCTGAAACCGGCCGAAAAACGCATAAGCTATATGCCCGCCGTCGAGCTGGCCTATCGGCATCAGGTTTATCGCCGTCACCAGCAGACCCAGCCAGCCCGCCAGCGCAAAAGGATGCCGCACCAGGCCCGCACCACGCGGAATCGCCCCGCATACCAGCCGCGTAAGGCTTCCGCTGAACAGCGATTCGCCCAGCGGGATCATTCGGTCGGGATCGAAACGCGCCACTCGCGAAAGGCTCAGCCCCACCACCAGGAAAACTACCGACAGCACCGCCCCTGCCAGCGGGCCGGCCACGCCCACATCCAGCACCGCGCGGCGGTGCACCATCGGGCTCTTTATCCGAATCACCGCGCCCAGCGTGCCGATCCCCATCGGCACCGGTATGAAAAACGGCAGCGTAGCATTCATCCCATAGCGGCGGGCGGCCACATAATGGCCCATCTCGTGGCACCCCAAGATCGTGAGAATAGCAAACGAAAATGGCAGCCCCTCTGCCATCAGAGCCATGATCGATTGCAGCGACAGCCCCGCCTGCCCCAGCCAGAATAGCGGCGTATACGCAGGCGAGGCCGCATGCGGGCCGTAGACCCACGCAACGCCCGCCTGGTAAACGCAGAAACCTGCCGACTGCAAAGCAACATAGAACTGCCCGAAGCCGATCTCGCCGCCGGCGATCATCGTGGTCATGATCGTCAGCAGGAACAGCCCGAGGTGAAGGAGCTTGCGCGGCCGCGCGGGCGAATCCATCACCGTGCAGGTAAGATAGCCGGCACCATCGATATTCTCGAAAGCATGCAGCCAGCCCATGCCCTGCAGCCGGCGCTTCAACCCCGCCATGCAGTCATCGGTCATCGCTCTCAATCTGCCGCGGACCAGTCGCCCGCCACGAAAACTGAAAACGTCATATTCGCTATAGGTCGAGTCGAGGAAATCCTCTACCGTTTCCAATCTCAGCTCCGAAAACAGCGATCATACTACAACGAACACTCCTATTATAAGGAAAAACACGGAGGGGATAAAGGGTAAAGGAAAGTATAACCGCTGCGGGCGCGGTTTTGCTAAACGACGCCGCAAACGAGTCGATAAGGAATCAGTTGCATGCGTCCGGTCAGGAAACGATTCTGTTTTTAAGGAGGAGAAAATGTCGAGGCAGGATGTCATTAATGTCCTCAACGAGCTGAGGTCGCTGGAACTCGCCGCGATCATCCAGTACATGAAGCACCACTACGAAGCGCAAGGCATCGAGAGCCCCGCGATCAGCAAGCAGTTTGAGAGTGCGGCTATGGACGAGATGAAGCACGCCGAGGCGCTGGGCGAGCGGATCAACTACCTCGGCGGCGAGCCCACCAGGCACCCCGCCGAAATTCTCACCGGCGGAGACCTGCGAAAAATGATCGCCGACGACCTTCGCATCGAACGCCACGCCATCAACAAATACCGCGAATACATCGAGCTCATGTTCCGCGAGCAGGACCACGTGTCGCGCCGCATGCTCGAAGGAATCCTCGAAGTCGAGGAGAAGCACGAAGACATGTGGATAACCGATCTGGCCAGGCAGGAAGCACCCGCAATGGCCTGATCGGGGTCGACGGAGCATGGGGAATCTACACAACAGCATCCGCCGCAATCGCTCGGCGCGCTGTTTTACCGGCCGTGGCCGCGGTGGCTCATCGCGGAGGTATGCTGGTGATAGCAGCCGTGCTCGTGCATGCGGTTGTGCAGGCGGCGATGCGCCGACACGAGCACCAGCCGCATCCGCTTGCAGGCCTTCGCTTCGGCCCGCGTACCTGTCGTGTCGATAAACGCCAATGCGCCCTCGATCTGTTCGAGGATCGTGACCGCATCGGCCGCGGCAACGAATTGCGAGCCGGCCACCTGCACCATCACCGGCGACGAGTGGGCGGCTACCACTTCCGGCTTGTCCGGGTAATGCCCGCGCACCAGCAGCGCCAGCCAAGAGCTTCTATCCAGTTTAACTGACCAGTTCCCCTCGTCCGCGTCCGGGCGCACGGCCTTGCTTTCGCGCACCTCGCCGTTCACGATCAGTTCCACCCGCGAAATCGGCACGGTAACGCTGGCAACCTGCCACGTCACGTCGAGCGTGCCGCCGTTGTTCATTTCGATGCGCGAGCCGGCGGGCCGGCCGTCGACGCTGAACTCGAGCAGCGGGCCGTACGTTACAAACGTGCGCGCGCTGCGCACTGCATCCATCCACGCCTGGTACGTAAACTCACGGCCGTGCTCGATCCTGGCATACGTGCGTATTGCGCCCACCGAGGTCGAGGCGCTCATCTTGTCGGTGCCGCCCACCGCGGGCACCAGGTAACCGCAATTCAGGTAGCGATACCAGTCCGACAGCGAATACGGATCGATGCCGCCGTAGAGGTTTCCCCACGAGGTCATCTCGATGGCGTCGGCGTCGCCCTCGATGATGGTGGCGGCGTGCTCGCAACGTGGATTTGGGAAATGCGGGACGACCACGAGGCCGCCCTGCTTTCTGCACTGGCGCGCCCACTCGGTCAGCAGCGTTTCCACCGGATCGCCCAGTGCCGACTCGTCGGGCCCGCCGGTGGTCATCGGCGCGATGATGCGGCCGCTGTAGCCCAGCAGCGAAATATGCCCCAGCACGTGCTGGCGGTTTTCGGTGCCTACCCGCACGAGGTACTCGCCGTCGCCGCCCGCATCGCGTGCGCCCAGCGTCGTCTTGCCGTCGAAATCGCCCGCGTTGGTTATCAGCTCGCCCCACTGGCTGGCGAGCAGGTTTACCACGTTCACGCCCTCGCCCGCACCCTCGAGCAGCGCCGACGGCGGCGACAGGAAATGCACGTGCGTATCGGCCGTCACCCAGCCCTTCTCGCGCCACGGCAGCACCTTCTCAAGCTCGATAACGATCTCGCGCATAGCGCGGCTCACTCGAATGGTTTTCCGCACCGGCCGAATCTCGAATCCCTTCGACACCTCCACGTACACGCGACCCAGCGGCAGATCGATGGTTGTCTCGCCGGCAACGTATGTGCAGCGGTGGATGCCGAGGTGGGCAAAATCCACGCTGTAATCCTGAAACCAGCCGTGGTTTGGAATTCGGTGCCGATCGACGGGCGCCATGTATTCGCCCGCCTCGCCGTGAACGTGCAGCTTTGCGGCCACGGTTTTCCCGCTGATTTTCTCCACGGCCTTCAGTGTCACGCGTTGCGTCGCAGGTTCCACCACCTCGAGCGGCCCTGCCTCGTGCTCGCGTTCGAGCTTGGCCACGGGCACCCTGCGGCCGCCGGGCAGATGGAAGCGCGCATCCGGATGCGCTGCGTATTCCACCAGCACATTGCGGCCCGATATCTGCGGCACGTAATTGTTGGCAGTATTGCTCCACGACGCATTGGGGTAAGCCGGCTGCGGCGTGGCCGAGATCACCTGGCCGAGGTCGAGGCGGATCTGCCTCAGCCCGCCATGCTGATCGAGAGCGTGATCGAATGTCTCGCCCTTGGGCAAGCCCAGCACGGCCTTGCGGCGAGGCTGCCAACGCAGCGGGTTCGATGCAACGTTGCCCGCGGAAACGGCCGACAGCAGCATTGCGCCGCTCACCGGTTCGACGCGCAATCCGGTGATCGGCTTTCCGGGCTGCGGGTTCTCCCACGCCCAAAGCCAGTTAATCCACGGGCCAAGGTCCGGCATGGCCGCCCTGGTCTGCGCCTGGCCCCACGCGCCGACCTTCAACTCGTCGTCAAGCTCGTTCGCGAGCGGCCTGGGCTTGTATTGGGGCACCGCCTCGAAGCAGTTGTCGCCCCATCCCCGCTGCACAGGCCCCACGTGATGGCGGCGGCGGATCGGAAGCCGAGCCTCAAAGCCGTCGGCATAGACGATCACGTAATCGGCAGCGTGCTCGTTCAACCGGCCTTCGCCACGCATCGGCGAGATCATGCCTCGCTCGTCGCTGTCAATCGGGCGGACGTCCGACGTGTGCAGAAAAACAAGCCACGGCGTTTTCAGCGGCTCCATTTTCAGCCACACTGCTCGATCGCTGGCCAGCACCGCGCGGTTCACATCGAACGGAATGCCCCAGAACACGCACCGCCCGCTGGGCGCATGCGCTATGGCCTCCGACATCTGCCGCGACACGCCGGCCCCGGCAAGATCCGCAAGGCGCACGTTTCCCTTCAGTTTCAGCGGCCTGAACAACGATGATTCCGGACCATCCTGAATGCTGGGCATGAGATTGCTCCTCTGCTGCAAACCCGACTCGGCGGGGCCGGTTTGGCTCTGCATTCAGCCTGAAAGGCTGAAACCCAAGAGACCAGGCCTCGCGGCTCCGCCGCCTCACGAAAACATCGTTCTCGCCACCGTAGCCACGTAAACGGCCTTCGCACCGCCCTCGATGAGCATCCGCGAGCACTCGGCGCACGTGGCGCCCGTGGTCAGCACGTCGTCGATCAGCAGCAGCCTCTTGCCCGCGATGCGCGCATTCTTGCGCACGGCAAATACACCACGCATATTCTCCATCCGCTGCTGCTTGCCGGCGGCCGTCTGCGATGGCGTTGCCCGCTTTCGCCGCAGGCAGCGGTTCTGCAGCGGCAACCTGAAATGCCCGGCCACCTGCTCGGCGATCAGTTGCGATTGGTTGAAACCGCGCTTCAGCGCCCGCCGCCAGTGCAGCGGCACCGGCACCACCGCGTCCACCGCTACGGGCAGGCGATGCGTTTCCAGATGCTCGATCAGGTATCTCGACATCGGAAGCGCAAAGAATGTTTGTTTGCCGAGTTTGAGCTGCAGGATCAGCTCGCGAGCGATTCCCTCGTATCGAAATGGCGCGGTAGCCGATTTGAAGAACAACGACTTCCCCTCGCACGAGGGGCAGCGCGGGCTTGTCTTGGTGTATTGCGCCAGTTGATGCCCGCATTTCAAACATCGCTCAGCCGAAATAAACGGCAGGTCTTTCAGGCAGGCTGCACAGAAAAACTCGGTGCAATCGCTCTCGTCATGCAGGCTCATGCCGCAGCCGGCACAATGACGCGGATACACAAGCTCCAAGGCGCCGTCTACCAGCTTCGACGCCGCCGCGCGCGCGGCCAACAATGCAGAAGATCTCTTGCTGCCAGCCATGTTGATTCTCCTGAATTCCGCTGTCGCGCAAACTATTCCAGATTCGCATGCCGCGCAGCCATATCCTCGTGCCGCGCATCCGTCGCATCGATCAGCCGCAACACAATGCTATCAAACAGCACCAGCGCCGCCTGCTCAAACAGGCTTCCGCCAAACTGCACGCTGCCGCCGACCGGCAAACCGATCACCGTGCCGGCCAGCCGCGCCACCGACGACCCCGGCTCCGACGTCACCGCCGCGCAGCCCGCACCAGCCGCCGCCGCCGCACGCATGAAGCCGATGAGCGTCGCCTTCTCGCCCTTGCCCGAACACACGATCAGCAAATCCCCCTTGCCGATCGCAGGCGTGGTGGTATCGCCCGCCACGTGCGCCGCACAGCCCAGATGCATCAGACGCATCGCAAACGCCCGCGCCGCGAGCGCCGAACGCCCGCAGCCCGCCACGTAAACACGCCGCGCACCCCTTATCTGCTCTACCAGCCGCTCGGCCGCCCGGGCATCCACCGCCGCCATCACGCGCGCCAGCTCCGAAAGCACAATCGACGCATGCTCGCCAGTATCCATTGCATTACCTCTCATCAGCGGCCGCGGCCCCGCCGCGCGCGGCCCCGCCGGCCGCCGCAATTTCAGCCGCGCCAAATGCCGCCACAAGCTGCGGATGCTTCGGCACAAAAAGCTTCACGCCCAGCTCCATTTCCAGCGCGCGGCGCAGCCCCGCATTCAGCGCCGGCCCGCCCACAAAAACCACCCGCCCTGCCACGCACACCTTGCGTGCCATCGCCGCTACCCGCTTCGCGATCGACGCGTGAATGCCGGCCACTATATCGCACACCTCCTCGCCGCGCGACAGCAGCGAAATCACCTCCGACTCCGCAAAAACCGTGCACAGGCTG
>Ga0307379_10011513_pt1 | contig 11601 bp, 13 predicted proteins | sample UN2MG_FD_202237 | JGI IMG/M metagenome (GOLD analysis project Ga0307379, IMG submission 202237) | Soil microbial communities from Risofladan, Vaasa, Finland - UN-2 | ecosystem: Environmental > Terrestrial > Soil > Coastal area > Acid sulfate soil | place: Finland: Risofladan, Vaasa | collected... | reverse complement strand
ATAAAGCCATCCCCGTGAGACATACTCAACCCACCTACAGGAGACTATCTGGTAATAACTATATGCGTTCTGGACGCCAATTTCAAGTAGGTTGGGGAAGATTATTTAATCTCTACGGTAGCCCCAGCGGCTTCCAGTTTCTGTTTTATAGTAGCTGCCTCGTCCTTGTTAACTCCTTCCCTCACTGCCTTGGGGGCACTCTCCACCAGGTCCTTAGACTCCTTCAGCCCTAAACTGGTTAATTCCCGCACCGCTTTAATCACATTAATCTTATTAACCCCCATATTCTGGAGAATCACAGTAAACTCAGTCTTTTCTTCAGCAGATGGAGCTGCAGCTTCGGCTGGTGCCGCAACGGCTGCCACCGGGGCAGCGGCACTGACTCCAAACTCGGCCTCTAAGGCTTTTATCAGCTCTGACAGTTCAAGCACGCTCATATTTTTTACGGTAGTCATTATCTCGTCAATGGCTGTTGCTTTCTTTGCCTTCTCAGCCTTGGCTGGAACTACTTCCTTGCTAGCAGCGGCAGTTGTTTTAGCTGCCGTAGGTTTTTTTGCAGCTCGTTTTATTGGCGCTTTCTTCTCGGTAGCTTCCTCCTCGGTGCTTTGCTCAGTTTTGGCTTCTTTTTCCGCCATTTTATTCTCCCTCCAATTGTTTAATTCTAGCCTGTAACGCTCCTATAATTCCCCTTATCGGGGAGGCAAGGCAACTGACCAGGGTGGTGATGGGACTTTGCATCCCACCCAGAACCTTAGCTAGTAATATCTCCCTCGATGGTAATGTAGAAAGGGTTATCACATCCTCTGAAGTAAGTAGTCTGTCACCCAAAAAGCCCCCTTTGATATTTAGACTCGCTTTTGAGGTGCGAATGTAGTCGGTTAAAGCTTTAGCTGGCTCAGTTATATTGCCATAGCCAAAGGCAATAGCCACCGGACCCTCAAAGAAATTGACTAAATCACTTCTGCCTGCCCTTTCCCCGGCAAACCGTGCCAGAGTATTCTTCACCACCTTATATTCAACGCTTGACTCCCGCAGTTTACGGCGCAAAACAGTTATCTCAGGGGTTGACAGTCCCCGATAGTCAGTAAAAATACCAATACTACATTTAGAAAAGGTATCTTGTAGCCTATCAATAGTTTGCGCCTTCTTTTCTCTAGACATCTTTTATCACCTCTAATTACCAGTAGCTGTCTTCCAATAAATAAGTCCTTGTGCTTGCCACACAAGGACTCACAAAACAGAATTAGTTTTGAAGTTTTTCCTCGGCAGGCACATTGATTTAAGCCTAAATCGACACCCACTGTCTCAGGATATATTAAATTTTAAAATTACTCTATATATTACTCTATTTATATATTTGTTTGCAAGCATCAGGCGCAATACTGAATCTCGGCATTGGGATATACGGCGACTTTGGTATCTGCTCCATGCGATTTTTGAAGGAGCTTTAGAACGTCATCCCATCTATCTAAATATAGAATCTTGTCGTTTTCGTCAAACCAGCTGCTTCCTGGGTGAGGATATTCATTATAGACAATCAAATTATTAACATGCCGGGGTACTTCTGTCTGCCGGTGTTGTTTAGCCCAAGTTGTTTTACCAAAAGGACCTGATAGATAGTGGGTGGCCTGGCCCTCGGGACAATTAGCAATAAGGACAACATCCCCACCCCCGGTATTTACTGCCGGGTAAGCGATGCCTAGTCCGAGAAGTGTTTCATTGACCTTGGCAAAAGTGTTAGCGATGACGATATCTTTACCTTCTACCTTGGGTGTTAGGTAGTGAGTCTTGCCTTCTTGAACAGCAGCAGCATGGGCTGGTTCCATTGCCCCAGCATACACAGACACTGTTTCCCCCCACGTATTAACCAGGCAGTTTATCACCACATCTAGCCCGACTAGATTAGCTGCCTCATCAACATCATAATGCATGGAGTTATTGTCGATGATTCCCATCCCGACATTCAGGACGTCTTGGTGTTCTTGCCTGCTTTTAGCCAGCATCTGATGATTCCAGTCAATGGTTTCAAAGGAGACTACTCCCGGCAGGATAATTTTCCCACCACCACCAAATCCGGCCATGGGATGGGGGACTACCGAGCCAATGGCAATCTTGAGGTCGCACTTCATTACCTCTTCGTTAGCATAAACCCTGGTTCTGTAAGTAGAGGTGGTACCTACATAGGTACAACAAGCAAAGGGATTGTGGTTGTAAACAGGGAACCTGGATACTACCTCTTCACCTAGCTTCTTGATAAAATGTTGTCTCCACATTGTTGAATGCAAACCCAGCGCAACTATGAATCTTATTCTATTATCGGGAATGCCGGCTGCTGCCAATTCCTCAAGAACAAATGGCACTATCTCAGCTACCCTGGTAACACGGGTCATATCATCGAATATAATAACAACCTCTTTTTTCCCTTTAGCCAGTTCCCTGAGAGGTGGTATGCCGATTGGGTTACTTATGGAAGCTTTAATCTCATCGGGTTTCAGAGCTGGGTGGTTGTAACCGGCCATATTACATACTTCCACTTGCCAGCTATCAGGAAGGGGTAATTCTAATTCCTTGGTTTCATACCAAGCCAGTTGAGGTACCTTAATCATATTCATTATCTCCTCCTAAAGTATCAGGCGGAACTTAAAGATAGAGTTGGCTTGAGGTCAAGCGTTATACCAGGTCCCATGGTAGTGGTTAAAGTGGCCGACTTAATATACTGACCCTTAGCACCACTAGGTTTAGCTTTCATTATTGCTTCAATCACTGCGGTTAAGTTGCCCATCAGTTTAGCGTCTTCAAAACTAATTTTGCCTAAAGTTACATGGATAATAGCTGTCCTATCCAGTTTAAATTCTACTTGGCCTTTACGGGCATCATTAACTGCTCTGGGTAGGTCGGCTGGAGCAACAACAGTTCCTGATTTAGGGTTAGGCATTAACCCTTTTCTCCCCAGAATTTTTCCCAGCTTACCAACCTTGCTCATCATATCGGGAGTAGCCATAGCTGTATCAAATTCTAACCAGCCGTCCTCAATCTTTTTAACTAACTCATCACTGCCAACAAAGTCTGCCCCCGCCGTTTCTGCAATCTTCTCTGCCTCACCCTGGGCAAAGACTAAAACACGCACCATTTTCCCCAGACCATGCGGCAGAAGGGCAACGCCGCGTACTTGTTGATTAGCATTTCGAGGGTCAACACCCATCCGAAGGTGCAGTTCAACGGTCTCATCAAATTTGGCATGAGCCGTCTTCTTAGCTAGTGTAATAGCTTCCTCAGGAGAATGCTCCCTTGTCTTGCCTAACAGTTTAACTGCTTCTTGATAGTTTTTACTGCGGTTTGTCATTTTTCGACTCTATCTCGATCCCCATACTTCGGGCGGTGCCCTCAATAATTCGCTCTGCCCCTTCAATACTAACAGCATTTAAGTCCTTAGCCTTAAGCTGAGCTATTTCACGGAGTTTCCCTCGGGGCAACTTGTCTATTTTCTCGTGACCAGAAGTACTGGCTCCCTTTTCCACACCCAATGCCTTCTTCAGCAAATCAGTGGTTGGTGGTGTCTTGGTGATAAAAGTGAATGACCTATCATCAAAGACACTTATTTCGACAGGAATGATAGACCCGGTCTGGCCAGAAGTGCGCTCGTTATACTCCTTACAAAAGGCCATAATATTGATCCCATGCTGACCCAAAGCAGGACCTACCGGAGGCGCTGGATTTGCCTGTCCGGCTGGAATCTGTAGTTTAATTATCGTTTTAACCTTTTTCGCCATTTGTTCCCCTAACTATAAAATCTAAAAGTGTTCAAAGCTTCTCCACTTGTAAGAAGTCAAGTTCCACAGGCGTTTCACGCCCAAAAAGAGACAGGAGCACCTTCACTTTGCCCCTTTTCTCATTTATATCATCCACTACCCCCATAAAATCAATAAAAGGCCCGTCAAGCACTCTTATGCTCTGTCCCAGCCGAAAGCCAACCTTAATCCTTGGTGCTTTAGTCGTCATCTGTTTCAAAATTCGGTTAACTTCCTCTTCCGGTAGCGGAGCTGGCTTGTTGCCACTACCAACAAAACCAGTAACGCCGGGGGTATTACGCACTATGTTCCAGCACTGGTCACTCATCCTCATCTGAACAAGAACATAGCCAGGCAATATCTTCTTGGTTACCTCCCGCCTCTGTCCATTTTTAACTTCAGTCTCCTCCTCAGTAGGTATAACTACTTGAAAGACATCTCCAGAATCCATGGATTTGATGCGTTGCTCTAAGTTCTTCTTAACTCGCTCTTCATACCCCGAATAGGTATGAACTACAAACCACTGTTTTTGGTTCTCCCCCACAAATAACCTCACTCAGAGAAAGATTCCGAAAAGGTAAACCTTCCTTGAATTATAATGCTTCGGCTCAATCTGGAAACCAACAAGCTTCTATCTACCTATAAAAAGTTTATCGACGAGGTTGGTAAAACCAAAATCAATAGCTCCCAGAATTAGACCTACAGCAATGGCAACAATCAACACTAGAACTGTCAAATAAGTAGCCTCTCGTCTACTAAGCCAGACTACCTTCCTTAACTCAGCTATAATCTCGCTGATGAATCTAAATCTTGAACGGCTTCGCTTGGCAGTAGGATTTGTCATAAAAGGAATCTCACATACCTTTCAGCTGTGCAGCACTACCTTATCTCCCTATGAGGCCTATAAGCGCGGCAACGCGGACAGTATTTTCTAAGCTCTAATCGTTGGGAGTCATTCCTTCTGTTCTTAGTAGTAGTATATGTTCTTTCCTTACACTCGGTGCAAGCCAGATGAATGATGACCCTAGCCCCAGTCTTTCTAGCCATATCTACTCAATGATGCCGGTAAAAGTTCCAGCACCTACCGTCTTGCCCCCCTCCCGGATAGCAAAACGCAGACCTCTCTCTAGAGCTACAGGATAAATAAGCTTTATCTTCATCTTTATATTATCACCGGGCATAACCATCTCCACCCCTTCTGGCAGCTCAATACTTCCGGTGACATCTGTAGTCCTGATATAAAATTGGGGCTTATATCCGTTAAAGAAGGGGGTGTGCCTACCTCCTTCTTCCTTGCTCAGAACATACACCTCAGCATCGGCATAGGTATGCGGTTTAATAGAGCCAGGAGCAGCTATTACCTGACCCCGCTCTATCTGATCACGGTCTATTCCCCTAAGCAAGATGCCCACCGCATCTCCTGGCTCAGCTTCATCTAAGGTTTTGTGAAACATCTCCAGGCTGGTAGCCACTGTTTTGTAGGGCTCATGGTGTAAACCAACAAGCTCGACCTCGTCCCCAGCCTTAATTACTCCTCTTTCGACTCTTCCTGTGGGTACTGTGCCCCGACCTTTGATGCTAAAAACATCTTCTACCGGCATCAGGAACGGCTGGTCTTTAGCCCGCTTCGGGACAGGAATATAGCTATCTACTGCATCCATCAGCTTCCAGATGGGACCGCACCACTGGCACTCTCTCTTGCCACAGCCACATTCGCCAGCTTTCAGGGCGCTTACTCTAACTATAGGTACCTCATCACCGGGAAATTCATATTTATTAAGTAGTTCTCTCATTTCCATCTCTACAAGCTCTAGAAGCTCCTCGTCATCCATCGCATCCACTTTGTTGAGACACACTACAATGGAAGGAACCTCCACTTGGCGGGCTAGCAGAAGGTGCTCTCTAGTTTGGGGCATAGGACCATCAGGGGCACTTACCACCAGTATTGCCCCATCCATCTGTGCAGCCCCAGTTATCATGTTTTTAATAAAGTCGGCGTGTCCCGGACAGTCAATATGGGCATAATGCCGTTTTTCTGTTTCATATTCAACATGGGCGATAGCAATGGTTAGCCCTCGGTCCTTCTCCTCAGGTGCGTTGTCAATGCTTTCAAATGAACGATATCCAGTAGCAGGATTAACTGTTGATAATATTCTGGTTATCGCTGAGGTTAAGGTAGTTTTGCCATGGTCGACATGCCCGATAGTGCCCACATTTACGTGTGGTTTAGTCCGCTCAAATTTCTTTTTTGCCATTTCAGCCTCCCTTTATTTTAAGCCCACAACCAGATTCGAACTGGTGACCCCGTTCTTACCAAGAACGTGCTCTTCCTGCTGAGCTATGTGGGCACCGGTCCCATTATGTAGGTTTTTATGGTTCGGTGTCCAGTCCCAACTCCATCATATTTAAACTATGGTGGAGGGGGCAGGATTCGAACCTGCGTAGCCCTTCCGGGCGGCAGATTTACAGTCTGCTCCGATTAACCGCTCCGGCACCCCTCCCGGTGGTGCCACCATCAAATACCCCAGCCCGAGAGGGGACTCGAACCCACTAACCTACCGATTACAAGTCGGTTGCGCTACCATTGCGCTACTCGGGCACTACCTTTATAAACTTTAGCCATAAATATTAGCTAGGTAGAATATTATAAAAATAAATGATATAAAAAGTCAAGCTTGGTAGCGCATACTGGATTCAAACCAACTGGGGCCGAGTTCCCTTCCCCATTGGTTAGTAGGAGTATACAAAGTCGCTTCTATTCCGTCTTCCTCTCTATGATGATTTGAGTGCCGGAACTAACCCTCTTGAGCACGGTAGCATCACTTACTACCTTGCCGAAAACGGTAACGGCACTTGCCGGGCGAATCTCTTCACCACGACTCATAGGTGTGGGTCCAAAGAAGATGCAAAATGCGCTGCCAGACGGCCAGTAGCCCAGGTCACCCACCTCAACCAGTTCCTGTCCCTTCTCAAGCTCTAACTTCACTGGAATTGTAAAGTATATCTCATCGCCCCAGGTATTGGTGTGAGCTGTTATTGGTAAGGCTTCCCATATAGCCTCTGCTGTCCTTGAATTATTCAAGATGGCTTCAAGTTCAATACCGTTGACTTTAATCTGGATGATTATATTCATTGTCTTATTTCAATTCTCACAGTTATTTTTAACCTCGGGGAATGTGACACTGAGATTCATAATTATAACACAAGCGCCTCAGGCTCAACAAAGAAAAAGGCTAGGTAGTTAGAACCCGGCCTCAGCAATCTTGGTAGCGCATACCGGATTCGAACCGGTGATCTCCTCCTTGAGAGGGAGGTGTCCTCAACCCCTAGACGAATGCGCCGCATAAAAACGGATTGTCAAAAATCTGGCTGGCCACTCTAGACAGTTCCCGAACTTTCGTTCGAGAAAAAGCAGCTTATTTCGGCATTGCAGGAGCTACTCGTATCTTGTTCACGACCAACAATATAAGTTTATTATATCTAAACGTGTTCGTCTTGTCACTAAGGCTTAAACTAATAGTCCTACGGAGTTATGAATATATTTTATGTGTCTTAAGCAGAAAGAAATGAGGAAGGCGTTTAATATCTTCGCTGTCTTCCTCCACTAAACCCGCCGCCACCTCTTCTGTCACCATAGCCACCACCGCCTCTGTTGTCTGTCCGAGGACGAGCTGTATTAACAGTGAGTGTCCGTTCTTTTAGTGTTTTTCCATTCAGGCCGGTAATTGCGGCTTGCCCTTCAGACTCCGATGTCATTTCAACGAACCCGAATCCCTTGGGTCGCCCACTAATCTTGTCCGTTATGATATTTACAGATTCGACTTTTCCAAAAGCTTCAAATTCTTGTCGCAAGTCTTCTTCAGTTACCTCATAGGATAAGTTACCCACATAGATTTTCATATTAGTGCTCCTTTTACTTAATTTCGTAACCCTTAGCCGACTGTCTCGCCTCAAGTACATATGCTGAGTTCGGCCAGAATCATTAGCTCATTGATTGCTTCCTGGTTTACCCGTAACGGCGTCTTCGTCTGGCGCTCTTTCGCGCTTTTAAACGTGCCGTCTCTCCCTTGGATAGAAAATGACGATGGGCCTTTGCCTCGCGCAGGACTCCACTTGTCTGCACCACCTTTTGAAAGCGACGCAACAGGGAATCTTGGGATTCACCTTCACGTATCAAGACTTGCAACGACATAACACACCAACACATTCTAGGGGCATACACGGGCCAATTATCCTCAGCCCATGTATGTCCACAAGGTCAAACCAGCTTATCTGGCCGGTCTGTTTTTTCGGTAGCAATCACTACAGTAAACTGGTTTATCGCCGCGTGGTTCAAAAGGTACTTCGGTATCTTTGCCACAATCGGCGCATGTTACGGGAAACATCTGGCGTGGGGTTCCATAACTGCTACTCCCGTCGCGCTCTGACTTCTTTGCCTGGCGGCATGAGGTGCAGCGCTTTGGCTCATTAGTAAATCCTTTTTTCTGGAAAAACTCTTGGTCCTCAACGCTGAAAGTAAAGGTAGCCCCACAATCGGAACACTGGATCGACTTGTCCTGAAAACTCATTGGATGACCTCCTCTCTTTTAAATTTTAGTTAGAGTTCGGGTCATTCAATTCTTAAGATAAATCTGGGCAGATTCTAAGATGCTTGTAATAACCTAAACTTGAACTAGTTAACATTATACATTAAAGAGAACCTCTTTGTAAAGCCCGTGTACTCGTTCATATGATTAGTGACACATGGCCTTCTTTCCAGAGTATTCTTTCCGCTGCTCCAGAAATTTAAGTGGTGTTACATACCCCAGTGCCTGGTGAGGTCTTTTTGTATTATTTGTCAAGTACTTACGATTAGCTATGCACATAGAAATAGGGTAATGCATAAATAACACTACCCTGATAATTTCTGAAATAAAGGAAGTTACGGTTTGGATACTTTCCCCTAAATAAGCCCCATCTTGAGCTTAACCTCTTTCAGTGTCTCCTTGGCAATAACCTGAGCTCGCTGAGCACCGTCAGTGAGAACATCAGTTATATATCGAGGTTTAGCCGCTAAAGTAGCCCGCCGCTCCCGGAAAGGCTTAAGGGTGGAATTAATCTCTTGAGCTAAGAGCATCTTACAATCGACACAGCCAATTTTAGCCGAACGACATTGCTCAGCTATATCATCTAACTGAAGCGGATTAAAATATCTCTGAAGTCGATAAATATTACATATCTCCGGGTGCCCGGGGTCACTGCGGTATCGGCGGGCTGGGTCAGTAACCGCCGTCATTACCCGCTCTATTGTCTCCCCATCGGAAAGGGCTATTTCAATATGATTACCCACCTGCTTGCTCATCTTCTCTTTCCCATCCAGCCCCAGTATCAGCGGAAATGAGGTTAGCCTGGCTTCAGGTTCAGGGAAGGTATTACCAAACAGATTGTTAAAGCGACGGGCAATCTCCCTAGCTAACTCTAAATGAGGCAACTGGTCTTCACCAACTGGTACGACCTCGGCTTTATAAAGCACAATATCGGCAGTCATTAGAACTGGATAACCCACCAGCCCATAATTCACATTGTGTGGCTGAAGCTTTACCTTCTCCTTAAAAGTAGGCATGCGTAGGAGCCAGCTCAAGGGAGTAACCATACTAAGTAGAGTATGTAACTGCATCACCTCGGGGACATGAGACTGGACAAAAAGAATGCTTTTCTGAGGGTCAAGACCAGCTGCTAGCCAGTCGAGTGTCATCTCATGGATATTCTTTTGCAACCCACCGGTGTCCTCTAGCGAGGTCAAAGCATGGATATCAACTATGCAATAAATGCACTGATACTCTTCTTGAAGCTTTACCCAATTTTGTAAGGCTCCCAAATAGTTTCCTAGGTGCTGTCTGCCTGTAGGACGAGCCCCAGAAAAGATACGACGCTTCATTTAAGCCTCCTCAGCCAAAAAGTGTAACATAAAGGTGAATATGAGGACAAGGTGAACGTGACTACCCAAATAACAGGACCATTCCCCTTCACATTCTCTCTGGTGCTGTCATCCCCATAAGGTGAAGTGTCCTAGCCAGAACAAGCTGGGCTGCCCGAACTAACCTGAGACGAGCTTTAGTTAATACCTCAGCATCAGAAACGACGCGACACTGCTTATAAAAGCTATGGAACACAGTAGCTAAGTCCTGAGCATAATAGGTAAGGTGATGAGGTTCCAGAGTGCGGGCTACTATCTCAACTATCTCAGGCAAAAGCAGCATCTTGCGTATTAAAGTCAATTCAGGCTCGGTAGTCAGCAAGGAGACATCGCCATCCTCATAATCAATCCCTTTCTCTTGAGCCAAGCGGAGGATACTGGCGATACGAGCATGGGCATACTGGACATAGTAGACAGGGTTATCCACTGATTCCTTTTTAGCTAATTCCAAATCAAAGTCCATCTGGCTATCAGCCGAGCGGGATAAAAAGAAGAAGCGGCAGGCATCAGCACCTACTTCATCCACCACCTCACGCAGGGTGATAATGTCACCGCTTCGCTTGGAAATACGAACTAACTCATCACCGCGACGCAAGGTGACCATCTGAGAAATTATCACCTCAAGCCGCTCAGGAGCAACACCCAGAGCACCAACTACGGCTTTCATCCGGGATATATGGCCCTGGTGGTCAGCCCCCCAGATATTAATTACCTTGTCAAACTTACGTTCCAAAAACTTGTTATAGTGGTAAGCAATATCAGTGGCAAAATAGGTCGGTGAACCATCGCTACGCACTACTACATTGTCCTTATCCTCACCAAGAGCCGTGGAGACAAACCAGGTAGCGTTCTCCTTTTCCGCTATATAGCCCCCCTCACGCAGGAGTGACATCACTTTCTGGTATTGCCCGTTATCATAAAGGCTCTGCTCACTGAACCAGACATCAAAGCTCACCCCCAATAACTCAAGGTCACTCTTAATCAGCTTTATCATCTTCTCCAGACCGAGCTGCCCCAACTGGGCTACTGCCTCCGACTCAGACAGAGAAAGAAACTTGTCTCCCTCCTCAGCAACAATCTCCTTAGCCAAATCAACCATATAGCCACCGAGATAACCATCAGAGGGCATCTCAGCGTCAACGCCCAAGCACTGCCGATAGCGAGCATAGAGTGAGCGATAAAAGGCGCCTATCTGGCTGCCAGCGTCATTGATATAGTATTCCTTCTCCACCCCATAGCCGGTGGCGGCCAAAACATTGGCTAAAGCGCTGCCTAAAATAGCCCCACGCCCATGCCCGACATGAAGCGGACCGGTGGGATTGACACTAACAAATTCTATCTGCACCCGGCTGCCCTGTCCTAGGTCAATATCACCATAAGAATCACCAGCCGCCAAGATTGAATCTACCTGTCCGGTCAACCAATCGCTCTTAAGCCTGAAATTAATAAACCCCGGCGGCGCCACCGCAATAGTGTCAATCTCATCACTGGGAACGATAAGCCCTGCCATATCATTAGCTATAGTCAATGGGTTAATCCCCACCGTCCGGGCTACCTTCAAGGGAAAACTTGAGGCATAGTCGCCATGCCCCGGGTTCTGGGGGCGCTCTATAGTAACCTCAGGTAAAGCAACCGAAGGCAGCTTACCCGACTGCTGTGCTTCGCCTGCCGCCTGTGCCAGCAATTCTACCAGCTTTTGCTTAAGTTTGAGTATTTCCGTTTTAGTCTCCTATATGCCCAGATTATAGCACAGTGCTAGTTAAAAAGGATAACCTGCATCGTAATAGGCGCGGTCGCTTTTTGACCTTCGGAATCGCTCAGCTAATGTCTTGATCTTTTCTCCATCAACAAACACTA
>Ga0307379_10011510_pt1 | contig 11604 bp, 13 predicted proteins | sample UN2MG_FD_202237 | JGI IMG/M metagenome (GOLD analysis project Ga0307379, IMG submission 202237) | Soil microbial communities from Risofladan, Vaasa, Finland - UN-2 | ecosystem: Environmental > Terrestrial > Soil > Coastal area > Acid sulfate soil | place: Finland: Risofladan, Vaasa | collected... | reverse complement strand
GATATCCATCCCCTTTAATATGTCAAAAATATTTTTTGGCATCAGTACTCGAATTGAAAAATCTCAATCAGTGTACTTCTTGTTTTGCCGATTTGACCCGTTGTTTTGAAGTATAACCTGTAGCCTCATCAAGGAATTGCCTGAACCTTTTATTAGTGTCAAGTACTTCTTCATCAGAAGCCTCCTTGTTTGGTACGGTTTCTAAAAAGAGTTTCTTATCAGCTATCCAGGCTTCAAAATGCTTTATTGCACCGTAACTGAATACAAGCTTTCCATCTTTTTGTGTTGACTGAACTGGAAATTTAGCTTCAATGACTTCCTTGATTCGTTCAATTTCAGGTTTGTATCCTCTTTTTAATTTATATTGCTGAATAATATCACCCTGCACTCTCAATTAAATTGAGAACGATAAAACACTTTGCTTTTTCTTCTTATCAAAGCTTCTCAAGTGAGAATTCTTTGTGAAGTACCTGGACAGCTTTCGAAGCATCGTTCTTCCCAACAGTAAATGAAATATTGTGCTGGGAAGAGCCCTGGCTGATCATGATCACATTGACATTATGCTTGCCTAATGCCCCGAATACCTTGCCTGCAACCCCTGGTGTTCCTGCCATCCCCACACCTACTACAGCTACCACTGAGACATCAACATCATATTCGATGTTACCTACCACACCATTCTTGAATTCATGCTTCAATGCTTTTACAGCTTTTTTGAGATGCGGCTCATCAACAACAATGGAAAGATTTGCTTCTGACGAGCCCTGGCTGATCATTTTGATATTTACTCCTGCCTCTGCCAAAGCAGTAAAAGCTCTGGCTGCCACTCCTATAGTACCAACCATGCCGGCACCACTGATATTTACCAATGCCACTTTATCTATCACAGAAACTGCTTTTACCACTTGCTGAGAGGGCTTCTGGTCTTTTACAATAAGAGTGCCAGGGTATTCAGGTTCAAAGGTATTCTTAACCCTGACAGGGATTCCATGCTTTATGGCAGGCTCTATTGCCTTGGGATGTAGTACTTTGGCTCCAAAGAAAGACATCTCCATGGCCTCAATATACGAAATCATAGTCAACGGCCTTGCTTCTGGCACTATTTTTGGGTCAGTGGTCATTATACCATGAACCTCTTTCCATAACCAGATCTCATCGGCATTGATGGATGCTCCTATAATTGACGCTGTAAAATCTGACCCTCCACGACCTAATGTGGTGATAATTCCCATCTCATTCTGTGCAATAAACCCTGCAACCACGGGAATTGTCCCTGCCAGCAAAGGTGAAAGATGCTTTTTAACATTTTCATAGGACATTTCAAGTGGATGTGCACCACCAAAATTGTCATCAGTAATTATCCCGATCTCACCGCCGATAAAGTACTCTGATTCCACACCCAACGACCGGATCGAACCTGATAGTATGGGAGCTGCCAGCCTTTCTCCATAAGAGGATAAAAAATCAAGAGACCTGGGAGTAAGTTCACCAAGATAACAGATACCAATAAGTGCTTTTTCCACATCTTCGATCCTGGCATCCAATTCAGCTATGGTTTCTTCAACATTTTCATCTGCAAGAGCATCATGGGCTGCAGCATGATGTTTTTGTGTCAGGTCTGCTATGAATTCCTTAACACGGGAAACCTTACCTTTATTTGAGGCCTCATGGGCTGCTTCAAGTAAAGCGTCAGTAACCCCTCCAAGTGCTGAAGTAACCACTACAATCTGGTTACCACTGTCTTTATAGCTCTTGACCAATTCTGCAACATGTCGTAATTTCTTGCCGTCTCCGACCGACGTTCCGCCAAATTTCATTACAAGTTTCATAGGAAATCCACTGGTGACTAGATAAAGTATCTAACTGGTCAACCAGTTACATAAGGATTTTGATTAGACTCAGGTCAGATCAGGAAAATTAACCTGACCGGTATGAATTAAAAAAAAAGTTTTGTTTAAGATGCTGCTGCTTCAGGAATTGCTGCTTTAACTTCAGGTTCGCCGAGCACATGTGTTTTTAGTATCTCAACACGCCTTAACGGATAGATGTTTTTTACATCCCTGTATATCTGCGCAGAGAGTTTACCCAACACTGCATCCTGCATAAAAGCTTCAAATTCTAACTCACGTGCTTTTTGCTTTACTATTGAAGTCATTAATTGCCTGATATCTTTGATCTGGCTGCTTTTAGCACGCTTAACAGTATAACAGATAGGTTTCACCCGAATTTTATATCCATCCCGGGTCCTGATATCAATATTGGCATCGATCATTGATGTCTGCCTTTTGACCAGTGACCTGAGATAATCCCTGGTGAGTTCGTGACCAATGAATTTAGTATAAGCTGAATCTCCGCCCACCTGATCTACTTTAAGTTCTAATTTTATGTTCTGTTTTGAATAATCATTTGTCAGATCCCCTAATGTGACCTCGATAACACGTCCCAATAGGAGTGTTGGATCACTTGCCGGGGTTTCGCCAACTTCTTGCTGTCCCATCATTTCAGGTGCAATCACATTGTACCATTGTTTTGCTTTCCAGCCTTCTATTTTTTTGGGACCTCTCTTTCCTTTTGCCAAACTCGTTCCTCCGAATCTAATATCAATTTGATGTTTATGTAAATGTTAAATTATCGATCTATAAAAGCTAAGACTTTACAAACTTTTAAATATAGATGAAAGTATGTTTTATATCGCCAACTTTTCATATAAACCTTTCTGTCATTGATTTTTTAACCAGGCATAATCCGGTAAATCTTGTTTTTGAGATCACAATTCTATCTCAAATTGTGGTTTCCCTTCTTCAGTGGGAGGCGCCAGCCAGTCCACTACCTTCATGGCTTCATCAGGACTCTGCGCAACAATTTCCACCCAGATACTCCCCAGTGATTCATCCCCAGGTGGGAAACTTACTTTTCCTACAAACGCAGCCTGCTTATTTAAACGAAATGTCACAATATTTCCTCTAATCCCGATGTTGGTTCGGGCAGTATCCAGTATCTTCCTGCATCTGATCAGCTCATGCAGTTTAATTAAAGCTTCATGATTACCAGACCCTACAAGCCTGGGTTTCATCCCTTCCCTTTCCTGGAGATGGAATTCCAATCCTGTGAATATGTTTTCGATGGCTGCCTGTACCTTGCTAAGGTCTTCAGTAGGATTGACAGGAGCCGAAACTTCAATAGTTATAGCGATCATCTGTTTTTCTCCAGGACTTTTTTAACCTTTTCCCTGAACTCGTCCACAGTGCCGTTGTTCTCAATAGTCAGATCAGCCCTTTTAATAGACTCCCTCATCCCCCATCCCAATTCCCTTTCATCACGGATGTGCAGTGCGTCCTCATCCATAAGTATATCATCGGCCCTGCCTCGTTTTTTTATCCTTTCAAGCCTATCATTTTCATTCACATCGATATTGATCAAGAGAAAATCATCCCCGAATTCCTGTTTGAACAAGTCCACTTCCTCAATGTTGCGTACCCCGTCCACAATAGCAGTATCAACATCAAGAGAAGCCAGTTTCGGAATGCACCTTTTAGCAACTGCTGCAAATCCCTCTTCCCTCCTGAGTTTGGTTCCTGTCCCGCCCAGATTTTCATCAGTAGGTTCAAGTCCATGAAGGAGGACTTCCTCTCTTATCACATCTCCCATATTCACTACCTGATAACCCATCTCTTTGACAAGGTTAGCGGCTTCACCCTTACCTGATGCCGGCATTCCTACAAAAGCAATTATCTTCATAATATCATCTCATCTCCGTTTTCTTTTGTCCGTAACCATATGTTTTTGAGACATTTACCCTGAATGAATCTGGCCATATCCAGCAGTTCCTCTCTATTATATATCCATATGTCCTTCATATCCAGGGTATTATCAGGCATCCCTTGCTGGATAACATATGTCAGGTTCCTGGCAGCAAGTCCATTTAAATAAGCAGCAATATCCTGAACCTCTTCAATATCTGCTAATCCCCTGAATACTGTTGTCCTCACCTCCACTTCAATTCCAGAAGCCAAAACTGAATTGAGGGATCTGATAATATTTTCAACCGTTTTAGTACCGAACTGAATGTCTGATCCAATAACTTTGCTATACCTAACAGGGTCATCAAGAGGTGCTTTAATATCAATGAACAATTTATCAAGGATATTTTCATCCAGCATGTCCTTTATCACATTATACCCAAAACCGTTTGTTTGAAGACCTACTGAAAGCGATTTAGATTTCACGAACCGTGCTAAGGTCTTTAATGCATCAGGCTGCAGGGTCGGTTCACCTCCACTGAAGACTACAGCACTGATATAGGGTGCTGCCTTTTCTATTTGTGATTCTATCTCAGCTATCTTCATTTCGTTCCCATGATCCAGATAAGCATAATTCTGGCAGTAAGGACATCTGAATTGACATCCCCTGAAAAATAGAACAGATGCACTGCGGCCGTGCCAGTCTACTGTAGATATCGGGATGAAATGACCGAAATTGAAAGTCTCTTGCATTGGATACCAATCTTTTATTCATAGTAAGATATATAACTATTACAAACGAAAGCCCTACATCCCAAATTATACCAATATTAACCTAATCAAAACAGGATCATAACATGAACATTGAGATAGATCCCACTATAAAATATGCAGAAGGCTCCCAGAGGGTCTTGAGTGCTGAAGACACATTAAAAAACATTGATGGAGTACTGGATAAGATCGGTGTCACCCGGATTGCCGATATTACTAACCTGGACCGGGTCGGGATACCGGTATTATCAGCTATCAGACCAAGTGCAGCTACTGGAGCGATATCCATCTACAGCGGAAAAGGTTTTGATGAGAGACAGGCCAGGATATCTGCCATAATGGAGAGCATTGAGCGCTGCTGTGCTGAGCAGCCTGAAATCAGTTCTGACATTGAAGATGATACTAAATTCCCGATTTTCACTGACTCGTATGAGAAACTTTCCCAGAAATCAAATACGCTCCATCCTGTTGATCTTTTACTGGCCGAGCCCTTAATGCAGAATACCAGAGTGGAATGGATGATAGGATATGACCTGATGACAAAAGAGAATATCCTGGTACCGTCCAATGCAGTGTTCCACCCCTATAATCCTACGAACGGTGGCGCAAAACTGTTCAGAAGCAACACCAACGGACTTGCTGCAGGCAATACCATTGAAGAGGCCATCCTGCACGGCCTGTTAGAAGTAATTGAACGGGATGCCCTGAGTATTGCCGAGTATAATAAGAATCCGGGACGTGAGATCATACTTACTCCCAGCGATGGTTTAGTCTACGAATTTAAAAAGAAGTTCGAAGTTGCAGGGATTATTGCAAAGGTATGGTTATTGAAACATGATATTGATCTTTGTACTGTAGTATGTGCACTGGATGACTCGGTCCTGAAAGACCCTGCCATGCTGGTAATGGGTGCGGGCTCGCATCTCAGACCTGAGATCGCGGTCTCAAGGGCCCTTACCGAAGCAGCGCAGAGCAGGGTGGTCCAGATACATGGAGCCCGCGAAGATACGGACAGGGAATCAGTGGTCAGGACATTCGGATACGATGCCATGAAGCGGCTGAACCGGTACTGGTATTCAGAGTCTGAAGAGAAAGTGGCGCTATCAGACCTTGAAGACAGATCTGCTGACACGCCTGCCAGAAATATCGAGACCACGGTGGCGGCACTGAAAGGTATTGCCCCCAATGCCATAATAGTGAACATTTCACGAAATTCCATCAATGCCCCAGTGATCAGGGCCGTGCTTCCTACCTTTGAGCAGTATACCCTGGACAGGGACCGCAAAGGCAAACGAATGAAGATAGGACGTAAACCCAGGGAAAAATTCAGGCGGCCGGGTGTATGATCGTTGTGTATACCGGTACAAGTCTCTCATGGGAGGATGCAAAGGAAATATTAGATGCAGATTACCGCTCGCCTGTAAAAAGAAATGATATTAATATCCTGCTGGATAAGGAACATCCTGATATAATCGGGATCATTGACGGCATTTTTTTTGACAGGGCTGCTGTGGCACACAGGGAGATCATACGAGCCTTAAAAGCCGGGGTGATAGTTGTGGGAGGTTCAAGCATGGGGGCGCTAAGATCATCTGAACTCCATTCTTACGGCATGATAGGAGTGGGCCAGATATATGAGTGGTACCGTGACGGGTTTGTTAATTCTGATGATGAAGTGGCTGTTACCTTCCATCCGGATACCTTGGAGCCGCTTTCAATTCCGCTGGTGAATATAAGGACAACACTGGAAAAGGCTGAAAAGGATGGTATTATCGATTCACATCAGGGAGATGAGCTATTAACAGCGGTCAGGTCAATGTTTTATCCGGACAGGACGTATCATTCCATGATCAAAAAAGGCGTGGAATTGGGGATTGTTCCAGCTGATAAGAAACAGTATCTTATAGATTATTTTGTTAATCACGAAGTTGACATCAAACGGGAAGATGCGCTGCTGGTTATTAAAAAGGTCAGCCAGCTTGCTGAAACCCTGTGAGGTCAGCATTCCTCACCAAATACCATGCAATAAAGACGATAATTTCTAATCCCTGAGATGAAATGGGGTCAATCTCTTTTCCATCAAGGTAAAAGAGGCATCAATGAACATTGCAAGTACAATAGCAGGCAGGGCTCCGGCCAGAAGCAGATCGGTGCGAAACCCGATAAGGCCCTCAAATACCAGCTCACCCAGTCCCCCGCTTCCTATGATCGCAGTAAGTATGGCAATGCTGTTCGCCAGAATACCTGCAAATTTTATACCGGCGAACATGGCAGGGTAGGCATTGGGAAACCTGATATACCGGTCTATCTCCCAGTTGGTCAATCCTATACCCTTCGCATATTCGATCAGTGACGTATCAATGGTTGAAAGTCCAATATAGGTGTTCTTTATAATGGGTAGAAGTCCCCTGAGCATTATAGCGATTACTGCCGGCCAGAACCCGATCCCAATTAATGGGACCACAATGGCAACTACAGCAAAACTGGGTACTGCCTGGGCCATGTTAGCTGATTTCATTACTATCGAAGCCAGGTTTTTACTGTGCAAGGAGGCAAAAGCAAGTGGCACACCCAGAACGATACTCACGAACAGGGCTGTATATGCCAGGATAATGTGAGCCGTGGTAGCATCAGAAATGGTAGAAAACATTACCATGTTCCATACCTCCTGGTAAGCCAGCCTTCCACAATTCCCGCAAACCCGTCCAGTATCACTGCCAGGATTCCGGTCCATAACCCTGCCACCAGAATAGTATCCACATCAAAAAGCTGGATTCCGTTCTGCAGCACGGCACCCAATCCGCCCGCAGCGATCAGGCCTCCCAACGTTACCACACCCATGGTGAACACCAGAGCGATCCTGAATCCCCCGGCGATCAGGGGTAAGGCCATTGGTATCCTTACCTTCATCAAGATCTCAACTGAGGAAAGCCCTATGGCATGCGCGATATCAATATACTCCCGGCTCACGCTTTTCAGACCGGTATAGGTATTTCGTGCAATGGGAAGGATCGAATACAGGATTGAAGCTATAATAGTAGGTCCCTGTCCTATTCCCACAAAAGGAATTAGAACGATCAAGAGGGCAATATCTGGAATTGTCTCAACAATATTGAGGATATTCAGGACCGGATTGGTGATCCTGGGATTGAAAAAAATGAATATTCCAACACTTATCCCTATGATCGTGGCTGCCAGAAGTGCTACACTGAACATGTAAAGATGCTCGACGGTGCGAAGCGTCAGCAACTGGCTTTCCCAGACATCCGCAATATTGTGTAAGATATTGTCCCCCACCATTATACCAGTTTTAACAGCACCTCATTTGACAGGAAGACTCCTGATAAGTTATTCCCGTCAGATACAATGGCCATTGATCCTCCCCTGCTTTGTAATTCCTTTAAAGCAGAGACCACAGGATCGTAGGAAGCGAAGCTGGCTGTCGGTCTTGCAATGTGGCGAAGCAGGGTTTCGTTATTGGGATTTAGGAGGTCCGCCATTTGCAGCATACCCAGAGGGACTGAACCGTCACAGACAATGGCCAGTTCCACACCGCTTTTAATCATTCTTGCTACCGCTTGTGCTGTGGTCAGTTCAGCATCAAAAAGATAGTTGGGATCAATGGGAGACATCAGGTCCTTCACCTTCAAAGTATCCAGATGTTTGAATTTTCGTTTCGAATCCACTATATCGGCCACCAGATCATTTTCCGGGGAAAGTATGAGCTCTTCCGGGGTACCCACCTGGACTAACCTGGATTCAGCCATGATAGCGATCCGATCTCCCAGAATAAATGCCTCATTGATATCGTGGGTGACAAATACAATGGTCCTTCCGATCTCCTGCTTTATCCGTAAAAACTCATCCTGCAGCTGTCTCCTCATTATGGGGTCCAGTGCTCCGAAGGGTTCATCCATTAACAATAAAGGCGGATCCATGGCAAGGGCCCGGGCCAGTCCCACGCGCTGCTTCTGGCCGCCGCTGAGCTGCCTTGGATACCGGTCCAGGAAGGTTTCAGGGGGCATGGATACAAAATCCAATAAATGCCTGACCTTTTCTAAGATCCTTTTTTCTGGCCAACCCTCCAGCCTTGGAACAAGACCGATATTTTCCTTTATTGTCATGTGGGGAAATAGACCGATATCCTGGATCACGTATCCGATGTACCTGCGCAGGCTCACTGGATCCAATTCCATAATATCCTGGCCGTTTATTAGAATGATGCCCTCATCAGGTTCTATAAGCCGGTTAATCATTCTCAGGGTGGTGGTTTTTCCCGAACCGCTGGGACCTATCAGTATCAGTAATTCTCCGCCCTGTATCTCAAGGTTGATATGCTCCACTACCGAACGGTTTTCATATTTCTTGGAAATGTTCTTGAGCCTGACAGATTCTATCCGGTCAAAGGGTCTGGATGTCATAAGAAAAGAGAAATGTGGATCAATTTTGCAGAATTAATCCTTTCTCAATGAGGAATGCCCTGGCAATCTCCCTTGCATCTTTTTTATCCACATCGTATTGATAGTTGAGCTGCCGCATTGTATCTGTATCGATGGTACCTTCCAGTTCCTTGATTATTTCAATGACATCCGGATTTTCAGCAGCAAATTCCTCAGTGACAATGATGATAGCATCATAGGGCGGCAGTGCGTTCTTATCATCTTCAAGGATTCTCAGGTTGAACAGTTCGTTCTTGGTGTCTGTGGTATAGGCAGATATGGCTTCTACTTCGTCGTTCTTTATGGCCTCATACATGATCGTGGGAAGGCCCTGTTTGTAATTCTTGAATTCGAACCCGTAGATGGCCTGTATACTTGGCAGGCCGTCTTCCCTGGTGGCAAATTCAGGGTCAGCTCCGATTACCATATCAGGTGCATAATTTTCAAGATCGCTGATCTTTGTAATGTTATTGGCCTTCGCCCAGTCTTCTTTTACTGCAATGGCATAGGCATCTTCGAAACCTAACTTACCCACCACCAGCACTCCATCTTGTTCAGCTAACCCTTTTTCGGCTTCTCCATAGACAACCTGCGGGTCCCAGACCTCAAGCGGTGGTCTCTTCAGGATCTGGCTGTATGCAGTACCGGTATACTCCACATAAGTATGGATCTGGCCTTTCTTCAGAGCTTCGTAATTTATCAACGTACCGCCAAGACCGACCTTTACATCGGTTTTGTACCCATTGTCTTCCAGCAGGAGGGAGATCATATGTCCCAGGATAAATGATTCCTGGAACAGTTTGGATCCGATGACTATGGTCTTGTCAGATGAGCTTGTGCATCCACTTATCAATACGCTAGTAATGACCAATAAAACGAAAAGAGCTTGTAATTTCATAAGATATAACCCCAAAACAAATTATTTTTATGCATACTTATAGTTTCCTTTGGGAAGTTACATCAAAAAATCGAATATTTGAGGGTAAAAAAGACTTAATATGATTTTGAGCGATATTTTTTCATGATCTCCGGTATTTTATGTGTAATGGAGTAGTGCTTGCAGAGAGTGATAACACAATAATTATTGAAGGAAATCATTATTTTCCTTTGGATTCTGTCAATCGGGAATATTTAACAAAAAGCACCACGCATACTACATGCCCCTGGAAGGGATTGGCAAGCTATTATGATGTGGTTGTGAAAGGCAAAGATTATATAGCATTCTGGAAGGGGAACAAAGTTCAATAGAATGTTATCTTAAGCCTAAAATTGCCAAAAAGCTTAATAAGTCACATCCACAAATTTAATTGGGGAAAGAAAATGGGAATCCTGATCCATTTCGCGAAACGCTGGGTAGCCGGTGAATATCTTGAAGATGCCATTGAACGAGCACGATTAGCAAACAGCCACGGAATTAGCGGTATTATCAATCATGTGGGAGAACATAACGAAGATATTGAATTAATTAGTGCTTCAGCAGTAGAATATGGTCGTTTACTGGACGCTGTCAACATCGAACAACTTGACAGTTCCATATCGGTAAAACCCACCCAGCTTGGTCTTATGAAGGATAAAAAAACCTGCATCAATACATTGGAACCGCTTGTGAAAAAGGCATCTGATTCAGGTATCTTTATCTGGATCGATATGGAAGGAAGCCCTTATACCCAAGCGATCATTGACATCTACAAACATCTGTTTTCAGATCACAAAAACCTAGGGATCGCTATACAGGCATACCTATTCAGGACACCTGATGATCTTAAAGCACTATCTGCTATTGGTGGTAACATTCGCCTCTGCAAAGGTGCATATAACGAATCGGCTGAAATAATCATAAAAGACCATAATAAAGTAACAGAGGCCTTTGCCAGCCAAATGGAATCGTTATTCAAGAATGGGGGGCCAGGACTTATCGCTATAGCGACCCACGATAGCAGCCTGATCGAACTGGCAAATGAACTGCATAAAACCTATCCCAGGAACTTTGAGTTCCAGATGTTGATGGGGGTCAGGGATAAATTAAAGGAAAAACTGGTCAGGGAAGGGTACAAGGTCTCTGGTTATATCCCCTATGGAAAGGGTTGGCTTGCGTACTTTTTACGAAGGCTCAATGAGCAGAAACGGGATATTAAGACCGGATTTATTTCATTGTTCAAGCAGGATTAATGCTTAAATAGTTCATTTATCTCTAATCAAGTAATCCGTAAAAAATTATACGGTTACCACTGCCACGATCACCACAAGTTTTATGTACATTGTCATATTATATTATAACTTGATTTGTTATAAAGTGGTGAATAAGTTGTAACAGCAATCTTTTGAGTTTTTTTGAAATCATTTCATGAAATGGTTATTCCAAACTCAAAATATCGCTATATTCCATAACAGTTTTTCTATCATACCTGAAACAAGGAATTTCAGCTTACACTCCACCCCTGGAGGTATTGAACAATGGTGAAAAATAAGGTACGAGTGAGGTTTGTATAATGTCTGGAAAAATACCGACAATTAAACGCAATATCATCAAACCTGAAGATATTGACCCGATGGAAGTAAAAAAAGTATTGAAATTTTTAAATGAAGCTGAAAAACCTGAAGAGATTGCCGCTACTATAGAGATTCCTGGTGAGGTGGATGTTGGCATTAAGGTC
>Ga0307379_10011509_pt1 | contig 11605 bp, 9 predicted proteins | sample UN2MG_FD_202237 | JGI IMG/M metagenome (GOLD analysis project Ga0307379, IMG submission 202237) | Soil microbial communities from Risofladan, Vaasa, Finland - UN-2 | ecosystem: Environmental > Terrestrial > Soil > Coastal area > Acid sulfate soil | place: Finland: Risofladan, Vaasa | collected... | reverse complement strand
GGTGCATTACCAGCCCTACACCCGCTACGCCTACCTCAATCCCGAAAAGCCCTTCGAGCACGTCAGAGATATGATGCACGATACGCTGCCCGGCCTCTGCACGGACCTCGGGCAGTTGGGCGTCGACTACACAATCGTAGACCCCGCCGTGCCCGAAAGCCTCGACAAGTGCGGCGTGCTGTTCATCCCCGTCGCGGCCTTCCTCGACGATGCGGTGGCGAAATACTACGAGCAGCTCGCGCTCAAAGGCAAGCACCTCGTTTTCTACGGCGTAACGCCCACGCTCGACCTGCTGATGCGCAAGTCGCAGGTTTTCAGCAACGCCTTCGGCATCAGGAGCACCTATCACTTCATCGTCGAGCAGATGGAATGGAACGGCATGCGCTTCCCCGCATACTCGCTGGGAAAGCTGAAATACGAGGAAGGCCTGTGGCAGCCGCTGCTCAAAGACGACCGCGGCAACGTATACTCGGCCAAGCGAAAGATGGGCGAGGGCACCGTGCATTTCCTCGGCTACGAGCCCGCGTCGCACCTCGTGCCGCACAAGAAGCTCTGCCTCGAGGCGATCCTGAATGACGCAGGCGCACAGCGGCCCGTGCGCGTCTCCGAGCCGCTCATCGAGGCGTTCATCAAGAAAAGCACCAGGCACACGCTCATGTTCCTCATCAACCCCAACGAGACTGTCCGCGAGGCGGGCGGCGAGCCCACCGTGCGCACCGCCACCCTTTCGCTCGATCTCAAGCTCCTGGGCATGCACCCCGATTCGGTCACGTTTGTAAACCTGTTCACAGGCGTCACCCGCAACGAGCCGCTCTCCACCGTGCGTGCCGGCATGCAGTTCGATATCGAGAATTATGACGTCCAGGTATTCGAGGTGATCCCGGACTACGGGAAATGAGCGGCGAAGAAGCAAGCGGGCGGATGGTTCGCGGTCAAACGGTTATCGGCTTTCGGCGGGGCGCGCCGGCGTGCAGCGTGCGGCCGTCGGCCATTGTGAGGCGCACGGCGGCGCCGCGGGCGAAAATCCCCTGCACCGGATCGCCGCTGCCGGCCGCCTCCACCGCGGTGATGTCGGCCGCGAGGCCCTCGCCCAGCAGGCCGCCATACGGAATGCCCAGCGCCCGGGCACCGTTTATCGTAGCCATCTCGAATATGGTTTCCCAATCGAGATCGGGGCAGTTGCTCTTCAGGAATTTCATCTCGGCAAGCATGCTCAATGAGTCGTTGCTGGCCAGGCTGTCGGTGCCGATCGCCACTTTCACGCCGGCGCCCAATAGCTTGTCCAGCGAGCCGGCCGTGCGGCGGAAGAAGGCGTTGCTGCGTGGGCAATAGCACACGGTGCAGCCTGCTTTGGCTATCAGGCTCGCCTCCGAATCGTCGATGTGATTGCAGTGGATAAGCAGGGGCTTCGCATCGAGGATGCCGAGATCGTGCAGGAATTTCACCGGCCGCTTGCCGGGCGGCCGCCAGTCGGGCGGAAGCAGGTCGTAGGTTTCCAGCAGCTCGCGCAGCTCGCCGGTGCCCTCGGTAAGCATCTCCACTTCGCTTTCGGTTTCGGCCACGTGAATGGCCATCGGCAGCTTATGCGAGATGCACAGCCGCAGGCACTGCTCAAACAGCTCGGGCGATACGGAATACGGGGCGTGCGGCGATATGCCCAGCCTCACCGCGCCTTGCTGCTGCAAGAGCTCGATCTTCCTCCTCATGTGATCGGCCGCCTGCCCGGCCTTTGCAGGGTTGATGCCGATCACCTCGCAATACACGATGCTGCCGGCCAGCCCCGACTCGTGCAGCACAAACGCGGACTTCCCCGACACGGAAACATCGCCCACCGCCACGGCTCCGCCGGCCACCACCTCTGCCACGCCGCTGCGGATATGCCGGCCTTCAAAGAAGCTCAACGCCCGCGCCCGCGCCACGCGCTTCAGCCACTGCGGAAACGGCGAACCCTTGATCAGCTTGCCCTTGAGGTGGCTGAGGTCCAGGTGCGTATGAGCGTTTACGAGGCCCGGCAGGATCACCGTGTTTCCCAAGTCTTGCACGTGCTCGCCCGGCGCAGCCAAGCGGTCGGCGTCTATGATCTCGCTCACGGTATGGCGATCCACGCGCACCGCTCCGTGGCGGAGCGTCTTGCCGCGGCCGGCCCAGATTGCATCTGCTTTCAGAATCATAGCGCCGAGTCCTGCTGTTGTCATGTGCCCAGAATAGGAACCTCGCGTTCGGAGGGGCTGGGGCAAAGCTCCATTTCGGCGGCAAACCGCTGAAACCGGGAAAGACCCTCGCGCTCCGCCTCGCCGAAATCGTAATGGATGCGATTCGTCAGGTGGTCCAGGCAAATGCTCGTAGGCAGGTCCAGCCGCTCGGCCTCCATCCAGGCTATCCTTGAAAGATGGTGCAGCCCCTGGCGCTTCGCCTCCTGCAGCAGCTTGGCCGTTGGCGTGGAAACGGAAGGCCCGGCCCACACATCGTAAACGAACGGCAGATCGGTAAGCCGCAGCCATTCTTCGCCCAGGTCGATTATGTGCTCGTAACGAGGCCACATCTTTATCGCCGTATCGCCGAACACGAGGAACCCCTCGGCGTTCACCGATTCCAGCGGGATATCGGGCGACCAATCGATGAAGCTCGGGTTTGCCGAGTGCATCTTGTGAAGGATGATCCGGCACAGGGCGGCAGCCGAAGACGACGCGGTATCGAGCGCCACGGTTTCCATTGCGGCCGGCGGCCGCCGGCAGATCAGGATGGCGCTCATCAGCGGCCCCCGGGCCGACACGCAGGCCTCGGGCACCATCTCGTAATCGCTGTTGCGGAGGTACTCCAGCGACGGAATAAGAGCAACATCGAGCTCGGCGGCGCGAAGTTTCTCAACGACAACCGGCGGCTTCTCCTGCACCAGCGTGCCCTTCCCCGCGAGCTTCTCCTTCAATCCCCAGATCAGCGGCCGGTTGTTCATCATCGGCGGCGCGCCTATTCTTACTCGGTTTGCCATATGCACCCTTCCTTCAAACTCCCTCGCATGAAACCAATGCATCGAATCCGCTCTAATATATCTTAGCGCGGAATTCAAGCGGGTTGACTGGAAAACACCCCACCTTCCGCCTTCCGCCTTCCACCTTCCACCTTCTATCTTCCACCTTCCACCTTCTATCTTCTGCCTTCTGCCCTGTATCTTGCACCCTCTAATTCACCAGGGCCTTCTCCCGAACGAATTCCTTGCGGAATGCCCTCAGGTCATCGGGCGTGATCTGCTCGGAGTTGCAGATTCTTTCGTAAACGCGGCCAGGATCGGTTGTGAGCTGCTCGGAGAGCGTCATCGACGCGGTGAGCATCGAGGCGGATTTGCGGCTGACCATTCCCCTGATGATGGGCGATGCCAAGCGAACGAATGGCGCGAGGAAGCCGTGCACGCGCACGAATACGGCGGTCTCGCATTTCACTTCCGAGTCGTCTTCCACGTAATCTATCACCACAACGGACTCGCCGCGAATGTCGCCCAGCAAACCCGCCGAGAACATGCCGTCGCCATAGAGGATGCGGCGCTTGTCGCTGACGAATACCGGCTCAAACGTGCCTACCACGCCATCCTTGTCGTCGCTCATCATCGTGCCGTCGTCGCGCCTGGTAATCTCGTATTTCTCCAGGCCAAGCTCGCGCATTATTGCCGTGGTGAGCGGCATATGATCGAGCAGGAAATTGAACGTGCGGCTGGTGCTCTTGAAGCGTTTCTCGGACGTGGTGTGCGTGAGCGTGTATTTTTCCAGCACTTTCTTGACTTTCTTGACGTCTTCCTTTTCGGGGAAGGCACTGTATGGGATGGTGATTGCAGCGTGCGAGCGGAGGTTGAAAAGCAGGGGTGCAGCCAAGGCGACAAGCAGGGCGGTGCAGGTGAACCTGTGCATAGATGATGACCTCGTCATTTCTCTGTTTCTTTGCCGGCGTTACCTCCTGTATCACCCTTTTTCTGTGTTTCCCACCACGTTTTCCACAGTTGCACGGCTTCTTCCCGCGTGGCTTCGTCGTCGTCGGGTTTGAATGTGAAGTCCGTGCCGCTGATAGTTTTGAGTGCGGCATAGGCGATGGCGCGAACGGTTTTGTGCTCGTCGCCAAGGCTGTCGATAAGCGTGCCGATTGCGGATGTGTCGCCTATCAGCCCCAACGCGGCCACGGCTGCCTTTCGCACGTTGGGGTCGTCGTCGGCGGCCGCGCGTTTCACTTCAGGCAAAGCCAGGCTATCGCCGATGCGGCCTAGCGCCATCACGGTTTCCAGCCGGAACAGCGGGTCCTTGTTCAGCAGAAACGGCCGGAGCCTGTCGATGGATTCGGGCTTCCGCTGGTTGCCGACGGCGCGAATGGCCTCGCAGCATACCTCCGGAGACTTGTCGCGAAGCTGCGGGTAGATGCCATCGAGAGCCTGGGGGCTGTCGATCCGGCCCAAGACGGCCGTCACGCGGGCGCGCAGCGTTTCGTTCTTGCTTCTTGCCTGCTTCAGCAAGGCAGGCAGTGCCTGCTCTCCCGCCTCGGCCAGGCGGTCGGCGGCGGCCGTGTGCACCTCGCGTTTGGCCGAGGCAAGCTGTGCTACCAGCGCTTCAGCCTGCGCAGCATCGAGAACCTGTTCTTTCTTAGTCTCTTCTGCAGCGTCATCGTTCACGTTTTGTTCGCCCGACAGCCCCGGAGCTGGCAGGAGAGCGATCAAAAGCAGGATGGCGCAGTGTTTCATTTGTGTGCCCCAGGAAAAGAAGGAAACGGCGCGAACAACGAACAGCAGACAACGAACAGCGAACAGCGAACATCGAACGAAGGGACCCTATCGCGGAAGCGTACGCGCCGGCCTCAAATCCTCGCCTCGATCATGAAATCGTCGCCGATGCGGCGGATGTCGATCTTCCTCATCCTGAGGCTCTCGGCAATTGCGGCCACGCCCTGCCCGGCAACCGGTGTGGTGGCGGGCTGGCCGCCGATGACTATGGGCGCTACGAACACGCGCACCTCGTCGACCATTCCGCTCTCGAACATCGAGCCGAGCAGCCGCGAGCCGCCCTCGACGAGCACGTTGGTGAGCCGCATTGCGGCGGTCTCGCGCAGCAGGTGGCGCACGTCTACGCGGCCGTCTGCCGAATCCAGCCGCAGCACGGCGCAGCCCGCGTCTTCGAGCGCCTTCACGCGCTGCGGCGGCGCCGCCTGCGTAACCGCGATGATCGTTGAGATGTCGCGCGCCGTGCGCACGAGGCGCGATTCCACCGGCGTGCGGGCACTGCTGTCAACTATTATGCGGCACGGGTTGCGTCCGCCGTCGAGCCTGCACGTAAGCTCGGGGTCATCCTGGAGAACGGTGCCGAGGCCGACCATCACCGCGGCTGCATCGTTTCGCAGCTCGTGCACCACCCGCCGCGATGCGTCGGAGCTGATCCATTTCGAGTCGCCCGTGCGGGTGGAAATCTTGCCGTCGAGGCTCATCGCCCATTTTGCGATCACGTACGACTGGCCTTGCGTGATGAGTTTGAGGTAGGGCGCATTCAGCTCGCGAGCGTCTTCGGCCAGCAGGCCAAACTCGACCGCGACGCCGGCCTCTCGCAGCTTGCGGGGGCCGATGCCGTGCGTTTGCGGGAAGGGGTCTTCCATCGCGGCAAACACGCGTTTCACCTTCGCCTTGATCAGGGCATCGGTGCAGGGGGGCGTTTTGCCCCAGTGGGCGCAAGGCTCCAATGTAACGTACACATCGGCGCCTTCCGCACGGTCGCCGGCATGAAGCAGGGCGTCTGCCTCCGCGTGCGGCCCGCCAAACTTCCTGTGGTAGCCGCGGCCGACGGCTACGCCGTCCTTGACGATCACGCAGCCGACCATCGGGTTCGGCTCTGCCCGCCCCTTGCCCAGCCGCGCGAGCTCGAGGGCTTCGCGCATGTAAGATTCTGATGGTTCCATGGGAAAAGCTGCCGCTACTATAGCAGCTCCTCGTGTACTTCCTGTTCAGCGTGCGATGTTTCCATTTTAACCGATGCACTGCCGTTATCAAGCAAAAACTCCACCGCAGCCATGTTCATTGCCGGCACAGCAGCATTGAAAGTGTTTGCCGCTGCGGCTACAATAGACGGCATGTGACGCGGATTCCAAAGGCAAGATTCTTGCGAGGCAAAGGATGCTCAAGCATTTGGCGGTTGCATATTATCCCGAGGATTGGGAAGAGTCGCGCTGGCCGGCCGACATCGAGCTGATGAAAGCCAACGGCATCGGCACCGTGCGCATCCTCGAGTTTGCGTGGAGCCGAATGGAGCGCAACGACGATGAATGGACGTTTGACTGGGTGCACCGCCTGATGAAGCTGCTGGAGAAATCCGGCGTAAACGTGGTATTGTGCACGCCGTCGGCCAGCCCGCCGCCGTGGCTCACGCTGCATCATCCCGAGTGCCTGCAAGTGAGCGCGGGCGGGCAACGCGCATCGCACGGCCACCGGCGCCACTACTGCCCAACCTCCAGCCTCTACCGCCGCTACTGCAACCGAATCGCCGCCAAGATGCAGCAGGAGCTCGGCGGCTACAAGAACGTTACGGCCTGGCATATCGACAACGAGCTCGGCTTCAACCGATGCTGGTGCTCCGAATGCGAGCTCGAATTCCGCCGCCGCATGAAAGCGAAATACTGCACGCTCGAAAACCTCAACAAAGCATGGGGCGGCGTGTTCTGGAGCGTCGAATACTCCGACTGGGACGACGTGACCCTCCCGCACCATCCGGCCCCAGCCCCCGAAGTGAAGCTCGAATTCGCCCAGTTCTATTCCGACAGCATCATCGGCTTCATGAAAGAGCAATACGACGCACTGCGCAAGGCGGGAACAACGCTGCCCATCTCCACGAACATGATGGGCAACTTCGACCAGATCGATTATTGGGAAATGGCCGGGCACATCGATTTCGTGGGCTGGGACAACTACTGGTTCCTCTTCACGCTCTCGGCCAACAGCTTCGCGCACAACCTGATGCGCAGCCTCAAGAGCGACCGCCCATACTGGACCTTCGAGAACGGCGTTGAAACATACCCCGGCTTCAACGTCCTCCACGGGCTGAGCGCACTCGCACACGGCGAAGAACTCCACACCATTTTCCGCTGGCGGACCTGCCCCTGGGCGCACGAGATGGACCTGCCGGGGCTGCTCGACTGGGCCGGCAAGCCAAAGGCTAAGCTCGACGAGATGAAGGAACTGCACGCCCTGATGCTCAAGCTCGCCAAGGTGAAGCTGCCGCCGATCGCCAACCGCGTGGCAATCGTTTTCTCCTACCAGAACTACTGGGCCACCGGCATGTACTACGGCGATTACTGGAACGAGGTAAACGACTATTACCAGGCGCTCTTTGACCTCGGCCTCACGTGCGACTGCGTGCCGCCGTCGGGCGACCTCTCGAAATACGACCTCGTGCTCACGCCCGGCCTCAGCCTCATCGGCGATAGCGATCTGGAAAACTTCCGCAGTTTCGTCAGCAAGGGCGGCGTACTCGTCAGCGGCCGCAAAACCTTCGCAAAGCTTCCCACCGGCAGCTACCGAATGTCCGATCATCCCGCCATCGACGTCTTCGGCCTGCGCGTAGTGGAAACACAAAGCAACGAAGACACTGTCGACATCAACGCCAGCATCTACAAGCCCCCGTTCCAGAAGCGGCGGTTCGCGCTCGTCAGCAATTCCGGCCTGCCCGAAACACGAACGAACGGCTGGTTTGAGGTGCTGGAGCCGGGCACGGCGAAGGTGCTGTATTACTACAAAGACGGCTACTACCCCGGGCGGCCGGCCGCCGCCATCAACAAGTTCGGCATGGGCAGGGCCATCTACATCGGCAGCATGCTCGAACGCGAGGCGATGCGCGAGATAATGCGCATGGCACTGAAAACCGCCGGCATCACCAATACTATCGACGTGCCGCACGGCGTGCAATTCATCAGGCGCGGCGACGTATGCTTCGTGTCAAACTACTCCCTCGACGAGCTGCACGTCGATCTGCCGTCCGAAGGCAAGGTGCTCGCAGGCGCGGTGCCCAGGGGACGCAAGCTCACGTTGCCGTCGATGGACTTCAGCGTGATCTGGCTGAAGCCCGCGGGCAGCCACGCCATCACCGAGGACCTGGGCGATCTGACCGAGGCGCCGGAAACCCGCGCACCGAAACGCAGGCGCAACAACGCCGGACCACGAGCCGGCGGCAAATGAATCCTTAGCCGGCGAAGCCTGCTTCCCGCTTTGCCGGCTCGCCGTTTTGCGGCTGCCAGATTCCACATTAATGCTTGACTGAACACGCGATTCATGCTATCATAGAGTAGTGGGATGAGAGGACGTTGGCCGCCCACGTCAGGTATACCGAATGCTTTTGATTCTGCCCATTGGCGACAACACTCCGCGAAGAAGCATTCCGGTCGCGAATTACCTGTTGTTGGCCGCCAACATCTTCCTTTTCTTCTACGTGCTTCGCAGTCCGATCTACCACAGGCCGGAAATCTACCTGAACTATGGGCTGATTCCGGCGGATTTCAACAGCGACCCGCTCGGCAACTCATTGCGGCTTCTCACGTCGCTTTTCCTGCACGGCGGAATCGCCCACCTCGTGGGCAACATGCTGTTTCTGTGGATCGCAGGCGACAACGTTGAAGACAGGCTCGGCCACGTGGGCTACCTCGCATTTTACCTGCTGGCTGGCGTGGTGGCAAACCTCGGGCACGTAATGATGGCCGCCGGGCGGGCCGCTTCCACCCCCTGCGTTGGGGCATCCGGAGCGATTGCAGGAGTGCTCGGCGCCTATATGCTATGGTTTCCACGCAGAAGGATCAGGCTTTGGTACCTTGTCTTCTTCTTCATGGGAACCGTCAGCGTGCCCTCGGTCTATGTCATCGGTTTCTGGTTCCTCGAGCAGCTCTATCTTGGAACCTCGACGATGGCATACTCCGCCGGCGTAGCCTACTGGGCGCACATCGGCGGCTTCATCTTTGGAGCGCTGGTGGTGTTCTCATTCAAATTTGCCAAAGCCTGGGACGCCACCAGTTGACTACGGCCCTCATCCCCCATTCGTGATTTTGCACCATCGCCAACCATTTTGGGCCAGAGAGATCATCCGTATGGAAAAGCAGACGCTGGAGGCTTGCGAGAGGCGGATCGGTTACAAGTTTCAAAATGACTTCTGGTTGTACAAGGCGCTCACGCACTCGTCCAGCAAGGGAAACGGGCGCCTCAGCAACGAACGGCTCGAATTCCTCGGAGACGCCGTTCTGGGGATGGTCGTATCCGAGCACCTGTTCACCAGCTTCAAGGATCGCGCCGAAGGGGAGCTCACGAAAATCAAATCGTGCGTGGTCAGCAGGGCAATGCTTGCCGAGCGCAGCAAAGACTTTGGGTTTGCGAGTTTCATCTCGGTGGGCAAGGGAATGCTGGAGAATAGCGCACTGCCGGCCTCGGTAATGGCGAATGTGATGGAAGCCATTATCGGGGCTATTTTTTCAGACGGCGGCATAGAGCCGGCCCGCCGGTTCATCCTCGATATGCTCGCCGGTGAAATAGATGCCGCCGTGGCCGACCAGGACCAGGGCAACTACAAGTCGCTGCTGCAGCAGTTTGCCCAGCGCGAGTTTTCCAGCACGCCCACATACAAGGTGATCGGCGACGCCGGCCCCGACCACGACAAGTCATTCCTCGTGATCACTATGATAGCCGGGCAGCGATACGAATGCGCCTGGGGCCGCAGCAAGAAAGAAGCCGAGCAGCGTGCCGCCGAGCTCACCTACCTCATTCTCTCCGGGCCGCTCGGATCGGCCGGGCAAGCGCTCCAAAGCTCGATGTGAAGACGGAAGACGGAATTCAGAAGACACGCGGCACCTGTGCAACCTCGCCCAACCCAACAAGACGCCCATTTGCACTTTGCACCTTGCACTTTGCACTTCAGCGCACTTTGCACTTGGTGCGCAGAGCAGCATTGATTTCATGTTGTAACGATGCTACAATGGGTGGCGTATGATCAAACGACGCAAGACCAGAACAATCAGGCTCGGCAACGTCGAGATCGGCGGTGATGCGCCCGTCAGCGTGCAGTCGATGACCACCACCCGCACCGAAGACATCTCCGCCACGGTCGCGCAGATTCGCGAGCTGCACGCCGCCGGCTGCCAGATCGTGCGCGTAGCCGTGCCCAACGACGCCGCGGCCGCGGCTCTCGCACGCATCAAGGCAGCCATACACCTGCCGCTCGTGGCCGATATTCATTTCAGCCATCTGCTGGCGCTGCAGGCGATCGCACAAGGCGTTGACGGCCTTCGCATCAACCCCGGCAACATGCGAAACATGGACGCCGTGCGCCAGGTGGTCTGCGCCGCGGGCGAAAAAAACATCCCCATCCGCATCGGCGTAAACTCCGGCTCCATCCTTAAACGCCACGGCCTCGACGTGGAACCGCCCGCCGAAAGCCTGTGCTCGCTGATGGTCGACACTGCGCTCGAGTACTGCGATTTCTTTGAAACGCTCGGATTCCGCGCGATCAAGCTCTCGCTGAAAGCCTCCGATGTGCCCACCACTATGGAGGCTTGCCGCCAGGTGGCGCACCGGTGCGACTATCCGCTGCACCTCGGCGTCACCGCTGCCGGCACGTACGACGATGCCGTCGTCCCATCGGCCGTTGGAATCGGCGGGCTGCTCTCGGAAGGCATAGGCGACACCATCCGCGTGTCGATCACCGGCCCGCCGGCCCTCGAAGTGGCGGTAGGAATCCGCATCCTGAAATCGCTGGGGCTGCGCCCGCCCGGCCTGCGGCTCGTTTCGTGCCCCACCTGCGGCCGCTGCGAAATCGACCTGCCCGCGCTCGTCGAGCAGGTGCGCCGCCGCCTGCCAGACGCGCTGCTGAGCGAAAACCTCGAAGTAGCCATTATGGGATGCGTAGTAAACGGGCCCGGCGAGGCCGCTATGGCCGATTTCGGAATCGCAGGCGGCCGGGGCTTCGGATTCGTTTTCCAGAAAGGAATGCCGCCGCGAAAAGTGCCCGAGCAGCACCTCGCCGACGAGCTCCTCAAGCATATTCTCTCGGGAAACACCCGGCCCGAAGGCGCGGCCGGCAATTAGCGGTGTTCTTGTCGGCACCGCTGCCGTAAAATCAACTATCCCGGCAAAACGCGGTGCGTGTGGAGCCAATACCCCGGAGTGAAAAGCATGAAAACAGCGTGGATCATCATTGCAGCGTTGTGCGTATCGATCACTATTGCCCAGGCCGCCGATGAAAAAGCAACGCCCGCAGCCGTCGAAAAAGCTCCGGCCGATGCGCCCAAACCTCCCGAAACGCGGAACCTCCCCGCCGAACAAAACCCCCAATACTACGCCGACCTCGGCAGCATCAACCTCCGCTACGGCGAATTCGACAAGGCCGTCGAGCTCTTCAGCAACGCCATCGAGCTCGGCCCCGACGACAAGATAGACCTCGGTGTCGCCATCGGCCTCGGCCGCGCATACTTGGGCCTGAAAGATTTCGACAAGGCCCAAGCCGCATTCGACATGCCCGTCGACAACATCGACCCCGAACGCAAGGCACAATACCTCTCCGCCGTCGCTCGGCTATACAAAGTGGCCGAGCAATACGAAAGGGCCGAAAAAGCTCTC
>Ga0307379_10011508_pt1 | contig 11605 bp, 7 predicted proteins | sample UN2MG_FD_202237 | JGI IMG/M metagenome (GOLD analysis project Ga0307379, IMG submission 202237) | Soil microbial communities from Risofladan, Vaasa, Finland - UN-2 | ecosystem: Environmental > Terrestrial > Soil > Coastal area > Acid sulfate soil | place: Finland: Risofladan, Vaasa | collected... | reverse complement strand
ACCAAAGTTCTCGTCGGAATGGCATCCTGCGGTATTGCGGCCGGTGGTAAGGCTGCGTTTGAAAAGGCCATACAGGAGTTTCCCGATGGAAATGGCGTCCAAATCAGACAGACGGGTTGCATCGGTTTTTGTGAAGTTGAACCTTTGGTCGAAATTGCTGAAACCGGCAAACCCAGGGTTATTTATCAAAAAATCACCCAAGATAAGATTGTCGATGTTATTCGCAGTTATCTTGAAAACGATTTCAAAAAAACCAAATGGATCTTAGGGCAGGTTCGTGATCCCCGCAGTGTATTGGAAGACCATCTTGAGAATCCTCTCGGGGGAATCGAGCCCATAGAGAAGATTCCGTTTTTAGAAGATACGTCTTTTTATAACAATCAGGTGAAAGTTGCGTTGCGTAACTGCGGCTATATCGATCCGGATAGCATTGAGGAGTATATCGCCCGGGGGGGGTATTTTGCCCTTTTCCGTGCGCTCTTGGATCATAAGCCTGAAGAGATTATTCAAATAATTAAAGATTCGGGCTTAAGGGGCCGCGGCGGCGGCGGATTTTCCACCGGCGTTAAATGGGCGACGTGTGCCAGACATCACGGCGAAAGATATATTATTTGTAATGCAGATGAAGGCGATCCCGGAGCCTATATGGACCGGAGCATTCTGGAAGGAGACCCCCACAGTGTCTTGGAAGGGATGTTAATCGCAGCCGTGGCCATGGGTTCCAATCATGGTTTTATGTATGTCCGCAATGAATACCCGCTGGCCGTAAAACGTCTGGTAACCGCCATAAAACAGGCTGAAAAATATGGCCTCTTGGGCGAGAATATCGGTGGTACCGATTTTAGTTTTAATATTAAAATTTCAACCGGCGCCGGTGCTTTTGTCTGTGGTGAGTCAACCGCACTGATGGCCTCTCTGGAAGGCCAAGTGGGCCGGCCCAGGGCCAAATATGTGCATACAGTGGAAAAAGGTTTCAGACAAAATCCTTCAAATCTAAATAATGTGGAAACCTTTGCCAATGTTCCGGCCATCATCTCTAAGGGGGCCGATTGGTACGCCGGCATGGGGACGGAAAGCAGTAAAGGCACCAAGGTTTTCAGCCTTGTCGGTAAGATAAAAAATACCGGTCTGGTGGAAGTCGCCATGGGAACGACATTGCGGAATATTATTTATGATATCGGCGGCGGTGTTCTAAAAAAGAAAAAATTCAAAGCCGTTCAAACCGGAGGTCCTTCCGGCGGATGTATTCCTGAAAAGTACTTGGATTTGGGCGTCGATTTTGATGAACTGACAAAAATTGGCTCCATCATGGGTTCCGGCGGTATGATCGTTATGGATCAGGACACCTGTATGGTGGATGTGGCCCGATACTTTTTGGATTTTCTGAAAGAGGAGTCCTGCGGTCAATGCAATCCCTGCCGGGAGGGAATCAAACGAATGCTGCAAATTTTGACCCGCATTTGTGAAGGACACGGAGCAGAGGGCGACGTCGAACTCCTTGAAGAACTGGGCGATATGGTCGCCAAAGCATCCCTGTGCGGGTTAGGGACTTCGGCCCCCAATCCGGTGGTGACGACCATTAATTATTTCCGTAACGAGTACGACGCCCACATCAAAGATAAAAAATGTCCGGCCGGTGTATGTAAAAATCTCTTTTATTACGAGATTGATCCGGAAGCCTGTACCGGTTGCCGATTGTGCGCCCTCAAGTGCCCTCAAGAGGCGATCACCGGCGAGAAAAAAGAGCCTCACGTGCTGGATCAGGAGAAATGCATCAAATGCAGCATCTGCTATGAAGCTTGTAAGTTTAATGCCGTCGTCATTAAATAGCCACATTTGCAAAACATAAACAGGACACAAGAAGGTTAACCCAATGATCAGTTTTAAACTCAACGGTAAAGAAGTCCGGGGAAAGAAAGACCAATATCTCCTTCAGGTTGCTGAAGAAAATGGAATTGAAATCCCGACCCTTTGCCATCACAAAGCTCTCGAACCGGCCGGCATGTGCCGTCTTTGCACAGTGGAAATGCATTTCGGTGGACGTGTTCGATACGTTACCGCATGCAACTACCCGATCTGGGAAGGCATGGAGATAAAAACCGATACCGAGGCGATTCACCAGATTCGCAAACTTATTATTGAATTGCTGTATGCCCGATGTCCGGACGTGAAAATTCTTAAAGAACTGGCTGAGAAATACGACATCAAAGAGCCTCGTTTTAGCAAAGAAGACGACACCTGTATCCTTTGCGGACTGTGCACCCGAATCTGCGAGAGAATGGGAAACAGCGCCATCAGTCTGACCGGAAGGGGTGTGGACATAAAAGTGGACACGCCGTTCCATATCCAGACGGAAGTATGCTTATCCTGTGGTGCCTGTGTTTCGGTTTGTCCCACCGGGCATATTACCTTTGAAAAAATTCAAGCCCACATTTCCAAAGATGATGTAAGACCGATCCCATCCGAATACGAGATGGGTCTTAAAGGCCGCAAGCCGGTCTATGTGTCGTACGCCCAGGCAGTCCCCAATACGCCGGTTATCGATCGTACCCAATGCGTGCATTTTAAAACCGGCGGCTGTAAGATATGTGCGGAGTTCTGCGGCGTTGATGCCATCGACCATACTCAAGAAGATGAAATCGTCGACATTAAGGTCGGATCCGTCATTTTTGCGCCCGGTTCCGAACCGTATGATCCTGCAGAGCACGACACCTTTAATTATACCCAGCAGCCCAATGTGGTGACTTCCCTGGAATTCGAAAGGATACTATCCGCTTCGGGGCCCTTTGGCGGTCATCTAATACGCCCTTCGGATCATAAAGAGCCGAAGAAGATCGCCTGGTTGCAGTGCATCGGCTCCAGGGACGTCCATCTGGGTGCAAAAGGATACTGCTCCGGGATATGCTGCACCTATGCCATCAAGGAGGCCATGCTGGCCAAAGAGCACAGCGAAAAAGGTCTGGACGCCGCCATTTTCTATATTGATATTCGCACCTATGGGAAAGACTTTGAAAGATACTACAACCGCGCCAAGGATGAACATGGTGTTCGGTTCGTCAAGTCAAAGGTTACCAATATTGTCCATGATGAAGCGTCGGGGATGCAGCTTATCCGATATGTGGACGAGGCCGGCCAGCGTGTGGAAGAAGAATTTGACATGGTGGTCCTGTCAATCGGTCTGACGGCGTCCATGAAAACGGCGGAGCAGGCCAAAAAATGGGGCATCGATCTGGATCATTACAACTTTGCCCGTACCAGCAGTTTTGATCCGGTTGAGACCTCCAGGTCCGGGGTATATGTTTGTGGTGCTTTTCAGGCACCCAAGGACATTCCGTCTTCGGTGATCGATTCCAGTGCTGCTGCGGGTGTGGCAGGCAGCCGTTTGGCCGAGTCTCGGTGGACCCTCACAAAGACAAAAGAAGTTCCGGAAGAGACGGATGTGCGGGGTGAGGCGCCCCGAATCGGTGTTTTTGTGTGTCGGTGCGGTACCAATATCGCGGGGACCGTCGATGTTCCCGAAGTGGTGGAATTTGCAAAGACCCTGCCCGGTGTCGCCTATGTGGAGGAAAATATGTTCAGCTGCTCCCAGGACACCCAGGAGAAAATGACGGAGGTCATCAGAGAGCATCGGCTGAATCGAGTGGTTGTTGCCGCCTGCACACCCAAGACCCATGAGCCCCTTTTTCAGGAGACTTTAATCAATGCGGGGGTCAACAAGTACCTGTTCGAAATGGCCAACATCCGCAACCAGTGCTCCTGGGTCCATAAAAACGATCCTGAAGAAGCCACGAAAAAATCCAAAGATATGGTCAGAATGGGCGTGGCCAAAGCGGCTCTACTCCAGCCCCTGGCAGAATCGACCATGGCGGTCAACCAGGCGGTTCTGGTGATCGGGGGCGGCGTCGCCGGGATGGCTGCGGCCAAAAACATGTCGGATCAAGGGTATCAGACATTTTTGCTTGAAAAATCGGATGTTCTCGGCGGCCAGGCGCGGAATCTTCATGAAACCTGGCGCGGCGAGGATATTCAGGAATATTTAAAAGGCTTGACCGATGCGGTGGAGTCCGATCCGGCCATTGATATTTTTCTGAATTCTCGCATTACGCAGGTTGACGGGTTTGTGGGGAATTTTAAGACAACCGTCACCGGCAACGGCAATAGCAGGGTTCTTGAGCACGGCGTAACCCTTATCGCTTCAGGGGCTTCGGAGTTTAAACCCGACCAATATTTATACGGGCAAGATTCCCGGGTCGTTACCGGTTTGGAGTTGCAGCAGCGGTTTATTGGCAACGATCCATCGATTGCCCAAGTCAACACGGCGGTATTTATCCAGTGTGTCGGTTCCCGCATACCGGATCGGCCCTACTGTTCAAAAGTATGCTGCACCCAATCCATCAAAAGTGCTTTGAACCTGAAAGAGATCAACCCCGGCATGGACGTTTTTATCCTTTACAGGGATTTGCGTTCGTATGGTCTGCGCGAGGATCTCTATCGCGAAGCCCGATCTCGAGGCATCGGTTTTATCCGGTACGATGCTGATAAGGATGTTAATGTTACCAATGGGGACGAAGGCCTCAAGGTGAGTTTCACCGACCGGGTTCTGGGAAGGATGATGGACATCCATCCCGATCTGTTGGTTCTGGCGTCGGCGATTGTAACGGAATCAGAGAATCCTTTGGCACAGCTTTATAAGGTGCCTTTGAATGCCGACGGTTTTTTTGCCGAAGCCCACGTGAAGCTTCGGCCGGTGGATTTTGCCACGGACGGCGTTTTTGTGTGCGGGCTGGCCCACGCCCCCAAGACCATCGATGAATCCATCACACAGGCTCAGGCCGCAGCCGCAAGAGCTGTTACGGTTCTGGCGATGAAATACGTCAAACTGGGCGGTATCATCACGCATATCCGACCCGAGTTATGTTCCGGATGTTTGGGGTGCATCAATGTCTGTCCGTTTGGCGCCATTACGTTTAACAGTGAAGCGTTTGTGGCTGAAGTGAATCCGGCCCTGTGCAAAGGGTGCGGCGCCTGCTCGGCGGTGTGTCCGTCCGAAGCGCCGGCTTTGATGGGGTTTGACAACAATCAACTGTATGCCCAGATCAAAAGTGCACTGTTCATGTAATCAGGTAGAGATCACAGAAAGTGACTAAAGTTTGAAATGATCTAACGTGCCTAAAGTGAAGGTGTCGCTTCGCTCCATCTATTCATGTAAAATTGAAAGAATACCTTAACTTTAGGCACTTTAAACTTATAATTAAAGTGAATTATCGATATTCACTTTTTTTCTAACCCCCGATCCCTGACCCCTGTTGCCATTATGATCATCGATTTTCATACACACATCTTCCCAAAAGCCATTCGTGAAAACAGGGAAAAGTATTTCCCTTCAGAACCTGCCTTTAAACTTTTATACGATTCGCCGGGATCAAAACTCGTCGGGGCAAAAGAAATCGTTGCCGCAATGGATGCGCAAGGTGTTGACAGATCCGTGGTCTTTGGTTTTCCGTGGAAAGATTCGGCAACGTTTAAAATGCAAAATGACTATGTCATGGAGGTTGTAACCCGATATCCTGAACGCCTTGCGGGGTTGTGTTGTTTTGATCCGTTTAACAGGGAGGCTGTTTCCGAGGCGCGACGGTGTCTGGAAGGCGGTCTTTCAGGGATCGGGGAAATCGCTTTTTACCAATCCGGCATAGATGATACTGCGTTAGATATGCTGACGCCCCTTATGGAAATCTGTCTCGACAAAGACCTTTTGTTTTTGATCCATACCAATGAACCCGTGGGGCATCTGTATCCCGGAAAGACTCCCAATACCCTGAAACAGATTTATACATTGGTCACCAGATTTTCGGAAAATAAAATCATTCTGGCCCATTGGGGCGGGGGCATTTTCTTTTTTAATCTTTTAAAAAAAGACGTCAAAGAGCGTCTTAAAAACGTTTATTTTGATACTGCCGCGTCTCCTTTTTTGTACGATCCCGAAATATACAGGCATGCAGTTGAAATTGCCGGTGTGGATAAAATCCTCTTTGGCAGCGATTTCCCTTTATTAAAGCCTGAAAGGTATTTTAAAGAGCTTGAAAACGCCGGGCTGACCCGGGCGCAAATCGATGCCGTTTCCGGTTTGAATGCCGCAAAACTCCTCAAGCTTTTACCCTAGCGCACGCTTCATTTATCCGCCTTTGGCATGTAACAGTCATGATCCTTTTAACATTCTGGTTGTGTTCACGCATTGCGTCACAGCTTTGCTACGCATTTGCTCGAAAATGGACAGGATATCCGGACGATTCAGGATTTACTGGGTCATTCGAGTCTCCAAACGACGATGATTTACACGCATGTTGTTAGCAAAAACAGGCTTGGGATAATCAGTCCGTTGGACTAAAGGTGTCTCAGATTTTTCGATTTTTAAATTATGCCGAATCGGCATAACCCTTTAATTTAAACATAAAGTTGAAAGAATTACATTTTTGTTATATAAAAATCTCATTCAAACATTTCTAAGCATCTAAAATAAGAATAATTTTACAAAATTGACTCATTTTCATGACGGGCACAAAAATGTCTCAGGTTCGTTTTTTTAGATAAAAAAGACGATTCTACATAATATATAATGTTAGCTCAACTATAGGGGTCTGCATTTGGACAAGAAACACCTGACGATTACTATGACAGGCAAAATATGCAGGGAATGTGCGAAGTGTTGCAGGCACTTTGCCTTTGCAAAGTTGTCTCAACCTGAGATTGAAGCACTAGAAGACTTCACCGGACTTCATTCTAACATGTTTACGAATCCGATAGGAACAGAGGGAGAAGGGCGTTTCCTGAAATTCAGAGAAAATGGAGATTGTATCTTCCTGAATAGAGATGATGGCACATATTCTTGTGTGGTATATGAAGCTAGATCACAAGTCTGCAGGGATTACCCATCAAACCAAGAACAGAATGAAACCTGCTATATGAATAGGAATGGATAAGATCCTCGTGATAGTGGACAAAGAGTCTGAGCTAACAAAATAATTGAGCAGATGCCTGGAACTAGGCGTTTTGAAAGATTTACCTTTTATGGAAATAGTTATCATTTTAGGTGGCAGTACTTCTTAACCGGCACGGCTCATTATTGGCGTTATAAGCAAGGAGAATAAAGCTGAAAAAACATATCAAACCTTTCTTTGTCGGTTTTTTAGTGTATGTCGCAATTTATTTAGTGAATGTCTTATACGATACCATTTTGGCTTCTTCTAGTTTTATGGATTCAAATAACAGGATGATTTTTATCCCATCAACGATATTATCAATTTTGTTGCTTGTTATGCCAGGATATTCCTCACGTTCATAGTGATTCTGAAAAGCTCCGAGAACCTGTAATATCTGGAGCACACCTCAGCATATCAAGCCATTGCCGTTTTAAAAGACAACCATTCCATATCACAAAATGTGAAGATGTCAAATTTGGTCGAAGCTTCAATTTGATAGCTGCAAGATTAAATTTTGGTCAATGCAAATGGATAAGTGTTTACAATTAAAACTTCCTGACCCCTCAATTATTTAAGGAGTAATAACGCTCCGCATTTATCCTGGGATGCGACATCGAGGCGCGCCTTGCTGCGGGTCAGGGCCTGACCGACTTCATTTAAGGCTTTCTGGGGTGTATTGTTTGTTTCGCTGAGGTGGGCCAGAATGACATGTTTCAACCGGTCATGTTGAATTTCATTGAGGAGGTGTTTTGATTCCGCGTTGGACAGGTGACCGGTTCTGCTTTTGATGCGCTGCTTGACGGGCCACGGATAGGGGCCGTTGACGAGCATGTCTTCATCATGGTTGGCTTCAAGGATTAATAAAGCGCACCCTTTAAGATGTTCTTTGACCATTGCGGTTGCTATGCCGAGATCGGTTGCGATTCCGATGGTTGTCCCGTTTTGATTTACGGTAAATCCCACCGGATCTTCTGCATCATGGGATATGGAAAAGGGATGTATTGCCAGATTATTGATTCGAAAGGTGGAACCGCACGCGAAGTTTTTGACGTCACGGACGTTTCCAAGCTGTGAAAAGGCGGCTTGTTGTGTTTTTGAGCTGATATAAACCGGCAGATTAAAACGGCGCGAAAGAACACCGACGCCCTGGATATGGTCGGTATGCTCATGGGATACGAGAATGGCATCGAGATCTTCCGGGGAAAGTCCTCTGGACTTTAACCGCCGTTCGATTTCGATTCCTGAAAGACCGGCATCGATCAGTATTGAGGTGGAACCGTTGGAAACAAAAATGGCGTTTCCCTTGCTTCCGCTGGCCAGTATGCATACTGAAAGGTTGTAATCGAGCTTGGCTTGACATGGTTCTGAAAATCGAGCTTTCTTCATATTAACGCCCGGTATGTCCGAATCCGCCGGTATTTCTGCCGGTTTCATCGAGGTGTTCCACAACCTTTAATTTTGCCTGATAAACCCTATTAACCACCATCTGGGCAATCCGATCCCCCCGGCGAAAGGTATATTTATTTTCTCCGAGGTTAATGACCGCAATCTTAATTTCTCCGCGATAGTCGGCATCTATGGTCCCGGGGGAATTAATAATGCCGATACCATGATTTACCGCCAATCCGCTCCTGGGACGGATCTGGATTTCAAATCCTTCTGGAATGGCGACAGCGAAACCGGTGGGTACCAAAGCGACCGCCCCCTTTTCCAGAATAAAATCCGTTTCTATTGCAGCACATATGTCCATCCCGGCGGCCCTGGGCGTCATGTAGCAGGGCAGGGGAATATCTGCATCCGAGTCAGGTCTTAAACGAAGGAATTTGATGGTGGGGGGCGTGTTCATAAATCAGAGGACCAGCATATCATCGAATAAATTTTTATCGGTTACGGGTCCCAACAGGGTCAGTGCAAATCGATGGTTCGGGAAAAGACTTTCAGTCAGATGGCGGATGTCATCTTCGGTCACCGCTTCGATTTTACTTACAATATCTTCCAGAGGGATATAACGTCCGTAGTGCGTCTCATTCTGTGCCATTCGAACCATCTGATTGTCGTTACTTTCAGATGCAAGCATGAGGTTGCCCTTTGTGAATTCCTTTGCATAACGCAGCTCGTCCGGATCGATCCGCACTTCTTTAATCTTAAAGATTTCTTTCAGGATCAGTTCAACGGATTTATAAGCATTGTCAGGATTGACGCCTGCATAGACCCCGAACATACCGGTATCGACATAAGATGATATAAAAGAGTAAACCGTGTAAGCAAATCCCCTTTTCTCGCGGATTTCCTGGAACAGCCTGGAACTCATGTTACCACCCAAGATCGTGTTCAAAAGGGAATATTCATACCTTCGCGGATCGGTTATGGACATCCCTTTTGTTCCCAAACAGATATGAACCTGTTCCAGATCTTTGTAGTGCACATCGACCTGGCAGCGTCCGTCAGATGTAATTCGATCGGGGATATCGTTGCCTGGACGAATCGATTCAAAAACCGGTCCGGCAATATCGACCAAGTGTTTGTGCTCCAGGTTTCCTGCAGCTGAAATGATAATACGTTCAGGCTGATAAAAGCGGCGGAAAAACCCTTTAAGGGCATCCGGATCAAAATTTTTTATGTTTTCACGATTACCGAGAACCGAGCGGCCCAAAGAATTTTTACCCCAGAAATTACTTCCTGAAAGGAAGTGAATGTAGTCATCCGGGCTGTCTTCCATCATTCCGATTTCCTGAAGAATTACCGCTCGCTCATTTTCGACCTCTTTTTCATTGAACATAGAGTTTAAAAAGATATCTGAAAGGATGTCGACCATGATCTCCAGATGCGTGTCCATGACTTTTGCATGGTAGCACGTATTTTCAGAACTGGTAAAAGCGTTGGTCTGACCTCCGATGGAATCAAACTCTTTGGCAATCTGATAGGCCGTTCTTCGTTCAGTCCCTTTAAAAATCATATGTTCGATAAAATGGGAAAGACCGCTTTCTTCAGGCGATTCTTCACGGGCACCGACATTCACCCATACGCCCATGGATACCGAATGAAAATGCGGCATCTTTTGGGTTACAATTCTGATGCCGTTATTGAGGGTGGTTTTATGAACTTCACGACGCATTTTATTCGGCCTGTTTTTCTTCTTCCAGAACGTCTTTGTAACTCAGGCGGATTTTCCCATCTCTGCTGATCTCGAGAACCTTGACTTTAATTTGGTCTCCTTCCTTAACAATATCCGTCACCTTGTTTACGCGGTGCGCCGCGAGTTGTGAGATATGTACAAGACCGTCAACGTTGGGGAGTATCTGGACAAAAGCCCCAAAGTCCATGATTTTTACAACGGTGCCTTCGTAAATCTTTCCAACTTCGGGTTCAATGATAATTTCATTGATCATCTTTAAAGCGGCGGCCCCTTCTTCTTGGGATAAAGCAGCAATTTTGACCAGGCCCAAATCATCTATTTCAATTTTTGTATTGGTTTCAGATTGAATGGCTCTGATGATTTTACCACCCGGTCCGATGATTTCGCGAATCTTATCGGGATTAATCTTGATGGTAATTATTTTAGGCGCATACTGAGAAATTTCCTTGCGAGGTAAATCAATGGCTTCTATCATTTTTTCAAGGATAAAAAGCCGTCCGACACGGGCCTGTTCAAGGGCTTTTTCCATGATATCTCTGGTGAGTTCAGGGATTTTGATATCCATCTGGAGCGCAGTTATGCCTTCGCTTGTGCCGGCAACTTTAAAATCCATATCACCCGAGTGATCTTCATCTCCAAGAATATCAGACAGGATAACGATATCGTCTCCTTCCTTTACGAGTCCCATTGCAATGCCGGATACCGGCGCCTTGATGGGAACACCGCCGTCCATGAGCGCCATGATGCCCGAACATACGGTACCCATGGACGAAGAACCGTTGGATTCCAAAACCTCCGAGACAAGGCGGATGGTATAATCGAAATCTTCCTTGTCCGGCAGAACTTTTTCTATGGCTCGAGTGGACAGTCCGCCATGGCCGATATCTCTTCGGCTCGGTCCCCCAATTCGCCTCACTTCTCCAACCGAAAATGGCGGAAAATTGTAATGGAGCATAAAAGGCCTGAGTTCTTCTCCGATTAAGGTTTCCACCCGCTGCTCGTCCCGACCCGATCCAAGGGTCAGCACGCTGAGCACCTGGGTTTCTCCCCGCGTAAAGAGGGCACTGCCGTGGGGCCTGTTTAATATGCCGACTTCACAGTCAATGGGTCTTATTTCATCGAATTTTCTGTTATCGATACGGCGTCTTTCTTCAAGGACTATGTTCCTGCTAAATTTTTTCAGGAGGTCGTTTAATATGTCATTTACTTGGTTCCTCCGATCCGCGTACGCTTCTCCCAACTCTTCGAATATATCCGATTTTGCGGCGCGAAGCGCGGCATTGCGTTGAATTTTGCCGGATGTTGTCAGGGCTTCATATATCCTTGAAGATGCTTTTTGCTCAACTGTTTGGACAAGTTCTGCATCTCTTTCAGGCGCTATATAGGGCCGTTTCGGCACCCCATGGATCTCCTTGAGTTTTATCTGCATATCTATAATCGGCTGCATCGCTTGGTGGCCGAAAAAGATGGCTTCCAGCATGTCTGACTCATT
>Ga0307379_10011506_pt1 | contig 11606 bp, 12 predicted proteins | sample UN2MG_FD_202237 | JGI IMG/M metagenome (GOLD analysis project Ga0307379, IMG submission 202237) | Soil microbial communities from Risofladan, Vaasa, Finland - UN-2 | ecosystem: Environmental > Terrestrial > Soil > Coastal area > Acid sulfate soil | place: Finland: Risofladan, Vaasa | collected... | reverse complement strand
CAAAGACACGCTCACTGGACGTAAAACGTGATCCGCTACCTTATAAGGTATGTTCTCGAAATCCTATGGTGGGACTGGCAGCTTGTCGGCACCTTCGAGGATATGATAAAACTTAGGCGGTCTTATCTAAACCACGAACACAAAATATATATTCACTGCTACGAATCTCGGTGGGGTTCGCGGCGAGTATCTATCAAGATCGTAGATGCAAGCACCCTGTTTAATGGCGGTAAGGTGCGCTCTACGGCAGCTTATCAAACAGAGGTATTTCCTTGGCTCAATCGCCGTGCCAATACTAAAATACCTGCTTATGATTTAGTGGCATCAGGAAAATTTGATTTCCTCAAGCGCCTCAAGGGCGAGACCCCGATCGTGCTCAACGACGACGAAAAATAGCTTGACACCCGCCACAAACGATAGTATAATAGTAGATCGCAGTAGGGGATACAATGTCAAATATTATCTGCACTAAGATCTTCGCCAGTGAATTGCGCGACTTTCGCAAATACCTGCAAGCAGCAGGGTTTGATGGATTCCACTTGGATGTAGCAAGCGATGGTGTATACCTAACAATTACATTCGAGAATCCGGCATCTGTGATGAATTTTAAATTGCGCGGCATCGAGAATGATTACAAGCATTTTCGGAGTAACGTGTATTACTATGACCTCGATCAATCCTGGGATGATGAGGCCGACGATTACTTTGGAGATGACAGTGTCCATTAGAAAACCCCTTATCATTTACCACTACCCCTGCTTGGATGGCTTCACGTCTGCTTACGTAGCGTGGCGCAAGTTTGACTACGACGGCGCCGACTACGAGCCAGGATCATACAGCGATCAGGCTGAGATCCCCGACGTAGATGATAGGCTCGTTTACATCCTCGACTTTTCATATCCAGCGGAGACCATGCGTGAGATTGCAAAACGCGCCAATAAGGTCATCGTCCTTGACCATCACAAATCCGCCGAAGCAAACCTGCTACCACTACTCGAAGACGGTACCATCGAAGGCGAATTTGATATGGACCGCAGCGGTGCTGGCATGACCTGGGATTATTTCAACCCTGGGCAACCGCGCATACCATTCATCAACTACGTAGAAGACAGAGACATTTGGCGCAAGGCATTGCCCGACTGCGAAGAAATTAATCTTGCTATGTTCTCATACGAATACACGTTTGAGAACTGGCATCGCTTCTGCCACAGCGTAGAAAAGCTTCGCAGCGAAGGCAAAGCCATCCATCGTAAGCACATGAAAGATGTCCGCGAGCTAATGGAGCAGACGATGCGGTTGACCATCGGCGGCTACGAAAATATCAAGACGGTCAACGCAAACTATTTCTTTGGCAGCGACCTTGCTGCCATCCTTGCCGTCGATGAACCATTCGGCGCGTATTTCTGGCTCAACGCCAAGGGCGAATTTTGCTTCGGCCTACGCTCCAACGCAGATGACCCCAAGGCAGCAGACGTGTCCTTGATTGCAGCATCCTATGGCGGCGGCGGTCACAAGCATGCCGCAGGCTTCCGAGTCGATTCGTTAAACGACTTGTAAATGAATGCCGCCAAGGCTATAAATATATGACCATGCAAAACATCTACTCACCGAAGCCTAAAGTATTCGGAAAAGGCTACGGAGCGCATTTGTCCTATAACCTTCAACTTGTAAAACTATTCATCAAACTTGCTCTGCAAGTTTTCATCAATGCATTTATCCCAGGTGTGTATTACGAACAAGCGCACTGGCAGGTCATTGACATCTATCATAAAATGCGCGGCTTTCGCCACGGTACGCACAGCGATCACAGGTGCCCCGAATGTGGTGCAGATGAGCTATCGGCAGACGAAACAATACAAGCCCAAGAAGATGTAAAAGAACTAAAATTGCTACGAAAGCAGATAGATAGTATTCCAGCAGAGATTAACGAACCTCCCAAAACAAAACCTTCGATCCTCGACAACCAACCTCCCACTGCCAGCGAAGAATAGTAATTTCCGATAAATACTAGTATAATAGTATTGAGGAGATTATTATGTCTATAGAATTCCAGCGCCCTACCTATACCTATCGCGTCAAAGAAGTCGTGAAGGTTGTCGACGGGGACACAATTGATGTACAACTCGACGTAGGATTCGCATCCTATCTACGCAAACGCCTACGCTTCATGGGTGTAAACACATGGGAAAAATCCGGAGCCGAAAAAGAGAAGGGGCTGCTAGCAAAAGCACGCCTAGAAGAACTGCTCGACGGAGCCGATAATATCTATGTGCAAACCATTATGGATAGCCAAGGTAAGTACGGTCGTGTGCTTGCATACGTGTGGGTAGAGACCGCAGACGTTGTAACCCTTGTAAATACACTATTAATAGAGGAAGGACACGGCGTAGAATACATGGTGTAGCCTTTTGTTCCGTGATAGTTGTGTTATAGTGATAAATAACAGCAATAACACGACAAAAGGAACACTTACATGGCACTAGTAGTACCTAATGGCTCAGAAGTAATCTTTCTAAATTACATCCTGAATATTGACGCACCAGAGAATATTTCTATTCGTTTATATTCAAACAATGTAATTCCAACAGAAAGTTCTACAGTAGCTACCTTTATCGAGATGTCCAATGGACTTGGCTACCTAACTGGCGGCCAATCGTTGACACCGGGAAGTTGGAGCATCATCTCAGGTAATCCGTCACAAGCCGAACACACAGAAATGACCTGGACCTTTACTGGCGCTGCTGGACTCGTATATGGCTATTATGTCACACGAGATACCGGCGGAGAACTAATGTGGGCGGAGCGTTTCTCCAATGGCCCATTCAACATTACTACTAACGGCGATCAAATTAAAATTACGCCTAGACTAACACTCGAATAATAGGATTGCAAAATGACAAAATCGTTCAAAGATAATTATGCTGAAATGAGAGTTACAAGCGAGCCTGTCATTACTCCACATGTGTCGCCTGTGATTATAGAACCAGTCAAAACTATTCTACCAGAGACAAATGTTGTAGCCTCCACTACAGCAGTTAAAGAACCGCGCAAGGAAATTACAACAGAGAGTATTATCAAGAAAGTATTGACCGAACAGCGCGAACAATCCGCCAAGGTGCTCGAATCAGTAATGACCTCGAACAAACGTTTAAGCGCAAGCCTATCAAAAATTGTAAAAGAAAGCACAGCAACAAACGCTATGCTAGTCGAGGCGATATCGAACCTGGCCGACAAGATAGAATTGCTCGAAGCCAAGCTTGATGTGATCAAAGACTTAGAAATCCCGACTCCGATTGTTCACGTACAAACACCTAACTCGCGTGTAATGAAAGAAATTCATCGCGACACCAAAGGCCTAATCACACACATTACCGAATCGGAAGAACTAATAGATCCCGAGGACGAGTAATGTCGAAGGTACTCGCATACAAAGAGCCGAGTTGGATGGACGAGAACACAGACTTCCGTCATTGGGCGAACATCACACGCGCATTTGGTGTTGAATTAGAACTACTAAATCCGAACGATAAGATGGTCTTTGCAGATGATGATGTTGTTGTTATTATTGATGAACAGGGTGCTATAGAAATAGGTGATTTTGAACACCCCGAAAACTGTACTTACGTATTTGGCCGTACCCACATGAATGAACTAATTAAAACTCCGCACGATTTTTCAGTACGCATTGACTATGAAGGACATAATTGTCTTTTTGGTAGTCAAGCTTGTGCTATCATTTTAAAAGATCGGAAGGATAAACTATGACAGTAGTAATTGATGCAACTAACTATGTCATTATCAACGCTGCCGGCACCGCCGCCGACTGGACTTCCACTAACGTATCAAACTCAGACGGCACACTTGGCCCGCGTGAAGGGTCTACTTATCAGCAAGCGCAGGCTTCAGAGGAAGTGTGGTCTTCAACTGACGCAATAACATCCGCAGACTTTTCTGCCCGAACTATTTTCGGCTGGCAACTATCGGGTGCGCCGGCAACAGAAGCAAACGCTACGGGCGCAGGCTTTGCTATGACATTAGGTGACGGCACAGATAATATTGCGTATGCTGTCGGTGGATCAGATAACTACGGATTCTTCTTTCAGGGTTGGTCTATGTTTCGTCTCAATGGTGCATCTCGACCAACAACGTTTAGAGTAATAGCAGGCGTAGAAGCCAACTTAGGCATTACTACTATAACTAATATAGGATATGGAGGCCATTTTCCAGGTAAGGCTGTAGGTAACTCATCTAATATTAAGTGGGATCAACTTGCGTATGTTGTCAATACTAATCCTGCGTTATTAGTCGAAGGTGGTACGACAGGCGCACGAGGTACATGGCAAGAATTCGTAACAGAAGATGAAAGTACATCTAATGCGTGGGGTATTATTAGGCAATTGATTCCAGGATCAAAGGCTTATGAACTTAACTTCGGAATCCACATTGGAGAAAACGGAACAACAGATAGTTTCTTTGATGATTCAGATTTCCAACTTTACATTAACGGTGATCTTACATCTTCAGGTGGAGCAATTTCTGCGGGATCAATGGACATTGATTTCATCGGCAACGCAACAGCTACAACAAATTTAATTAACTTCGATAACTTTTTCGTACAATCTCTTGGTGCAGTATCAAATTGGGACGCATCTAACGTTGATATTGATGAATTAATATGGTCTAACGGTCAATTCGTTGATATGGGAACGTTTTTGTTTCAAGCGCAAGACGCAGGACAGAAAACTCTCTCAGGACTTATCTGGACAAACTGCGGCCAAGTCACATTTGTCGGTATTGATGTATCTAATTGTGCATTTGTTGGCACAACTAATGCGCTCGGTGCAGTATTTTGGAATGGAAGTAGTGTTACAGATAATCAAGACAATCTAACATTCACCTCTGACGGTACAGGTCATGCTATAGAAATTAACTTGAACACCGCAGCACTAACAACATTTAATACAGACGGATATACTGTAAATGGTTACGAAACAGCAAGTGATGGCAGCACAGGAAATACTGTATTTCTAGTTGATAATGCGCTAGACGGCGACGTTGACATTAATGTTGTAAACGGTACTGGCACATTCTCATATGAAAGAGCAGCAGGCTACACTGGTACAGTACAAATTATTGCAAGTGTATCATTGACATTAACTAATATTCAGACAGATTCAGAAGTTCGCCTTATTAACTTAGACGACACAACTAACTTCAACAAAGAACTAGACGGAATTGAACAAGTTTTAGGTGGCGTGACAAGTGCTACTATTGCAGACGGCGGCTCAGGATATACTAATGGCGCTCAAGTATTAACAGTTGTAGGCGGTACAGGTTCCGCTGCAACAATAAATGTAAATGTGGTTGCAGGCGTTGTTGACTCAATAACTAGTATTGCTACACCTGGTTCTTATAGTGTTAATCCATCAACACCATCAACAACTTCTGGCGGTGGCGGCACAGGCTGTACATTACGTCTAAATATCTCTGGTGAATTTGAATTTACATACAGTGCAAGCGGACTCGGCGGTACGAGAATAGCCATTATTGTATTTCATCTTGATTTTAGGGAGGTACGTATCGAGCAGCCGTTAGCAACCGAATCACAGTCCATCCCTATCCAACAGACCACGGATCGCGTATATAATAATCCATAATCTCTTTTTTCCTCATTTTTTGATAAATATAAGCATAAGCAAGACCTAACAAATTTGAGGAGATTTATTAATGGCAATTGTCACAGACCCGGATCTACTATCGAGATATGATGTTATCTTTAACACCGCAGCACAGCGAGTGTCGATATATCCTGTAGGCGATACGCAGAGAAACACATCTGTCACATACACCAACGTATATGTAGCTACCGTTGGTACAATAATACCAGGCGGCACAGAAAACTTTAACACGGACGGTGTCGCAGCAGGCGATATCGCAGCAATACAAAACGACGTAAACGGCGGACACTACTATGTTCGCGTACAACCGTCGGCTGGCGCAAACAACCCAGCATCGTTGGCATTGATCGACGATGGCAAGGGCGGCGCAGAAACGACCAGCCTAACAGTTCAAGTAAATACGTATACGGAAACTACAGACGTTGCAGCTAACGTAATTGATACTACAGCATCGCACGGTTACGTAACTGGTGACGCCGTTGTAGCAGTAGCCGCAGGTACAATTGACTCAAACCTAACAAACCTTGCTGTATACTACGTCATTCGTGTTAGTGCTACTACACTTTCTCTGGCAACAACTTACGCTAACGCGGTTGCCGGTACAGTTATTACACTGGCCGACGACGGTACGGGTGTAACTTCTCTACACGCTCGTTTGATCGTTGGTATTTTCAACAACGGCGCATCAACAAGCGAAGCTATTAACGGTAACGACACCTCTGGCGACAACGACGGTGACGTACTTGACGGTATTACGCAGCAGGCTGTTTACTCCTTTGGTAAGGAAGAATGGCGCGTTGACACATTAATTACAGACTTAACACCAGAATATAACGACGACTTGATTCGTCACCAATTCCCATTCGAAGCTATTACGTCGGAGCAATTCGAAGTAGGTGGCGGTACATCTCACGATAACTGGAACTGGTTCAACTCTTACACACGTAAGAAGGTACGTACGGCTGGTTGGGCTGAGAAGACAGACGTTGGTACAGGTGATCTTGCTCGTGAAACGGGTATTATTACACTGGGTAGCTTGGACGCAGATGCGCAAGTATACTACCAGCAGACATCTGTTGTAACACCTAAGGCCGACTTTACGTTCCTAGGTCCTGTAAACGAGGCGCTACGTGTATACACTGACGCATCCGCAGACAACACACCAACAGATAACTTTACAACGTTCTTGAAGTTGTTCGTACGTAAAAAGGGTCGAACATACGCTGGATCACAGATTTCAGATATTGGTGTAACAACAATCCAAACGATTGTAAACCGATTCCCGTTGGCTCACTCTACGGATACAGCTATTACGTTGACTGATGCTAACTTGCTTGGCGCAGAGCCATACAAGTTTGCAACAACTCCAACTGCAATTGTTTCGGGCGCAGACGGTTCTAAGACTATTACCCAAGCAACGTTTACAGCAGCTGGCACAGGTGACTTTGCCGCAGCAGGCATTATTGCGGGCGACATCCTACGTATTACAGAAGTTGATGCTGATACAGGCTACTATGAGATTACAAACGTTGCAACAACAACGCTAACGGTTACAGAATTCGAGACGGTTTCCGGCAACGACTTTACGTTCGGTACGGGTTGGGCAGCAACAAACGCGACCACCGACTATGAAATTTACTCAAGCTTGCTATCCCCAGACAACCAGACAACTGGTTCGCTTGTTCAGTCAACAGCTACAGGCCTTGTGGACGCCACTGGTGTTACAGGTACACTAACTGACTCAGGTGCAACATTCCTAGCAGGTCGTGTAGTAGCAGCGGGCGATATTGTTGTTATCTCACAGTTCTATGACATCTCTTTTAATGCAAGCACAGATGTTGACGTAACAACAGCAGATACAATTACGGCGGCAACGCATAATTTACGCACTGGTGATCGTGTAGTATACGACATTAACGGCGGAACAGTAATTGCGGGTCTAGTTGATGCTAGAGTATATTATGTTGCTGTAGAAACAACAGGTCGAATCTGGCTTTGCGCAACACTAGCTGATGCATGGGCAAGAGCTAACGGTGATTCAACAGAAATCGCATTGACGCCAGGTGCATCAGAGCCGCATCTACTACACGTACATGAGGGTGACGGTTGTTACCCAATCTTAACGGTTGACAACACAACAACGCTAACCGTCGATACAACTGACTACCAGTTCCCAACAACCTCGAAGACAATCGGTACACAATATTATGTGGTAGAAGCAGGTATGTACTTGCAGTTCAAGGACAAGACTGTACAGCAGTTCAACGATGTGCAGACAACACTACCGCTTACTGACCTAGACTTCACTGGTGGCGACACGATTACAATCGCTGGCGGCCCTGCAATCGGATTTGATTATCTTGACGACGCCGGCGGCACAGTATCCGTACAGTCAGGCGACATTATTGAGCTAACAGGCACAACCAGTAACGACGGACGCTATACAGTGCTATCACGTACTTCAGCATTAATAGTTGTAATTCAAGAAGGCGGTCTTACCAACGATGCAAACGATCAAACAGGCGTAACGATTTCTGTTAAGCAAGGCTTCGAGCGTACAATCGGTACAGGCGACTTTGCGTTTAACTGGAAGGTCTCCGGCAACGGCGGCGGTCTACAGAATGCGTTCCAGTTTGTTCAATCGGAACTACGATCTAGTGCAGACATCGACTGTGGCGCAGGAACATTTGTTCCAGCTGGCAACACAGGTCTAGTAGGCTTTATCGGTAACATTAACGATCTATTGATGAGCTTTGCTTCTCCAACAGGTACAGGTCTTAACTTGTTTATTGACAACCTCGACGCAAACGACATCAACAACGCGACCTTTAACGATCACGGCGGCACAGCTAGAAACTTCCCGTTCACCTCGTCAGGAAACTTGGTATTCAACCCGAACCTAACGAACGATCAGAACTCCAAGTACTGGTTGTTCTTTACGAACGACGATGCTGGTGATAACTTGGGCAGAGACTACGGTACAGAGAACGCTATTATCGTTGAGGATGCAACAACTCCGACAGCAAATCCGATCACTGGATTTGTTAACGCTTCGGGTGGTGCAACTCACGGTGGCACACGATCTGTGTCCTCTGGTACAACGTCCATTACGTTTACATACGCTTACGATACAAACGCTCAACGTGGTGCAGGATCAGTCTCTACGACTGCACCAGTAACGCTTGTTGCTATCGGTGCTCCTACGGCTCAGTTCGTTATCGCGGCTGGTAGTATTACAAACGCTACGGGTATAACGATCTCCGCGGTTGCGGCTCTAGAACGTAACTACAATGGCGCGCTAACACCATAATAGCCACATTGTACAGGAACGCTGTCAAAAACGGCATAAATATAAGGGAGCAACATGCTCCCTTATTTTTTAACTACAGGAAGTAACTAATGAGTCAAAAATTCTCAGATGAACAACTACTGGCTATGGCAATGGGCATTACCAGCAAGGAAAGCAATCCCGATGAAGCCGAGTTTGTAGAGATAGCAAAACTCAAAAGTGAGTGGATGATTATTCCTGAACGCAAAGGCGATAAATGGACCAAGCGTAAAAAAATGCGACATATAATGTTCAAGATCATTAAGCGCATGAAACGCGATTTAGAGCTATTTCCTGAGATGGAAGCAATCAAAGCTATCATTGATCCGCAGTTGGATGCAAACAAGCAGCATAACTGGGCATCATTTACATTTTATTGGGACTTGAATCCGCAGGATCATACAAAGATCATCACTAAAGATAAATGGTTCATGGAAGGCGGCCGCTATGACGATTTAGGTGCATTACAGCCTACCGCGTTCACCGAACAAGAAATTTCCTAAATGAAGATACTTTACACACTGGGCAACTTTGTATTCTCTGGTCACCAAGTCCTGCTATACACGATCAATGCTAAAAATAAAAACGTAGAAGACTTTCAAAACGAAGCCGAAAATTGTTTCGCCGCATCATTCGCGCCCAAGAATCAAATGTTCAAACCGATGGATGAGCTTGAAGGAATGGATGCTGAGCCGCCAGGCGTAGGTGATGTTATTTGGACACATACCTCTGGCAACCAATATATCGCAGCAGGTATATGGCAAGAAAACCCCGAGGCACCAGTCGACTTTGATGCGTTACGCATGATAGCTAAAAGCGTTTGCCGTAAAGCAAAAGAGTTAAATCAGCTTGTAGTCTCGATTCCACTATTGACACGCAATCACGATCACCAGCTATGGAATTTTATCTATCCGATTATCGAAAAAGAATTTGCTGGCTCGGACGTACAAGTTGTTTGTCACATTCCTACCGAAAATGAACTACTACAGGTGCTCGATACTATCGGTGGCGAATTCAATGAATTTACTCGCAAGCCACCTGAGATTAGATTCGTTCAAAACAAAGAATAAATATAGTCAGTAGTTACGCAGCCGTGTCTGTGTTGTATCCGTATCTAAGTTATTGTGATAAATAAGGGTATACTTGGATGAGTGAGCTATGCCTGAATTTAACGGACCTGACCTGATAATAACACTGGACGACCCAACGGTCGGCGTCTTGAACGTCAGCGTGGAAACCGATCTGTATAGTAAATGGAAAGAGTGGACATTAGGTAATTATTCGTTTGATACAGAGCTTGATGTTAACAGTGGCACAGAACAAATAACAATCATAGATCATAGTCTCCATACAGAACAGGAAGTAACATATACTACAGGCGGCAGCGAGAACATCGGATTAGTTAATGACACAGAATATTATGTAAATAGAATTGATCGAAACAATTTTCAATTATACGATACGCCAGCAAATGCATTAGCAGGTGGCGCCACTGGCAGGCAAGACTTAACAGCCTCAGGCGGCGGCTCCGGCGAGGATCATTTCCTTTCAGCAGATAACGCAAAATTCCCCGCAGCGTTTCGTACCATTGGTGGTGACCCTTTGTCTCCAGGGTTGGAAGCTGGTGGATACTTCTTCTTGCAAAACCAAGACATACCTGCGTCTACCCCGAATCCTGCTCGAGATGGCTGGCGTATTATTAGTACACTCGAAACCCAAACAATCAATTATGCAGGTAACCTTATCGGCGAGGATGCATCCGAACAGCTAATTGTCGTTACACCCGGCTTCACGGTACTACATTTGGGATTGCAGCCAGTAACGCAGCGCGTAGACGAAATCCTGACCACTGCCCAGCTTGCAGTTTATGGCGGTTGTGTTTATATTGATACGATCAATGGTACAGCAGGAACACTCTATCCATCGGGTACACCATCTGCACCTACACTTACGTTAGCAGACGGATTAGTTATTGCCGCGACGCTAAAACTAACACAATTATGTGTTCGTGGAAGCATACAATTAACTGGCGCACTTACAAGGTTTACTGTTAACGGCATAGGTTCCGAAGATGAAGACATCATTGATATTAACGGTCAAGATGTAAGCGGCAGCCGATACCAAAATATACGAGTTATAGGCGATGTCGATACACTAACTGCACCGCTGGAACTCAATAGCTGCCGCCTCGGACTTATCACAGATTATCAAGGCACCATGACCAATTGTGGACTTGAAGATACGATCACACTGGCAGCAGGACAAACAAACGTCGTGAACTGTTATGGTGCAGCACCAACGGGTGACGTAGCTGGGTTTGATTTTCAGGCAACTAATTTGATTGATCTATTTGTTAGAGGAATGACAGGCGAGTTTAGTATTTTGAATTCCACGAATGCAAGTTCCGTCGCAAGCATTGATATGACATCAGGTAATCTTACGATAGATGCCGATTGGGTTTCGGGAACCATAGCTGTTCGTGGGGTTGGCACATACACTAATAATTCAGCACTAACCATCAACGACAAGGGTCTAATTGATTCCGAAGATATGCTAATTATTAAGCAGATGGTAGCGGGCAACGTTGTTATCTCTCTTGA
>Ga0307379_10011502_pt1 | contig 11609 bp, 11 predicted proteins | sample UN2MG_FD_202237 | JGI IMG/M metagenome (GOLD analysis project Ga0307379, IMG submission 202237) | Soil microbial communities from Risofladan, Vaasa, Finland - UN-2 | ecosystem: Environmental > Terrestrial > Soil > Coastal area > Acid sulfate soil | place: Finland: Risofladan, Vaasa | collected... | reverse complement strand
GGATGAATGCTATACTCGCGGGCTATCTGAGCGAGAGGTTTGCCACTCTCAAGTTCGGCTACTACTGATATCTTGAATGCTCGGTCGTAGCGCCGCCTCGTCTTTTTCATGTATTTCCCTCCATGAGTTGATGTTGCTTAACTCATTGTCTACTCGGAGGGGTTCACTCCAATCCTCATGTCAATAGAAAGCGATTTAGGGAGGGATTGTGGTCTTAACCGAAGACACATGCATAAGAATGTGGGCACTAGGACTTTTGAGCAGGCTTTTGCGCTTTTTCTGTGTTTCTAATGGCGCGGAGAACCATTGTATCCTCATCATCGAATGTTTTTGTTGCCAAAATTAACGTAGCGTATATTAATATGGCCAAGATAAACGACATTATTGCTGCCCATGAAGTATTCCCTATTGAAGAGATCGATATTATATAGATAGGAAATGCAACTATAATGGATAATATTAGCGATTTGATGTATGTTGCGGTCATTGGATGTGCCCTTGAATGTTTATATAGCTCCATTGAAAGGGTAAGGTTCGCGATAGTGACTGACATGGTGGTGGCAATCGCTGCACCAACTATTCCTATGCGGGGGATGAGCAAGATATTTAATGCAACATTTATGATAGAACCTATAAAATATGCCCTAATAATGACATTAGATTTACCTATGGCTATTAGCGTATGAGAGTTGGGGCCAGTCGCGGAATTGAATAGGACCCCTAGAGTCAGTATCTGAAAAGCTCCTGACGCAGCCGCATATTTGTACCCATATAAAAAGTTCAATATAACATCTGGAAATAGAAAAAATGTACAGATCATTGGAAAGGACACAATAAAGCACCATTTAGTGGAGATGGCATAGCTCTTTTTCATATCCTCTAATTTGCCTTCGCCATATAGTTTGGCTGCTATGGGCGTATATAATGCGCCTAGCGAAGTCAAAAAAAGTATATTCAAATTTGCCAGAGGCGGAGCAATGCTGTAAAGGCCCACCAAATCAGGGGTTTTAAAATAACCTATCATCAAAGTATCTGTCCATAAGAGCACCATTATGAGCATGTTGACGGCAAGGAGTGGCACTGAAAACGACAATAGGTCCGTACATATGGGGTTAAACGTAATTGCCTCTTTCAGGTCTACATCAAAAGGAAATTTTATCGTGGTATATATAGTAAAGGCTATGCATGTGAGGATAATAGCAATAATATATGCATGAATCATGCTGTCTATGGTGGGCCTTGATAGTGCGCAGGCAGTTATCGCAAAAAGGAAGATGAGTGATCTTGATATGGAAAAATATGCACCAGGCAAAACCCTGCTAAAACCCCTAAATATGGCATTATATACATCGCTTAGAACTGAGAATGGTATAGAAATTGCCAAAAGCCTCAATGGCATCAGCAACTCTGATTTGCCGAAGATGCCTATTGAGATGATGGGAGATACAGAAATGAAAATGATTAGGAATACAATTCCTGAAATGACAGCAATTTGTAACGAGGATATTATAGCGCTTTTTGCTTTGGCGATTTCGCCAGACCCTCTGAAATAAGCGATATATCTAGTTAAGCCGTCGCCAAGGCCCAATGAAGCCATTAATAAAGAAATGCTAATTATAGTCATGGCGATAGAATAGATGCCGTACTGAAATTGGGTTACTGATCTAACTATAATAACTCCGCTTATGAAACCCAAGAACATGATCAATATGTTGGATATATAGATGAGACCTGTATCCTTTGCGATCTTCATCAAGCTAGCGTTGGCTCTATCATGCATAATATTACCTAGCCGCAGCCTAGCAGCATGTGGGAGGGACCATATTCATAAAATTCGCTTTTGCGATGATCCTTTGGTTATTTCGAGGGCTTTTATATATACCTTCAATATCTCTTTTGCAGCTATATCAATTGAGAGCTCGGATTTCAATTTCCTATATCCATTTTCGCCCATCGTTCTCCTCAGTTTTTCATCTTCCAACAATTTCAATATCGCCTCAGCTAAGGCAGCAGGATCTTTTGGTGGCACAATAAATCCAGTAACGCCATCATCGACGCTTTCTGGAATGCTGCCTACATCAGTTACAACAACTGGCTTTTTAAAGCTATATGCAAGGGGGATGATTCCGCTTTGGGATGCATCGATATAAGGAAGGACCACAACGCTGCTTCTCTGAAACAGCTCGGCACCTTTCTGGTAAGAGATGTTATCGATATATAAGTTAAAGTTATTTTTATTAACCATGAGGTCCTCATATCTCTTAAAATTCTCTCCTTTGCCAGCTATAATTATCTTGGCATTAGGAATTCTATTGGTAATTAGGGGTTCGGCTTGAATCAGATAATCCAAACCTTTATATCCCCATATCCTGCCAAAAAAGAGGACTGAATTACACTGCTCTTTTAAGTCTGATCTGCGATACTGTTCAAATAATGCCACATCAGGCTCGCCAAGAGGTATTGCATGCACTTCTTCCGATGCGATACCATATTCGCTTTGCATGCAATTCTTTAGCCTCTTTCCGTGGACGAAGATATGCTGAGATCTCCTTGCAGCATAGTTTAATGCAAATTTAGTGAGCATGCTGTAAAGCCTCTCTTCACCCAAGTGCGGCTTGATATCATGAAATGTTCCAATTAATGGATATCTCTTCAGCAGAGGGAAGAGGGGACATATCATTATATTATTTATTTGATAATGAACTATATCTGGGTTAAATTTATTTATTTGGGTCACTATTTCATAAATAGTCAATAAATTTAAAGGATCATATAGCTTCGTTGGATGGTCAAAAAGATATAGGATTACATCTTCATTCAAATTCTTCAAAAAATCTTGCGATACATGGTCCGGGAGCATAAGCATGACTGTCTCCCTCTTCGATAGGGCATTGGCTAATTGTATTGTATAATCATAAAACCAGAAGCTTAGTAGCAGGATTTTCATAGATGTCACCAATAAGTATTCCTAATAACACCCTATTTCCAGCTCACTTATATAAAAGGTTTATAAAGGCATAAGCAATTTGCTGGGTTCTAGGCATCCTCCAATATGAGTGAATTCGACTGCTGAGCATCATTTACGTGCTCTCACCTTTGATCTAGTATATTTAGCATTCATATGTGATACATCATATAGTCGCGGTCTAAGGCAATGATGGTTAATTGCCTATTAATCCGTATGCTTCTGAGCCTCCATTTGAATAGACCAAGGTTCTATTTGCTAGATACCACTGGTAACCTGCGATGTCATGCCCTTTTTCCTTGGAATCCAATAATTCTCTTTGGGCAATTCCATAATATCTGATATAAATATAGCCGTCCCCCTCAGAGGAGTTTTCCTCTATTAGCCTTTTGAGGTAAATGGGAAATTGTATGCCACCTTGGCTGGTGAGCCTGTTCGTTCCATAGAAATCCGAATATACATCGGCCCCTTCCATAGATTTCTCTTTTATCCATTTAGCTGCATAAGTCTCTTGATCGTGAACATACAGCTCATCGTAAATCTTGCCATCAGAGTTTAAGGTTATCGCTTGGTGAATGCCGAATAATTGATGCATTGCACCAGTATTGCATAAGAAGTAAGGGATTAGTACGGATAGCAAAACCAAATGAGTGCGTTTGATGTTGGCGCATTTACTAACCAAGAGTCCACCAATAATAAAAAATGGTGATAAAATTATCATCATTTGTATATATATTCTGTCCATACCATAGCCTTTGCCGATGTATGGAAGGATCACTGAGGCTACCAAAGATCCATACGATATTAGTGATAAAATAGTGAATTCCTTATAGAATTTTTCTGTATCAAACCGTGATCTATCTGATATTGAGATACAGCTTTTATGACGGATATAGCTGGCCATCACTGATAGTACTCCTATGCTGAGCAGTATGACAGTCATCCATGAGAACACGAAGGATAATACCTGAGGCATCACTTTTAGGTCAAGTCCCACTCCTAGGGCGAGTGCTACTCCGGTTCCTTTCAACTCGAAGTTGAATAGCTGGGGAAGATTTCTGAAAATAGTTTGAACGAACTCATTTACGAAATAGAAAGGACCGCCAGTCGCTAGATCGTACCAAAAGAAGATCATTGCGGAGAATAACAGTATCATCTGCATGTTTATACATGTTCTCAAATCTGGGGCAATGGTATTATCAGTAACATTTTTGAGGATCTTCTTAACGAGTGCTTTATAAAGGAGCATAAACCGTGTGGTTATCCAAGTAAGAAGTAGTATCATTAATAATAGATATGCCGTAGAATAATGAGAGAGTATGCAAGAAAAAGAAAAGATGGCAAACAGGGCCATCTTCATATGCCCATTTATGCGGTCATGGAAGATAGCCAACAGAGTGAGGCCGAAGAATAGAATCGCAGCGCTTGTACGTGGAAAATATGAGATCCTTAAGAACACCAATTGGGACATAAAAAATAAAGACGCTAACATAGCGTGGAAACCTGTGAGAAACCTTTTGGATAAGCTGTACACTACCAAAGGAACTATAGAGAAAATGGTTGGATATAGTATTTTAAATAATAATTCGGGGTCGATATTCAAGATGAGCTGGTAGATGGCAGGCAAAATAGAGATGCTCAGGCAAGCCTCCAAAAGGCCAAATATTGGATCATATTCGGATGTATATCTCCAGAGACCATCATTTATAGTTCTTGCAAAGAGGTAATACTCATTATGAATATCTGCTCCGATCAGATGATCTGACCTCAGGCCGAAGATTAGCACCAGGGAGACGCTGATGAAAAATATCGCCATTGGATAAATTCGCTCTGGAACTGAGCGATGTATCGAACCTATGAAGAGGACATATGCGGGGATCAAAAAGAACAATATCATCAAGAGATTATTATCGTTCTTTAAATTCATCATATAAATGCCTAGAACGCTTAATATGGGGAAGATTGAGGGCATAATTAAAAGGGCTTTCTCCCGGGGGTAGAGCCTTAAAGAGATGCCTATGGGCTGCAGTCCTTTTCTTAGATATGCAAGAGCTCCTAGATTTATCAAAGATACATTAACCGTAAACATTAAAGAATCATAAGATATGGGCCTATTATAGCCTAGGTATGGATAGAACCAGTTGATGATTAAGCCTGAAAATATGATATAGGAGTAGGATAACCCTATAGATAATACAAATTTGTCAAGTAAGCCTATAGATTTATCTAGTTTTATGACTCCTAGCATGAATATCCCTGGCAAGATGGTCAGGGTTATAAATCCTAGAATCTGCCTTAGGAATGGTATATCAAATAATATTGCAAGATCTGTCAATGCGATAATGGTTAGTGCTATAAGATACGGATTCCTGCATCGCTGGCCAAGGTGAGATAACTTGGCCTCGATTTGATATACGGCATCTAGCATCGATCTAGTTCAGATAACTTCTAGGGCATCTTTCCATCCCTTGATTGCAGCTTCATAAGTGAACTCTCTCTCAACGAGGTCTCTGGCATTCTCAGCAATTTTATCGAGGTTTGGGAATTCCAGGACCCTAATGACATTTTCAATGATGCACTTGGGCGAATTATCCTCCATTATGAAACCAGTTTCTCCATCGTTTATGTAATCGGGTATCGCTCCAACGGGAGTAGATAATATGATGGAGCCGCTGGCCATGGCTTCTAGCATTATATTTGGAAGGCCTTCTGTGTAGGATGGCAATACGGTCAATCTGATCTCTTTCAAATATCTTGGCAAATCTTCGTGGCCAATCCATCCTGGCATTATTATCCTATTATATAAATTATTTTCTCTAAATATATTTGCCACATTCTCTGACAAAGACCCATTTCCGCAAATTAAAAATCGTTCTATATTGAAATATTTCAATAATTCGGGGAGAGACATGGCAAAGTTCAGAACGCCTTTTTCGACCTCAAGACGGCCTATGTAGCCAACCAAGTATTCTCTTTTTGTGCTCATTTCTCCCATATCAAATTCTTTTAAATCCAAAAAATGGTTATGGGCTATGAGTATCTTGTTCCGATAGTTCTCTAAATGCCATTCTTTTATCAATCGGGGGGAGAACAGTACTATTTTATCGCATAGCCTATAATTAATTAACTCGAGCGCCTTGAGCATCTTTGAGACAAGTGAAACCTCTTTTTCGGCATCGATCATATTTGGCATAGATGCAGCAAGGCTTAATATCGCAGGTCTTCTGAAGATCTTGGCAACCAACAATGGCAGTAGCAGGCATTCGCCCTCGAAGAAGATGAACATATCTACCGACTTCACCTTCGACAATGCTCGATAAGATATTCTAATCTGGAGAAATATATATCTAATAGCTTCTAAAATCAGGTTCTTTCTAGGTCTGCTCTTTATGGAATGACCGCAGATATATTTTCTTTCCTCGAGCACTTTTCCTGCTTCGTTTCCAGTAATGACATAGAGATAACCTGACAAGGGGTATAATACATCCACTAAGTTTGATAAAGGAAGTATACCAGCTTTATGTCTGGGTGTAGTAACTATGCAGATGCGAGGATTCTTCTCGTTTGGCTGCTTCAAGGCGCTCATAAGCATCCCATGACTTCTTGATTCCATCTTTATATAAGTATCTCAATGCGATCCATAGAAGCCCTTTTGATGGCCCTTGCTATAAATCGTACTGATGCCATCAGAAGGATGCGGTCTGGATTATTTCTTTGTAGACTTTTATATGCCTCCTGGCAATGGCATCCCAGGAGAGTTCCTGCCTCTTTCTGCGGATCCCCCTTATCATTTCCTCCCTCAAGTAGTCATCTTTTAAGATCTTTATAGTGGCTTGGGCAAGGGATAAGTGATCTTTAGGTGGCACCAGATATCCAGTTACGTTATCTTCAATAATTTCACTGAACCCCTCTGCATTGCTTGATACCACTGGCTTCTCGAATGCATAGGCAATATTTAATATCCCGCTCTCTCCACTCATGCTGGTATATGGAAGGACCACAACCGTTGCCCTCTGGAATAGAGCCGATACCTGTTCATCCGATATATAATGGTTATAGATCTCCAACTTAGAACTATTGCAATCCTTGATCAGGTCTTGATAAAGCGAGAGGTCTCCTTCTCCTGCAATGATAATCTTAGCTTCTTTTACTTCCCTGTTTATCAGGGGAACGGCCCGGAGAAGGTATTCTAAGCCCTTATACTTCTTTATATAACCAAAGAATAATATACATTTCTCATTAGGATGGTCGTTTGCTGGGGCGCTCTTGCCACCGTGAACTCTAAAGAAATCGAATATCCCAATCGGGATCACTGTGACGTTCTCTCCGTCAGAAATCCCTCTCTTAATCATCTCCTTTTTATCATTCTCTGTGTGTACTATGATCTGTTGGCAGCGAATCAACCTTTCGAAGAGGTTGACTACGACTTCACCGAATGATTCCAGGCAAAATCCAGATAGAAATCGAAGATGATGCTTGGTATGAATTATGGGGTATTTCGAGTTCAATCCATACAACCACATGAAGATGGGTATTGTAGGGATCAATGGGGTGGTGAAATGGATAAGGTCTGGCTTTATCTCGTCGATTATTTTAATCTCTTTGAAGGACAAGAATCCGGATAGGCTACTTAGAGAAAAAGCCTTTCTCAGGTCTTTTAAAGAAAAGTTCAATCTATTGAAGGCCTTGATTACATTTACGTCTTTGGAGAAATAATCCGTCCTAATCCCTTTGCTCCCCAAGACCACTACGGTCTCATATTTAGATGCCGCGTTTGCTAGCTCTGATGTATAATGAGGGAGCCCACCCCAATCGTATGGAATGATATATAGTACTTTCATACAGTCTCACCAGTCAAATCATTAAATGAAAAATCAGCAATTCAGTGCTAATTCCATTGGAGATCTCAAGTCTCAAAGATATCCATTTTAGCACCATTAAGGTTTTTACCAGTGTCGGATTTAGCTGCCATCAAGACTGAATGCTTTGAAAGCCCTGTGATGCCCATGACAGCTCCTGCAAATATCAGCACCGTCATTAGCGCCGTAGGAACAATGTTTGGATTTCCTCCTTGCCAAAGGATCCTCAAAGATTCTTGCCCAACACCTATACCGGCACCGGCGAATACAATACATGGTATTGAGAAGTAGTATACTGGCTTTCTCAGCTTAAGCTCTCTCAGTAGGTATATGAGAATTCCTAGTGCATGGGTAATGGGATCTTGCGTTGATGTATCCTCTAGGTCATATTTACAGGATATGTCGACCTCTTTAACTTTGAGATCATTCTCATTTATTTGAAGTAGTATCTCGGAACCCGCAGACATTCCATTTCCACTGATCTCTAAGGTCTCTATTGCTCGGCGACTGTAGGCCCGAAATCCGCTCTGGCTATCGCTAACTTTAGTCTCGCCGATGAAGTTCGTTAAGGTGTCGAGCACCTTCATGCCGGCCTTCCGGTAAAATGGAATATCATCGCCGCCTCTAATGATGAATCTCGACCCGATCACCAGGTCATATCCATCATTCAGAGGCTCAAGTAGCTTAGGTATATCCTTGCAATCATGCTGACCATCAGAATCGATGATTATCATTCTATCGGCGCCCATCTTTCTTGCTTCCATAAAGCAGCTTCTTAGGGCTGCACCATAGCCCAAATTTTTTGAATGACGTGTCACATATGCATTTAGGCCTCTGGCTATATCAGTAGTTGAGTCAGTACTACCATCGTCAATAACGACTACTGTATCTACATAGCCCTGACTGCCACTAATTATGTTGGCTATTGTACGCTCTTCGTTATACGCCGGCGTTGCAGCTATAGTTAACATCGTAACAATTCCTGCCTCGTAAGAACTCTCAGGCCAAATTTAATTAGAACCCAGGATTTTAGCACGCTGGGTCCAAATATTAGTAATGTGTGCACATAATTATAAAACTATACGAACTCATATGCAGAAATATCTATTAGAACGATCGTCACAGAACAAAGACCCTCGGCCTGAATTTCTATGTTCAGATACCGAGCGTAGTTTCTTAGCTAGCTTCTAGAGGATTTCGAATAACGGTGCATTAGCAATCTCTGTAGATGACTTTGTCAATTCGAACATTGCGTAATCCGGCACAATCTAAAAATCTAGTGGAAACATGTTTCAGGAACATGCTCAATCTATTGAATCTCACATAGAAGATAAACCAGAAAATATAATTATAGTCCTTAACATAACAAGTCTAATTTATCATACAAGAATCTAGGAATCCACATTCTTGCAGCAGAAAGACTTGCGGTCAGGCTAAAGAAGCCATCTCATGCAGTCTTTATCAGTTCCTCTCTAGTATCAATTTCAGATAGAGATATATTTCTCTTTATGGAGGGCGTCGGAAAAGTATATAACTATTACCAATTTAACTTAATGTTTGTAAATAATTAGTTCTGCATTAGAAATATACGTTATGCTGCGAAGCATTTATATCCTTTCGATTCTTATATTTCTTAAAAATTCTAAATTAGAAGTGTTAATATGTTTCCACGCAGGATACAACGCCAATCAAACTTCGTGTTCGGACCGGATATCTACCGTAAACTGATACCTGAGGATCATATCCTTTGCAAGATTAACAAATGCGTTGACTTCTCCTTCGTGAATAAAGCCTGCAGGGACCTTTACTCAGAAAATCAGGGCAGACCTGTAAAAAATCTCCCTGAGACAATGTTCCGTTCAGCGATAGTCCAGTACCTGATGAACTATTCGGATAGAGAGATGGAACAAGCTGCCCGATATCATATTATCATAAAATGGTTCCTAGGAATTCCCGTGGAAGACTCCTCATACGATCACAGTGCACTGGGCGATTTCAGGGACAGGCCCGGAGAAGAGAGATGGAAAAAACTATTCTTCATGATACTGAAACTGATAGAAGATGCGGGTTTTGCCAAAGGAGATCAATATGTGGATGCCACACATGTAATTGCGAACATTGCAATACCAGGAACCATCGGCTTAATTAGACAAGGAATAAAAGCGCTAATGGAAGAAATAGAAAAAGCCGATCCCAGGCTTTACGAAGAGATGGGCGGGAAAAAGATCGCGGATAAAAAAGAAAAAGTGCATACGCTGAAGCCTGAAGAAAAGAAAAAGAAGCTTGTTGAGGTAGTTGACGAGGCAAGAGCACTAAAAAGCAAAGCCGAGGAACTCGAATCGCCATCTGTCAAACAAAAAATCGAGCAGTTGAATCTGATACTGAATGAGAACACCGAAGAGAAAAATGGTGAGATCCAGAAGAAAAAAAGACCACGTAAAGAATAAATTGGTGAGCCTTGTGGATAAAGATGCGCGTCATGGGGCCAAATCAGATAAAAAAAAACATTTACAGGATATAAAGCGAATGTAATGAAATCCGAGGACGGATTTGTGACAAATATCATAACCACACCAGGGAATACTTATGACGGCGATATTCTTCTGCCGCTTGTTGATGAGAAGACGGCAAACGGCTCCAAACCGGAAAAAGTCGCATGAGATACTCACTATGGTAGTGCTGAAAACGGGTTTCAGATGCTCCAGAGGGGGATAACGCTTGTGGCTCCCCTAAAGGAGGATTTCAATCCATCAGGGCTTTTTTCTCAGCAGAAATTCAATCAGGACGAAACGGGGATAAGCTGCCCTGCCGGCAACAGGACGATGATTTCGAATTTTAACGAAAACGAGGGGACGAAGACATTTTATTTCAAAAAAGAGATCTGTGGGCAATGTGTTTTAAAAGACAAATGCACAAAACCGGAGAGAAGGACTGTTACAATAGGGAAACACCATGAACTAATTATGGTGGCTAAATAATATAATAAAACTCAGAATTTTAAGGACGATATGAAAGAGAGATCGCACATTGAGCCGAAGCATGCCGAGATGAAACGGTCTCATGGTCTTGTAAGGACGAAGTATTGGGGCCTACCGAAGGTGAATATCCAGTCAATCATTACTGGTATTGCGGTTAATGTTAAGAGGCTTGCAAATGTTATCGGTAGCGGATGCTGTCTAAAAACCTGCTAAAAATCGAGGAAATTGTGATAATATTGAGCATAATCTCGGAGGAATGGTGCCTATTTTAGAAAATGATTCCTACTTTCCTCAATAATTCTCAAAATTCAGCTCCAAAGGACTAAAATCATGGGCTAGGACTTACGCAGTTGAAACTCTAGACAATGAATAATTTGGATTTTTTATATATGCGCTTATGGCCCGACGAATGATTCCCCGCTTAGATTCAAACCAACTTCTTCCCGTCCTAAGTCTTTCTATTTCTAATCTAAGAAATGCTCTTAAGGAGAACATTATGTGTGCTCTATGTGACTGATTTTTTCTTGCCTGACAGTTTTCAACTCCACAAAATTGCTTAATGCCTCTGTGATATTCTTCAATCTTCCAGGAATATCCACCAATTGCTTCGCGTTTAGCCTCGTCCATCTCCAGTATGTCAGTTGCCCAGTATCCTATGTCACCGTCTTTCGAGACTATCTTCTGTACTTTCCAAGTTTCTCCTTAATTTTTATTATTTCTATTATTTTAACCCTCATATTTTCAATCCCAAACTTTTAAGTATATAAAGCAATCCTCCGTCTGGTACGGGCAGATTAAAATATGTAA
>Ga0307379_10011501_pt1 | contig 11609 bp, 16 predicted proteins | sample UN2MG_FD_202237 | JGI IMG/M metagenome (GOLD analysis project Ga0307379, IMG submission 202237) | Soil microbial communities from Risofladan, Vaasa, Finland - UN-2 | ecosystem: Environmental > Terrestrial > Soil > Coastal area > Acid sulfate soil | place: Finland: Risofladan, Vaasa | collected... | reverse complement strand
GTTACGGCGTAATAACAGGGGGCGGAGAAAACGGAATAAAAATAAAAAAACATAACGGTTTTGTAGATATAGGGCTGGCTGCTTTTTTTCTCGACTATGAAATTGTAAATGCACCGTTTGAAACAGATCATATGAGGTATATTAAAGACCTTATAGAGGAAGGGATTGAAAATGACTGAAACAATATATAACAAAATAATAAAAGAAAAAAACGGGGATCTTACCATTGTTATTGATTTTTGTGGCGGAGAAAATCTATTAGAAATGATAGACACTCTATCAAATGCAAAAACACAAATGCAAAATGCAGGATGCCCGAGTGACGAACTTAGACTTGGTTACTATGATTATGATCAATGTGCACTGTGTGTAACGTGGTCAAAGAGTTATATCATAACAAAAGGCATTAAAAATGACTGAAAAAACGCACTACAGGAAAGCTTTCAACTCACCGTATCTGAGCAGTGCAGATATTGTCGGACCAACGGTTTTGACAGTATCACACGTAAAACTAGAAAATGACGCAACAAAAAAAACAAAGGACATGTTTAACACTGCTCATTTTGTCGAGAAGGAATTACGGAAAGGTGAGAAATTAAAACCTATGATCTTGAATGCTCACAATAGCAAAATAATGAAAGGGATATGCAAAAGTCATTTTATTGATGATTGGAATAATGTTAAAATCACCGTTTATGTCGACTCGAATGTCAGGTTTGGCAGGGACACTGTTGATGGTTTGAGAATTAGTCCAGAACAACCAGAGATAAAAAGAAAAAACCTAACTCCTGAGCATAAGCAAATGTGGGCCAATGCGATCGCTGCTGCTAAACGAGATGGAAATCTTGATTGTGTGCTTGAACATGTTGACATTAGTGATGAGTATCAAAAAGAAATAATGGAGCTAGCGTCCGTATGATTTATCATGATGTAGAACAGAATACTGATGAGTGGTTTGAGTTGAGAGCAGGGAAAAGAACATCCTCTAAAGTAGCTTGTATCATGGCCAATTACGGAAAAGCGTTTGGAGATCCTGCGAAAAAATACGCGGTACAAATAGCTATAGAGCAAATCACAGGCAATCCGATATCATCATCTTATACTAACGATCACATGACTAGAGGACATGGACAAGAGCCCATAGCAAGACATTTGTATGAACAACGTTTTTTTACTAAAGTAAAAAATGGTGGTTTTTTTGAAATGGGAAACCAGGGCACGTCCCCTGATGGATTAGTTTCTACAGAAGGTCAAATAGAGATTAAAAGCGTTATTGCCAGTACTCATTATGCAACGATTGTTAAACAGAGTTTTGATACGGCTTATAAATGGCAGATGATACATAGTATGAAAACGACAAGCAGAGAATGGATTGATTTTGTATCATATTGTTCAGATTTTCCAATGGAGAAAAACTTATATACTTTTAGAATTTATGCTGGTGAATGTGCGCCTGAATTTGAAATGATTGATGATAGAATGAGAGAGTTTGAAGTTTTAATCGAAAAGGCAAAACAAAATATTTTAAATTGTGAATACACAATATATTGAGGGTTAAATGAAAAAAATAGAACAACACCAAAAAATGTTTATACGCGCACTCAAGGAAATACATGGATTGGAAATAGATGAAGCGGTCGAAAAAACAATAGATGAGTATACTGAATTAATCATTGATATCAAAATGAATGCTATAGAATATATCGACAGGAAAATACTATGACAAACAAAAAAGGAACTCCAAGATTTAACACTAAAAAACCAAAGAAGAAATATTATCTAGTTATGCATCCTGAATACGGCACTATGATTGAGAATAACGGTTGGCTCAGTAAAATAGAGGGACAAATTGATTTTGAAAAAATAACAGAGTGCAAGGAATACAGAGAGGAGATGAGGATAAAAGGCGATCCTGGAAACGCCAGAAACGGCGCAGACAAAGATCGCGGTGAATGTAAACGTTGCGGTAAAAATAAATTACTGAGTATGTTTGTTGATGGACTTTGTGCTGTTTGCTACAGAGAGACAGAGAGTATTGAAACCGAAATTGCACAGATGTATAATAAATGGAAATGGGGCAGCGACTCACCTAACAATGTCGGCAATAATGGCGCTAACTGGGGCTAAGGAATAGGAGGTTGAAAATCTGTTATAATTATCCTCTATGGGAACCGAAATGCCATTTAAAAATCAATCTGCTCTAATATTTTTCCGAGATCACAACGCAACTGTTAATTTTAAAACAGGCTCAATGTCGATATCTAAAAATAAACAGCGTCGTTGGGATAGACCGGTATTGAACGAGAAGGCCAAATGTTATCAATTTAGCAAAGTATTGAGACAAAAAATATTTCAGTTGTGTATTGCACCTGATGAGGTTGAACGCCATCTTTTCGAGTGCATTGGATACATGCTGAACCCAAGCGAGATATTAAACTATTCAATTGTACTATATGGCAATCAAACTTCAGGTAAACACGAAATTCTCAAGATGATAAAAACAATTGTCCATAAAGACTTTCATCATATCGTAAAAACTGAAACAGCACCGAAACCAGGAATCCATACAGACAAACAAATTGAGTACACAACTGTAATACCGTTTTTTGGTGATTTCAGTATGCATAATTCCTACGGAATATATCACCTTGACAATCTACTATCACAGGAAATTGAAGGCATCACAGCATACGCCTTAAGCGCTTTACGCCGTTTAATTAAAAGAGGTTATTTTAAAATACCACCTGACTGTGATATAGCGTACAAGGATTATTTTCGAACAGTTGACCATCTCGGGCAATTTATAGAACAACAGTGCATAATAATTGATGACAAACGCATTTCAACAAAGTTAACTGACATTTGGGATGCATATTCCAGATGGTCTCTCAGAACACCAATTAAACTAACTCAGTATCAATTTATACAGGAAATGACCGCTCGTGGCTTCTTTTATACCAACACTAGATGTTTTGAAAAAATATCTCTTATAAAGTTAGTATCATAAATACAAAAAAAACCGAGTGAAAATTATATTCAGTGTGCTAAAGAATAGTGTCAATTAGTGAATGGTGTTATCCCCGTTACATCGTCTCTCTCAAGAAAACTCGCTTATGTTATCACAGATTTACATAAAAGTCAATGACAATCGTATTACGCTAATGATGTCATGATGTTGAATGACAAGTGTTAATGTTACAGATTATGTATTGTTGGTAACTGTGTAGATCTATTATTATATTCTTTGCATTCTTTCTTTGTTGAAATAATAGATTTAATGTGATACAGATAATATCACTTTCTCGTGATGCTTGTCATCGCACATTAAAGGTCATGATTGGCGTCATGGCCTTTTTTATTTTATTTAGATTTTGACCTTTTCGGCGTCTTCGGCAATTTGTAAATATGATTCAAAACATCAAGCACAATGTTGATATTGTGCTCCTGCTCTGGGGTGAATGTGTGGGGTTCTATCATGTCAGCCTCCTATGATCCTCTGACATCATTCTAAACGAAATTCTGAACGAATTTATAATATCTCCAACCATAGTATGTGGCGACATCCCCTTCGCGACACAAGTTTGTATTCCAATTGCAGAGACATAATGTTCAAATATCATACCATCACATATTGTCGTGAATTTCAAGGATGACTGGTCTTCTGCCGCAATCACAATGTTAGGCAGAGCAAAACATAGAATATCATCTATCTGCTCTATAAATCTCTTTTCGCTCGTAAATATGAACATTTGCAATACAGAGTTGTCTATCATACCAGCCTCCTGTGGTCCACATCCAGCACATACGCCGCGGCTTTAAGATACACAACCGGCCATCCTTCCCTATTAAATTTGTCATAACTGGACTGTGACAACGGCATGACTGCAATAAACGCCATGTGGTTCTCGAACCCGGCTGATTCAATTGCATTGTGCAGTTTGTTTTTGTCGATTTTAATTAGTTTACTCATATTGTTACTGCCTCGCTTTCGTTGTCACCACAATATGCAATATTTAACGCGTTGTCAATAAAATTGTTTGACACGTGGCGAGATAAAGTGTATTGTTTTGATTGTAACGATGAGAAAGGTATTTTATATGGGAAATGACAACGAACACAAATGGGAAGATGACACGATAAAATTAATCACATCATTAAAGTCACCCTCATACAGCATGCGCCATGCATTCTTGAGACAGGATACTATTACTCGCTATAGCATAAGATATAGAGAAGCTGTTAACAGGGCTGAATCACTGGGAATAGATATCGACGAACTGTTTGATCGTGCTACTCAGCGAGGAGGCAGAGATAATATTGATTTAATTGAAGAAGAGCTAGACAGTATCGAGAGCCTTCAGCAATTAGACTTATCAATGTCAGGTTCTATGCTGTCATGTTTTGGGAGAGAATTCGAAACACGAGACAGTATGTCTAGCAAGATAAAAATGGTCACAATAACTGAGATTATGGAATCAATGAGATACCAACAAAAAAAACGACCAACAATTGAGACGTGCTTATTAATCGCGTGTCATCAAATTAAAAGGAGCTTCAAATGATAATCAAAAAAAGTATCTATCCGAAAACAAAACGCTATGCATTAGACAGTACTGGTGTAACAATCACAGAAAAACTCGATGGATCAAGCGTTGCAATTTTTAAATTAAACGAATTGATACATGTTGCTCAACGAAATAACATAATGACCATTGATGAGGATGCAATCAAAAACTACAAGGGCATGTCTCAGTGGTTTGAAGACAATATTAGCATGATTGATTTGTGTGAGGGGTCATGCATCTGCGGTGAGTGGATGGGGATGGGACAGCTGAAATACCCATATCTCGACAAAAAAATCTACATGTTTGCAAAGGCAAATGTTGATCAAGATCTAGAATTGACCAACGTGATTTATAATCATGAGCATTTTATCTATCCGTTTGAGTCCGGTGTAATTCCAGACTGCATTGGGGTTGTGCCAGTGGTCTGCAAGATGGACCACTATCCTACCATAGAAAACCTTAACAATTTATACGCTGAGTATGCCAGTGCCATTGAGTGCAACGTAGAAGGTTTTGTTATTGAACAACAGAACTCTGTACGAAAATATCTCAGGATGAAAAATGGCAAACCTGAACAACATAGAGAACAAGTTGAGTTTAGAAACAGAAGGGTGAAAAAATGATTAAAGAAGAAATTATTGTTAAAACAAAAGAAGAGTTTTATGAAGTGATTTATAACTTAGATTTTTATTTTAAAACTACTGTCCGTGGTAAACTCGGTAGTGGAATTACAAGAAGGTCAAAGACATACAAAATCACTGACTATGCGGCACCAGTTGACACTCTAGTTGTTAACGCTTTTCCAAGGCACATGTATTACTCAACAGGCGAAGATAATTCTGCAGACAGAGAGCTGATCGTATTCCCCGACGGAAGAACGTCAAAAACAAACAGACACAATTGTCGCGATCGTCTGTCGAGCTGGAAATGGGACAATAGCAAAGATGCAATCAATTTCCTGAACAGTGAAATCATTGATGAACTTGGAAATGAATTTTCATCTGCGGCTTATCCCGGAAGCCAATCTATAAAAGTGTCATATGATGTTGAGGTAACAGTGAGGCTAGTCGAGGACCAACCAGAACCAACTTTTGAGGAAGATGAACTGGTACTTGTATGGGACAATGATAAAGATTACGCTAAATTGAGATATTTCAAAGAACACAACACGAGATTGGGTTGTTGTTTTGGATGTTGGGACGACGGACAAACGAGTATGACATCGGATGGCGAATACGAATACTGGAAAAACTGTGCAAAAGTTTGTCAAAAATGCGGCAAGGAAGAGTGTGAGTGTAAATGAAATGGATTAGCATAGGATGTTTACTGGCGAATGCGTCACTGATTGGCACTAACAGTGTGAATTCGTATCTATACAGTGCCTACGTAGACGACCTGTATAGGATAACTGACGAGCTCAATTCTGAGTTTCGGTCACTCGGACATGACGCGATAATAGAACCTGACCTGGAGTATGTGCTAGACAGGTATCCTGACCTGTTCTGGCACTACAGAGTGAGAGTATATACTCTCAAGATGTTATCCGAGGAGTACGTCAATATAGTCTTCAATCGCGGCCTAGATGCTCGAATTGTCGAACTGGTGAGATGCCAGCTAAAAATGAGTCTCAGATGATTGACAAGAAAACAAACATAGGTTGCGAACATTGTGAATATGCAGAATTAGATTTTTATTTCCTGCCATACTACTCACACCCTTTTCCCTTTTTAACAGGGCGGTGTCTCTATAACTGGGATATTGAGATGTGTAATAACGGTGATGTCAAAATGATACATGGTTCGTGTAAGGAATTCAATAAAAACTTCACGTGCCCAAATTTTAAACAACGTCAACCATAAAACAGCAAATTGTTTTTTTATTGCCACAAACTGAAAATAATGTTAAGTTTTTGGAATGGTTACCTCAGAAGAACTGCGAAAAACCCTAACTCACCAACAATTAAATTTTGTAAATCTGTTTTTATCTGGCATTGATTCAGGCGTTGCATACCGTGACGCCGGTCTAAATGACACTGGTGAGCCAGATAAGCGCAAGGCCGAGGCATTGCTCAGAGCTCCAAGAGTAGCGGCCTATATCGACTCTCTGCACCGTGAGGTTGCACAGCGTTCCGTCGTGTCAATAGAGGTTATGGAGCAAGTACTGAGCGATATAATCATGACCAACCTATCAGATGTTATGGAAAACTGGAATGGAGATGTTAGAAATCTTAATAAATTTTTAACTCCCGGACAGAAGGCCGCAATCAACAAGGTCAAAGTAAAACAGCTCAAAGCCGGTGATGGAAGCGATGAAGATTTGTTATCCTGCGAGATGGTAGAAATTGCATTAGCTGACAAGTTGAAGGCTATTGATATGCTAATGAAATCACGGGGTTGCTACTCCGAAAAAGTTGAACATGAGCACACAATGAAAAATGGTCCAATGGTAGTAATCATGCCAGGTAACAACAACAGAGGTCCCAAAGTTGTCGAAAAAGGAAAAACTGACGATTCCAATCAGTAGGGGAAAAGTCAAGACAATTCGCAAACAATATCGCATCACCGAAACACTTTTGTGTAAAATGCTTGACATCTCTATACAACAGTACTCTAATAGATTCCGAAATGAATCATGGAATTATGAATCATCATATGCGCTATGTTTTGTTCTAATGTCGATAACAAAAAAAACAATTAACCCTCTAAATTTATGCGAGGCTGAAAATGTCAAAGAAAAATAAAAACGAGAATCTACCAATTAAATTGATTGATTCAGAAATTAATACTGATAATACACCTGGTGTTAAACTGTACGATTCACATGATGGCGATGAGATACAAGAGGATCCTGTTTTCGTCGCTGCTAGATTATTAGGTATGCCTGATGACAGCAAATTCGAACGAGTATCCAAATCTGAATTTCAGTTTACTGGTTACGGTCTGAGTCTGCGGTTCAGAGCTGACGGTGAGCGCTGGTCATGCTCTGTAAATCAATCTATGACGCGTGGCAAATGCACACAGGCCGCTTATTGGCTTCTGGATAAATTAGCAGCTGACACAGATGAACAATTGTTTTATACCCCTGGACGCGAAGGAATTCGCAGGTAAAAAAACATTGAAGGCAATTAATGGCAGACCTAATAAAATGGTTAACAGACAGAGACCTTACCAATCCTCACAGCATTCCAGATAAATACAAAGAAGAATTTGAACTAACATTCCCTAAGGATGATTATAATATTTTGTGGCCACAGCCTGGTGGTCAGGAACAGTTTGCAAATTGTGAGGCTGATGTTGTTGTGTATGGTGGAGAGGCCGGTGGTGGTAAGTCTTGGAACCTGCTATTCGACCACATGAAATGGATTTCGCTGAAACATTATATCGGTGTTGTAGTAAGAAAACTAAATACCCAAATTTTTGATGCCGGTGGATTATGGGAAGAGGCGTTAAAAATGTATCCTGAAGCCAGTGGAAAACCAAAACTTGGACAGAAACCAAAATTTGTTTTTCCTAGTGGCGCTCAAATATATTTCAAACACTCAAATTTGGAACAACGCCTTGATGTTTTATGGCAAGGACTTCAAGCGGCTGTAATATCGGTTGATGAGTTGACTCACTTTTCCAAAAAAGAGTTTTTATATTTTTGCGGCAGAAATAGATCAACCTGTGAGGTAAAGTCATACGTTAGAGCGACTTGCAATCCTGACCCTGATTCTTGGGTTAAGGATTTTGTAAGGTGGTGGATAAAAGATGATGGCTTTATCGATGATGACCGATGCGGGATAATCAGATGGTTTGTACACGTCGACGACAAGTTCGTATTTGCAGACACAAAAGAAGAGCTGGAGTCTATGTTTGATTCTGTAACGCTTGAGTTTCTAAAGCCAATGACAATGACGTTCATTCGCGGTAAACTAGATGAAAACAGAAAGCTGCTTGATGAAGATCCCGATTATCGCTCACGCCTAGAAATGCAGACTGAAGAATATAAAATGGCTCTGTCAAGAGGCAACTGGAACGTTGTAAACAGCAAAGACAGATTATTCAACAAAGATATTATAAATAAATACAGGGTTGAAAAAAATGAGATAGAACTCAAAGATGTTGAGCGAGTAGTAACCGGATGCGATCCTGCTGGAACTAGCAGTGAAGAAAATGACATGGTTGGGATTGTAACGTGCGGAATAAAAGAAGTTGATGGCGAGATGCATGGGTATGTTTTTCTCGACACGTCTGGACACTACAAACCAGATGAGTGGAGTATTAACGTGTGCACAGATTATCATATCCACAAAGCCGATTTGATTATTGCTGAAAAGAATTTCGGTGGTGACATGGTTGAATCCACAATCAGGAGTTATGATAAAAACATCAATATACTGCTGTCAAACAGCTCAAAAGGCAAATGGGTAAGAGCCGAACCCGTTGCCGGACTATACAACAGAGGTCTCATACACCACGTAGGTCACGATCTTGAAGAGCTAGAACTTGAAATGTGTAGTTTTAGGCGCAAACAAACTAAATCGCCAAATCGTTTAGACGCTTGCGTTTTTGCATTAACCGAACTATTGTTAAGCGATGACGCTAAAATAGCAAACATAAGGACTTTTTGAAATGTGGCCTTTTAAAAGAGAAAATAAAATTGATTCTAATATTGAAACGAAAAATATTACAGCAATGGAAACCAGAAACCTGGATGGACTTGTTGTTAACAATCCTATGTTAAGTGGCGCAAGCTCGTTTGTTAATTATCTGCAAAATAATAACGAGTGGAAACTATCATTTGATAAGATGATTGAATACTATGATCGTTGTGATCCAGTTGCTGACTCTATAGATATGATTGCAGAAAGCTGCGCAGAAATTCAGCCAGTTTTAAAGAATAAAAAAACAGATGAGCTAATTTATGATCATGAAATTTTAGATTTGCTAAACAACCCTAGTTCTAACAAAGATTGGGCTGATTTTTGTACGGAGGCGATGGCGATGTATCTAATAACCGCATCGCCTCTGCTTAGAATTTCAGGTGATTTCAGAAGGACGCCTTCGAAAATTGATATAATGCGCCCTAACGATACCAGAATAGAACCTGATTTATTTGGTAACATTAGGGATATCTATGTTAATAACGAATTTTTTAACACGGTTTTTACTGCCAACAATATTGGGAATACAACTCGCTATAGAAACAAGATGGACAATGAGATCTGGCCAATGTTTGGTTTTAACAGTGGAATGGGTACAAGAAATTTCTATGGTACGCCAAAACTCCAACAACTGTTTTACAAAATAGAACAGACCTTGGCAGGTGGATTACACAATAAGTCATTGCTGGAAAATGGTGCAAGTCCTTCAGGTAGCTTCTCAACAGAGTCAAGTGCAAGGCCGCTATCAGACGACCAGCACCGCAGAATGCAACAACAGATTATTGACAATTATATGGGTCCATCCAACGCCAATAAACCGATGCTGTTAGAGTGGGTTAAATGGCAATCGTTTTTAGTTAATAATAGAGACATGGATTATTCGGCACTAATGGCAGACTGTAGAACTGGGATTTACAACCGTTTTAAAATACCATTACCAATGGTTGAGCCATCGTCTCAAAAGTTTAGCAACTTCGATAAAGCGCGTGAAGCTATGTATATCACCGCTGTTCTACCGAATTTGTTTTATTTTTACAGACAACTGAAACTTGCACTAATGTATCGATACGAAAAAAACTGGCAAGATTTTGATATCGTTTGTGACCTGTCAGAAATACACGCATTGCAAGGTCTGAAATTTGATATGTTGGACAAACAATCAAACGCGGCTGTCAACACTGTAAATGAGCTTAGGCGCGTTATTGGATATGATGACATAAGCGGTGGTGATGTTATATTGAGGGCAGCAAATCAGGTGCCAGCGCTTGATTATGATGGTTATGATGACGATGGTTCAAATGATAAAAATCAAGAAAATAACAACATGAACAACTCGACTGATGATAATGATGAGGTCATGGACTGATGCCCTTAACGGATGCAGATAAAAGGCGCATATCAAACGAAGCCGCTTATCATGTCAGGAAAAAAATAAAACTAGAAAAATATTTACGCAGAAATATTAATAAGTTTTTTGTTAATCAAAATGGAATTATAAAAATAAGACTAAGCAATGGAAATGTTTACAACGCATCCGAAGCCATACCTGAATTAGAAAAAATATTAGAGGAGCACTATGACAGAACATCATTAGTTTTTATTCCATTTGTTTTAAATTTTTTAAACAAGAATCTTAATAGAATTACAGGTGACGGTAAAATAAATATAGACAATAACATATTAAATGCGACGCTTAGAACTAAAATAAAAAGAGAAATATCAAATACAGCGCAAATAATAACTAATACAACAAACAGAATAATTGGAAAAGCTATTAAAGACTTAGACAGTAAAGAGGTAACAGAATTTTCAAAGCGCAGCGAATACGTTTTTGAAAAACTTGAGGCAAAGCGCAGGATGAGGTCAGACGTAACGGCAATTACAGAGACAAATAAAGCAGCAGAAAGTTCAAAAAATGCCACCGCAAAAGAATATTTTGATAACTTAATATCTAATGTTAGAAAAGCTGGAATAGATGGCACTATAGCAACACTGCTAACATCGGGAAAATCATGGGTAACCATGATGGATAATAACGTTAGATCTTGGCATGCAAATGCATTATTCCAGGAGAGGCGTTTTGATGAACCGTTTGAAGTTATGAGGGAATTTCTTATGTTCCCAGGAGACACAGATTTAGGAGCTAGTCCTAGAAACGTAAATCGGTGTAGGTGTGCTTCTATACCGTTCTTGATTTAGATAATTCCACGTAAACTACAAGTTTTCAACAGCCATTCATACTGTTCAGAAAGATCTGACGTTTCAAAACTAGACAGTTCATCTTTTGTGTATTTGGCAATGTATGATATTTTCTCTTGTAATTCTAATATATTAGATATAGCAAATGTTCTAAATACGCTAATATTTGATGTCTCATTATTTGTATTTAATTGTGTCAT
>Ga0307379_10011500_pt1 | contig 11609 bp, 10 predicted proteins | sample UN2MG_FD_202237 | JGI IMG/M metagenome (GOLD analysis project Ga0307379, IMG submission 202237) | Soil microbial communities from Risofladan, Vaasa, Finland - UN-2 | ecosystem: Environmental > Terrestrial > Soil > Coastal area > Acid sulfate soil | place: Finland: Risofladan, Vaasa | collected... | reverse complement strand
CCGGGCTGCAAGCCGGCCGTCGTCGAAGGGCCGGTCAATTTGGTTGATATCCCGCCGACATTGGTCTCGTTGGCGGGCCTCGAAACCCCGCGCGGCTGGGAAGGCTTAGCTCTGGGGCCTTATATTAAGTCCGGTTCCGAGTTGCCGCGCCGGGAGCTACTTTTAGAAGGTATCCACACGATACTCATGCCGTCCGACGACGAGGGGGTCGAATCCAGTATAGAGTTAAACGGTCTGGTGGCGGGAGATTATTATTACCTTAAGGACGAAAACGCCGACGTCGAGTATTTGTACGACCGGCGCCGCGACCGATGGCAGAAAGATAACCTCGCGTCCAACGCCGCCTTTACGGAGGCAGGCGGCGTACTCGCGGAAAGCCGCGACGCGCTGGCTCGCTATAAAAACCGGGTTGAGGAGAGGGCCTTCGGCCAGGGCGAAATTTACCTGCCGCCGGTGCTCGAGAGAAAGCTGAGAACTTTGGGTTACGTGCAATAGGGGGAGGGCGTCGGTAGGTAATTATTCGACCGCGGCCGTGTACGGTCCAAAGGTACTCCCAATCGGAGTAATAGCTATTTAAAAGAAGCGGTTCAGAAATCGGCGTATAAACGGCACAGCGACGAATCCGAGGACTGCGACGGTAACGAAACTTCCTGAAAAGACTGCGGGGGCGGAGCTGCTACTGGTGGGCAGGCCGGACTTCAAATCCGTGCGGCGGCACTAACCCTGTCGCCGGTGGGTTCGATTCCCACCCGCTCCCCCCAAAATTCCCGCCCGGCCGAGCGCCGGGCGTTATAATAAGCGCTACGCGTCGGCAGCATGCGGTAAGTACCGGGATTACGGGACGGGAGCCGCTTTCCCGGCGCAACGGCCCGGAGCCCTTGACCTGTGGCCTCCTATGGTTTATATTTAACCGCCGATAGTACTGAGAGGGCCGTTTCTACGGTTATTTTCCGGTGGTGACGCGTTTATGGTAGAAACGATTTTGAACTACGTGTTGTGGGAAAACCGCGTCGCGGACTACCTGAAGGTCGTGGCCGCGGTCGTGGGGGGCGTTATCGTCCTCCGAATCCTCAAGTACGTCGTCGTCAGGCGCGTCGCGGCGTGGGCGAATAAAACGAAGGCGCCTATCGACGACAAGCTCGTTAATAGTATCGCGAAAGCGCTTTTGCCGTTGCTCTACCTGGGTACGGTATATGTGGCGCTGGGGTGTTTGACCATTCAACCCGACGCGGCTCGCGCAATCGAAATCGTCGCGAAGATTTTACTGACCTTTTTGGGGGCCCGTTTTATTATCGCGGTACTGGTGAACACCATTAAGTATTATTGGTTGGCCAAGGAGGAGAACGAGGCGAGGGAACGGACCGTAAGGGTGCTGATGCCCATTATAAAGATCGCCGTATGGATAGTGGCCGTAATCTTCATGTTCGACAACCTGGGCTTCAAGGTGACGACGGTCGTCGCGGGCCTGGGCATCGGCGGCGTTGCGGTGGCGCTCGCGGGCCAGGCGATATTGAAAGACCTCTTCGGCTACTTCTCGATATTGTTCGACCGGCCTTTCGAAATCGGCGACTTCATAACCGTCGGCGATAAATCGGGGACCGTCGAAAAAGTGGGCGTCAAGACCACCCGGCTGACGAGCTTGAGCGGCGAGCAGCTCATTTTCTCCAACGCCGACCTCACGGACTCGCGGGTCCAAAATTACAAGCGGATGGAACGGCGCCGGGTGGCGTTCAAAATAGGCGTGACGTACCAGACGCCGCCGAAGAAGTTGAAAGAGATCCCCGGCATAGTAGAGAAAATTATCGCCGAGGTCGAAGACGCCGATTTCGACCGCGCGCACTTCCACTCCTTCGGCGATTTCAATTTAATTTTCGAAATAGTATACTTCGTCTGCGGGAACGACTATAAAAAATATATGGACGTACAACAGCAGATAAACGTCGCCATGTTCGACGAGTTCGCCAAGCGTAAAATCGACTTCGCGTACCCGACGCAGACGATATTCTTGCCTAAACCCTAAAAACCCCAGGGGGACGAGATGGACCCGGTATTAGTTAAAAATGATATCTATTGGCTCGGCGTACACGACCCCCACCTCGACGCGTTCGAGGTCGTGCTGCCGACGCCGTGGGGGACGACGTACAACTCATATTTAATTATGGCGGCCAAGCCCACCCTGGTGGAGGCCGTCAAGGTTACGTTTCGCGACGAGTACGTCGAGAAGTTGAAGTCTTTAATCGACCCCCTCAAGATAGAATACCTCATATTGAATCACACCGAGGCGGACCATTCCGGCGCGGTCCCCTGGCTCGCGGAAGTGGCGCCCAACGCCCGGGTCGTGACGTCGAAGGCCGCGAGCCGCCAAATACACCAGCTCTTCCACCTCGAGCGAGAACCGCTGGCCGTGGGCGACGGCGACAGCCTCGAGCTGGGCGACCGCGAGTTGACGTTTATCAGCGCGCCGTTCCTTCACTGGCCCGACACGATGTTCACCTATTCGCCGCGGGACCGCGTACTGTTTACCTGCGACGCCTTCGGCGTACATTTCTGCGACGAGCGGGCGGTGTTCGACGACGAGGCCGGCGACTTCGCCGGGCCTTACCGGTACTACTTCGACAATATAATGCGGCCGTTCCGCGATAAGGTGCGCCAGGCGGTGGATAAAATCGCCGCCCTTGACGTGGACGTAATTTGTACCGGCCACGGGCCGGTTTTACGGACGGACCCGCGTAAATACGTAGAGCTTTACCGGACGTGGAGCGAGGAACCCGACGAAGGGCGCGTCAAACCGCTCGTCGTCGTATTCTACTCCGGCGATTACGGCAACGTCGCTCAGATGGCCGACCAGATAGCGCGAGGTTTGGCCGCCGCCGGCGCGGAGCCGGCGTTGCGGGACGTGACGTCGATAAAAAGCGGAGAAGTTTCGGCGTTGCTCGGCGAGGCCGCCGGCCTTCTTATCGGCGTACCGGCGGTCGCGGACGACGCGCTCGAGCCGGTGGAAAGGGTTTTAGCGGAGGCGGCGAACGTGGTCGGCGGGAAACCGGCGGCGGCGTTCGGGCCGTTCGGCACGACGGGGGAGGCCGTTCAGCGGGTGGAAGGCCGCTTAAAGGAAGCGGGGGCGAAGCTGGCCCGGCCCGCGTTAGCGGTGGATTTCGCTCCCGACGAGGAGGTATTCCAACGGTGCCGCGCGTTCGGCCTGGACTTCGGCGCGGCGCTGGAACCGGCTTAGGTTAAATAGTAAATTAAAGACCCGGCCTCGAGCCGGGTTTTTTTGATTTACGCAACGTCGTCGTCGGCGTATCGTTCAAAGCAGGCCTATGGCGACCGTGAGCCCGGTGGCGGTAGGTTCGACTTTGATACGCGACTGGGCTTCTTTGTCGGCCGGCAGGTCCGAGACGTCCCAGTCCGCGAGGTGCGCGTCCACGTACGCGTCCATCATCGAATAGGTGAGGGCCGCGACGAAGAGCCACCCCCAGAATTCGGTCTCGACGATGTAGTTTTCATGCTTGGCGAGTTTATCGCGTTTGATTTTTTCGTCGGTTGCCTCGCGGGCTTCGCGTAAATACCTCCTGGCGATGACGTAGTTATCCACCGCCATATAAAGCGTTCCCGCCTGGGCGGCTATTATCCCGCCCGCCTTCCAGTACTTGCCGTTGTAAATCTGGCCCCACCCGGGAACCGCGAACGACCGCCAGAGCGCTCCCGTCGGCGAACGCTTTTTACGGGCCAGCGCGAGCTCGGCCAAGGCCGTCGAATCGTAGTAACCCTCTCCCTCCAGCGGCGCCAACGTCGCGGCCTCCGCTTTCTTGGCTTCGTCTTCGGCGACGTTGATGTCTACCGCGGCGGCGGCCGTCGCCAGCGCACCCAATATGATAATGGCGCGTAGCATCGTCGCGGCGATAATATCGCAACGAGGCCGGCGCGTCAAGCGGATACCGCCGACGCCGCCCGGGGAACAAGGCCGTGGCGTTGATAACTAAACGTAATTATGGTAGAATGTAGGTTAATATAGGAGTACGTATGGCAAGAGATTATTTCCCGGAATTGGACCGCCGGCGTACGCGACGCGTCAAGAAGAAAACCCGCGTCTCACGCGTAACGCGTACGTTGTTTTGGGCCCTTTACTGGAGCGCCCTCGTCGCCGTGGGCGTAGGCTTCGGCCTAATGACGGTACTCTCGCGAGGGTTGCCGCCCGTCTCGGGGTTGGAGACGTACGAGCCCGCGCTCCCCACCAAGATATACGACCGCAGCGGCGGCTTAATAACCTCTTTCCAGGTCGAAAGGCGTTACCTCAAACCCTACAACGCGTTCCCGCAAGACCTCATTAACGCGTCGTTGGCCATTGAGGACGAGCGGTTCTACGAGCACCACGGCGTCGACTACGTCGCGATTTTGCGGGCGGTATGGGCCAACGTCAAAGCCCGACACATCGTTCAAGGCGGTTCAACCATCACGCAACAGCTCGCCCGCAACTTATTCCTCACGTTGGAGCGGACGTGGGAGCGGAAGATCCGGGAAGCCTTGCTCGCCGGCAAGATCGAGGAATCTTACACGAAGGACGAGATTTTATATTTTTATTTGAACCAGATTTATTACGGCCATAACGCGTACGGCGCTGAGGCCGCGGCGCGCGTGTATTTCGACAAACACGTCGAGGAGTTAACTCTGGCCGAGTGCGCTATATTGGCGGGGTTGCCGAGGTCGCCGGGAAGGTTTTCGCCGTACGTCGACCCGGAAGAGGCGCTCGTGCGACGCAATACCGTTCTGGACAAGATGTACGAGCTCGGCTACGTCGAACGCGGCCGCTACGAAGAGGCCCGGGCCGCGCCCGTAACGGTGGCGCCCGTGAAGCGCGACCCGGACCACGCGCCGTACTTCACCGAGTACGTGCGTCGAATCCTGGTCCGGCGGTACGGCTCGGAACAGGTATTCCGGGCGGGTTTGCGCGTCTATACGACGTTGGACTTAAAATACCAGCGGATCGCGGATAAGACGATGGCCTGGGGCCTGGCGCGCCTCGAGAAGAACTACGGCAAGAAGATCGCCCGCTACGACGCCAACCTGACGTTCAAGAAGTTGGAGACGGGCCAGGTCCGGTACGTCAAGGTAACCGATATGACCAAGGCGGTCGCGATATGCGACCTCGGCGGCGGCATAAACGGCACCATGGACATCTCGCCGGCGGAATGGTCGTTCCCGTTCAAACCGGCGGAAGCCATCAAAGTGGGCGAGGAGATACCCGCCAAGGTAGTGGGCGTTTACACCAAGAAGAAGAAAGTGTTGCTGGCCTTTGAGCAAGAACCGTTCTTGCAGTGCTCGATGTTGGTTATGGACGGTCCCACCGGCGACGTCCTCGCGATGATCGGCGGCGCCGATTTCAACGAGTCGAAGTTCAACCGTTCGGTCCAGGCGAAGCGCCAGCCGGGGTCGTCCTTCAAGGCGTTCCTGTACACGGCGGCCATCGACAACGGCTTCACCCCCGCGGACGTCATATTAGACGCGCCGTTTCGGATCGAGGCCGACGGCGTCGTATGGCAGCCGCATAATTACAGCCGTTCGACTTCCGGCCCTATGACCATAAGGCACGCCATCGAACAATCGATAAACATCGTCGCGGCCCGTGTCATAGACGAGGTGGGGGTAGAGACCGTAGCGGATTACGCTCACCGCATGGGCGTAAAGAGCGAGCTGGTCCCGGTCTACTCGCTGGCCTTGGGCTCGAGCGACGTTACGGTTATGGATATGGTGGACGGCTTCGCGACGCTCGCCAACATGGGCGTTCACGTAGAACCGCGCGCCATAAAGCGGGTCGAGGACCGCTACGGTAACGTGCTGGAAGAATTCCCCGTACGCCGCGAGGTGGTGGTGGGGGAGGATACCTGCGCTATCATGGTAAATATGATGGAGGGCGTCATCGACCGGGGGACGGCGGGGTTGGCCAGGCGCTACGGTTTTAAGGGGCGAGGCGCCGGGAAGACCGGGACGACCGACGGCGCCGCGGACACCTGGTTCATAGGTTTCGTTCCGGAAGGGTTGGTCGCGGGCGTTTGGGTAGGGCGCGACGACCACGAAACGCTGGGCCACACGGCGACCGGCGAGACGTTCGCCGTGCCTATATGGTCGAAGTTTATGGGCGAGGCGCTCGGCGAGCGCGGCGACGCGAAGTTCGAGAGCTCCCCGGGCATCGTCAGCGCGCGCATTTGCGAGGAATCGGGGTTGTTGGCGATGAGTAAATGCACCCGCGTTATTACGGAATCATTCCTGCAAGGCACCATACCTACGAAATTTTGCGACATGCACGAGGCCGCGGATTGGGCCTTAAAAGACGTCGAAGCCGCTTCGGGAGGGGGGAAGGCCGAGGAACCGCGCCCCGATTTTTAACGGCGCGGCGGACCAATTGGTTGTAACGCGCGACGAGCGAATGATGGCCGAGGCTGTTAAGCTCGGCCGCTTGCGTAAGGGTAGGACCGCGCCGAACCCGGCGGTCGGCGCCGTAGTGGCGGCGGGCGATAGGGTTTTGGGTAAAGGTTTCCACGAGCGCGCGGGCGCGCCCCACGCCGAGGTGGTCGCGTTGGCGGCGGCGGGAGAGGCGGCGCGGGGCGCCACGCTTTACGTAACGCTCGAGCCTTGTACCTTCGAGGGCAAGACGCCGCCGTGCGCGCCGGCGGTAGTTCGCGCCGGCGTGAAGAGGGTCGTTTTGGGAACGCTCGACCCCCATCCCCGGGTGGCCGGCAAGGGCGCTGAGCTTTTAACCGAAGCCGGGTTGGAGGTCAAGGTCGGCGTCCGCGGGCGGGAGTGCCGGCACCTGGTCGAGGATTTCGCGAAGGCCGTGACGACGGGCGTACCCTGGGTCACGGCTAAGTTCGCGACGTCGCTGGACGGAAAAATAGCCACCCGTACGGGCGAGGCGGCGTGGATAACGGGAGAGGCCGCGCGCCGGCGGGCGCACCGGCTGCGGTGGGAACACGCCGCGGTGGCCGTCGGCGCCGGGACCGTGAAGGCGGACGACCCCCGGCTGACGGTGCGCCTCCGGGGCCGCGACGTTTCCGACGGCCCGGTGCGTTTGGTGGTCTCTTCGCGCGCCGCCCTTCCGTCGCGCGCGCGGCTGTTCGACGACTCGCCCGGGCCCCCGGTGTGGGTGGCTTGCACCGCTCGAGCGCGCGAGTGAGACATCGCGCGGTTGACCCGGATGGGCGTAGAGATTATAATGTGCGAGGAAGACGAAGGCCGCGTTTCGCTGAACCACTTGCTTCGGGAGCTCGCGGCGCGCGGGATTACGAGCTTGCTGCTCGAGGGCGGCGAAAGATTGTTGGGCGATTTTTTCGACCGGGACCTCGTGGACCGGGTCGCGGCGTTCGTGGCGCCGAAGGTAATCGGCGGCGCCCGGGCGAAGTCGCCGGTGGGCGGCCGGGGCGTGGCGTACCTGGCGGACGTTAAGAACCTCGTCGAGGTAAGGCGCCGTTCGTTGGGCGACGACGTGATGGTCGAGGGGTATTTGACGGACGTGGACGACTTCTTCGTCGGCCTACGACGCGTCGGCGGCATTACCGCCTAAGGTGCGAGGAGCGAGTTAGAAAAGCCGATGTTTACCGGGATAATATCGGAGGTGGGCGAAGTCGCGCGCGTCGCCGCGAGCGGCGCCGGCGGGCGGATAAGAATCAAAGGGCCCGAGACGGCTCGAGCGCTCTCCCCAGGCGACAGCGTCGCCGTCGAAGGGGTGTGTTTGACCGCGGCCGAGGCCGGCGCCGACTTCTTCGAAGCGGACGTCTCGGCGGAGACGGCGGCGACGACGACCTTGGGCGAACTTAGAGCCGGCGAGGCCGTCAACCTCGAGCTCGCGACGCCGGCGGACGGCAGGCTCGGCGGCCACTTCGTCCAGGGGCACGTCGACGGCACGGGTAAGGTCGCGGCGGTAAAGCCTTCGGGCGACGGGTACTTGTTCCGGTTCGCCGTTCCGCCCGAAATAGGGCGCTACGTCGTGGAGAAGGGGTCCGTCGCCGTTGCCGGGATAAGTCTAACCGCGGTGGACGTCGGCGACGGCGCGTTCTCGGCGGCGATCGTCCCCCACACGTACGAAAATACGACGTTGAAACGCCGGCGCCCGGGCGACCGCGTAAACGTAGAGGTCGACTTAATAGCGAAGTACGTGGAGCGATTCTTGGGCTCGAGCGCGGGGCGCGGTTTGACGCTCGAGCGGATGGCCGAATTGGGCTACGGCGAGTAATCAGGCCGAGTTTATGAAGCCGGCGAAAAATAAACGAGACGGCGGCAATTCGATTCTTGCCGTCGACGAAGCGGTCGACGTATTCCGGCGCGGCGGCGTACTCATCTGCACCGACGACGAGGACCGCGAGAACGAGGGCGACTTCATAACGGCCGCCGAGACGATCACGCCGGACGTGATAAATTTCATGGCGACTCACGGCCGGGGTCTGATATGTACGCCTATGTCCGAGGAGCGCGCAAATGAGCTCGGCTTGCCGCCCATGACGTCCGAGAACACCGGCCTGATGGGGACGCCGTTCACGGTTTCCGTCGACGCCGTCGAGGGCACGACCACCGGCATATCCGCCGCCGACCGCGCGAAGACCGTGAAGGTACTTGCCGACCCGGCGACGAAACCGCAGCACCTCGCGCGCCCGGGCCACGTTTTCCCGCTGCGCGCGAAGGCGGGGGGCGTGCTGGAACGCGCCGGCCATACCGAGGCCGTCGCGGACATGGCGCGGCTCGCGGGGCTTTCGCCGGTCGGCGTTTTATGCGAGATAATGGACGAGGACGGCACGATGGCGCGGATGCCGACGTTGGCCGAGGTGGCGCGGCGGCACGGCATAGGCATCGTAACCATCCGCGACATTATCGAATACCGGCGCCGCCACGAGAAGCTGGTCCGCGATATCCTTGAAGCTCCGCTGCCCACGGTGTACGGCGAATTTACGATGCACGTATACGAATCGCTCGTCACGCCCGATGAACACCACCTGGCGCTGGTGATGGGCGAAGTCGCCGGCAAAGAGAACGTCCTGGTTCGGGTTCACTCGCAATGCCTGACGGGCGACGTCTTCCACTCGCTGCGGTGCGACTGCGGCGACCAGGTCCAACGGGCGTTGGAGAAAATCGCCGACGAAGGCGAGGGGGCACTCCTTTATATGAGGCAGGAGGGCCGCGGCATTGGCCTTCTGAATAAAATTAAGACTTACATCTTACAGGACGAGGGCGTCGATACCGTGGACGCCAATCTCCTTTTGGGATTCAAGCCGGACGAGCGTCACTACGGCATCGGCGCCCAGATCCTGGCCGACCTCGGCCTAACCACCATTCGGTTGATGACCAACAACCCCACGAAAATGGTGGGGTTGGAGGCCTACGGCTTGAAAATAGTCCGGAGGATACCGCTCCAGGGGGAGCCGCACGAGCGTAACTACGATTACCTCAAGGCCAAGAAAGACAAGATGGGCCACATTCTCGAGCTGGATTCGGAGGAGAACGGAAAGCACGGTAAATGAAGGCCGGCGTTCACGCGACCGGGGATTCATTGCATATCGGTCATTAAAGCATTTTAACGGGCTAACGGCGGAGGTCCCGGAATGGCGAAGGTTATCGAAGGCATAATATCGGGCCGAGGAAAGAAGTTCGCGATTGCCCTCAGCCGGACGAACGAATTTGTAACCAGGCGCCTTTTGGACGGCGCGCTCGACACGCTTAAGCGTCACGAGGTGGCCGAGGACGACGTAACGGTGGTATATTGCCCCGGCTCGTTCGAGCTTCCGCCGGTAGCGAAGCGGCTGGCCTCGGCCGGAGGGTTCGACGGCGTTATATGCCTGGGCGCCGTCATTCGCGGCGACACGCCGCACTTCCAATACATCGCCGCCGAAGTGGCCAAAGGGGTCGCCGCGGTAGCGTTCGAGGCTGCGGTGCCGGTCGTCTTCGGCGTCTTGACGACGGACACGTTGGAGCAAGCGGTGGAGCGCGCGGGCTCGAAGGCCGGCAACAAGGGAAGGGAGGCCGCGCTCGCGACGCTCGAGTTAGTCGACCTCTACGGTAAGTTGGGAGGTAAGGGGAAGTAGTTTGGGTAAACGGCGCATCGCTCGCGAGCTGGGACTGAAGCTCCTTTACCAACTCGAGCTCGTTCGCCCCGAAGCGTGCGAGGCGACGGTCGCGGCGTTTTGGCAAGACCATCCCGCGGATACCGAAGTCGAGCTCTTCGCGTCGCTTTTAGTCAAAACCGTGCTCGACCACCAACCGAAGATAGACGATATTATTAAGCAATCGGTGGACAATTGGGAGCTCAACCGCATAGCGCGCGTCGAACGGAATTTACTCCGCTTGGCGACGGCCGAAATGTTATACCTTGACGACGTCCCTCCTAAGGCCTCCATCAACGAAGCCATAGAGATCGCCAAGATGTACGGCTCGACCAAGCGCTCGTTCCAATTCGTAAACGGCGTCCTAAATAACGTCTATCGGCGCTACGTAATTAAGGCTAATTAAACGCCGCCTCCCGGACGGCGAATACCTCTTTGAAGATAGCCGTATTTTCCGACGTTCATAGCAATTTGGAGGCGTACCGCGCCGTTATTTTAGATATCGCGGGGCGCCGCGACGTAGACGCGTTGTGGTGTCTGGGGGATGTCGTAGGTTACGGCGCCGACCCCGAAATTTGCGTGCACATAACTCGCGCGCTGGCCGGTTCCGCGCCTCCGCCCGCGGTCGACGAAGAGCTCGCGGGAGCGATAGGGTCGCTGGCGGGGAAATTACGGTACGTCGTGCTGGGCAACCACGACGCCGCGGCTTTCGGCCACCGTATCATCAATTATTTTAACGAGGTGGCGCGCGTCGCGGCCCTTTGGACGGCGGCCGAGATTTCGTCGTTGGCATGTTCCTTCTTACGAAACCTGCCCTTGACGGAGGCCGAAGGGGACGTCTTATTGGTACATTCCACTCCCGTAAGGCCCCAGGAATTCCATTATATAACGAAAGTCGGCGACGCTAAAGAAGCGTTCGGCGCGACGGACGCGGCCGTTATTTTTTACGGCCACAACCATCGACCGGTAGTAGTCTCGGACCGGGGAGGCCGGCCGGCCGCGGCGAAGCCCGAAGACTTCGGTAAGGACGCCAGGTGGTTGGTCAACGTGGGTAGCGTCGGGCAACCGCGCGACGGCGACTACCGGGCTTGCTACGTAATGTATGACGCGGGCGACCCGCGGCTGGAGTTCGTGCGGGTGGATTACGACGTCGACGGCGCGGCCGGGAAGATTCTGAAAGCCGATTTGCCTCGCGTTCTCGCCGAACGACTTCACTACGGGTGGTGACGGCGTTTGTCGCTCCGGGTAAGCGGGGGTTTCTTAAGGGGTCGCGTCCTGGCGGCGCCCCAAGGGAAGCACTACCGCCCGCTGGCGGGCCGGCTAAAACAGTCGCTGTTCAACTACCTCGGCGAAACGGTACGCGGTGCCGCGGTGCTGGATTTGTTCGCCGGCGTGGGCGTCTTCGGCGTCGAGGCGCTTAGCCGGGGTGCGGCGCGCGTTTCTTTCGTCGAACGCGACGCCGGCCTGGTCGACGTGTTGGAGGACAACCTACGAGCTTTGGGTTTGGCCGACGCGGCGCGCGTGTAT
>Ga0307379_10011499_pt1 | contig 11610 bp, 11 predicted proteins | sample UN2MG_FD_202237 | JGI IMG/M metagenome (GOLD analysis project Ga0307379, IMG submission 202237) | Soil microbial communities from Risofladan, Vaasa, Finland - UN-2 | ecosystem: Environmental > Terrestrial > Soil > Coastal area > Acid sulfate soil | place: Finland: Risofladan, Vaasa | collected... | reverse complement strand
GTCGCTGTGGTGCAACCTGCACCGCAACTTCCCGGAACTCGGCCTGTTCACTTCCACCGAGCCCGACTGGTACATCCCCACGATGAAGATGGGCGAGCGCGGCTTCTTCACGATGACCGGCGCGGGCATCCCGCACTACGCCGTCGAGATCTACGACCTGTGCAAGAAGGGCCTGTGGGACAAGGCGCTCAAGATGATTGACCGCTGGCAGGAGATGGCGCGCGACATCGCGAGCCAGCCCTTCCTGCAGGGCTATGGCCTCGGCGGCCACAAGGCGAAGATCAACGCCTTGGGTTACCTCAGGTGCGGCTACATGCGGCGGCCGTTCATATCGGTGCCCAAGCAGAACGAAGAGAAACTCGCCGAGTACCTCCACTCGAAATACGCAGATATGATACGCGGCTGAGACCGTACCGCAGCAGGGCGCGGTGAGAGCAGCCAGAGATTAGGAAATCGGGGATAGTTCCCCATTTCCGAGTACCAGATGCGCCGGGGCGTGGCGATTGGGCTTTGCGGGGCACCGGTCGTGGCGGTGACGTACGTTTGTTGCACTGAGGCTTCCCGGCGGCATCCTCCAGGCGAGTTACGACGGAGTGGGGCGCAGATGGGAGTCACCCGCACATGAGCACAAGCCACAGATATGTCCGCAGGCTTCTCCCTCGACAGTCTCCCGGCGATTCACTATACTACTGGGTGAGCTTGGCGGCGCGGGAGCGGCGCTGCCGGCGGATGCGGTCGCTGTGCCCCGGAGGAGCAGAGGTGTCATCGGATCCCATGGAGGCGGTGCAAAGGCTAATGCGCACCGCGCTGGCCGGACTGGAGGGCGCGGGGGGGGCGTTGCTGCGCGCGATGCTGTCCCACCACCTGGGATGGGACGAGACCGAGGCGCAGGCGGGGGGCAAGCCCGCCACCCTACCGGCGGGCAAGCTCGTGCGCCCGCGGCTGTGCCTGCTGTCGTGCGCGGCGGTGGGTGGCGACCCGGAGGTGGCGGCTCCGGCGGCGGCGGCGATCGAGCTGGTGCATAATTTCTCCCTGATCCACGATGACATCGAGGACCGCGACGAGATGCGCCGCGGCCGGGCGACGGTGTGGAGGCGCTGGGGCGAAGCCCAGGCCATCAACGCCGGCGACGGCATGTACTCCCTCGCCTATGCCGCCCTCGGCGACCTGGGCGCCGCCGGCGCCGGGGACACCCGCCACCTGCGGGCGGTGGCGCTCCTGAGCCGGGCCTGCGTGCGGCTGTGCGAGGGGCAAGCGCACGACCTCGCGCTGCACAACCAGCCGCGGGTGTCGCCGCGCGAGTACCTGGACATGATCGGGCGCAAGACCGCGGCGCTCATGTCGTGCGCGACACAGCTCGGCGCGTTGTTTGGCGGCGCGAACGACCAGACGCAGGCGGCGTTTCGCCAATTCGGCTTCGACCTCGGCATCGCGTTCCAGATCCGCGACGACCTCTTGGGCATCTGGGGCGACCCCGATAAGACCGGCAAGTCGGTCGGCACCGATCTCAGCCGCAAGCGATGCTCCTATCCGGTCATCTGCGCGCTGGAGCGGGCGCGGGGCGAGGAACGCGAGACGATCCTCGCCGCGCAGGGCGCGTCGTCGCCGGAGCGCATCGCCGCCGTGGTGGACGCGCTCCAGCGGCTCGGCGCGCTGGCGCAGGCGGAAGACCTGGTCGCCCAGAAGCACGAGCGCGCGTGGGCCGCGCTGGGGTCGGTGCAGTTGGCGCCCGGCGCTGCGCACGCGCTGCGCGAGCTGACGGAGTTCCTGACCGTCCGCCAGCGCTAGCCTGCCGAGCCGTGACCCCGCCATGGAGCGCCGCCTGGCGCGCGTTCGTCAGCGGGGGAACGCCGGGGCCCGCGCGAGCGTCAGAAGGGTTGACAGTGCCGGGGGCGTGTGATAGATTGAGGCACGCTATCCCCGGGGTGTAGAAATGGCGCACAGGAGGCTTGGTATGGTCAGGCGCCTCACGGTACTCGCGATCGCGGCTGCGGCGCTTGCGTTGGCGCCGCGGGCCTACGCGATCGAGGCACAGTTGGGCGGCATCCGGCTCGACCAGCCGGCCATGGATCTCCTCGATGAACCGCTCTACGGCCCGCCGGACTTTTTCGGTCCGGCGGGGGCCGTGGTAACCTACGGGCTCACGGCTCCGACGCGACTAGCGGCGGTCGGAGCGCCCGCAGGGGTGGGGTTCGCACCGCTTGCGCCGGCGAGAGGTTTCGTCCCGAGTAGAGGTGGCGGCCGCGGTAGTGAGGTAGAGGAGGCCGCTCCCGCACCGCTGCCGGCGGCCAGCAGCTTCGCTCCCCCCGCGGCGATCCCCACCGTGCCGGTGGTGGTCGAGGACGACAGCACCGCAACCTATTGGCTCTACAACATGCCCGGCCCAGTGCAGGTCGTCGTCGGGCTCAACGCCGCCGGCCGCGTCAAGACGATCACCGTCTCCGGCAGCTGGTACCGGGGGGCGCGGACGGAGCAGGGCATAGGACTCGGCGACCAATACATTGCGGTGCTTGAGAAATACGGCTTTCCCGACTCGACCCAGGGCGCGGGGGGCAACCTGGTCTTGCGTTACGCAAACGCCGGCCTGACGCTGACGCTGACGAGTCTGCGGGTGACTACCATCGCCCTCGCCAAAGGAACGGCGGCGGCAGCAGCGCGGCCCGCCGCAGGCCCGGCGGCGGGTGTCGCTCCCACCTATGGCGGTGGCCGTGGCGGCGGCGGTGGGCGAGGTTCAGAATAGCTAGCAGCCGAAGGTGGGGAGAGAAGCAATGGGCAGGGCAAGGATGCAGCAGGTGGTGGTTGTCGCGGTGGTGGTGGCGCTGGTCGCGGCGCTGTCGTCCCCCGCGCTGTGCCTGGAGATGAAGCTGGCGGGCGTGTCACTGGGCGACACGCCGGACGATCTCCTGTCGTCGCCGTCGTTCGGCACGCCGGACGCGATGTTCGCGCCCGGCAACGCGTTCAGCTTCATCGGGACGCAGGAGTTCGAGATGCCGGTATGGGCGACCGCCGTGCGCATGGCTGCAGTCGGCGGGGACCAGATTCAGTGGATATACAACCGCGACCCGGCGGTCATCGGCGTGCTCATGACCGGCAGCGGGATAGACGCCCACGTGACCAACGTCGTCGCCAGCCAGTGGCGCACTTTCGCTTCCTCCAAGGTTGCCGAGACCGAGAAGGGGATTCGGATCGGCGATACCTTCGCCGACGTGCTGCGGACCTACGGCTGGCCCAACCGCACGGAGATCATCAGCGAAACGGGACGCCGGATCACCCCGGCCACTCCTGCAGCCGGTGCGCCCGCCGCCCCGGGAGGGGCTATCAGCTTCGGCGGTCGCGGCGGCGGGCGAGGAGGGGAGGATGATGGCGGACCTGGCGCCCTGCCGCCCGTCGGCCCCGCCTTCGGTTTCGTGCCGGCGGGGGCGGCCCCGGGCGACGCGCTGACGGCCACGGCGAATGCGGGCCCGGCCGGAATGGTCGGTTTCACCAATAGCTGCATCTTGAGCTACCCCTCCGTTGACTTCGTCCTCTACCGCATGCGCGTTTTCCGTATCCACATCTACGGGCTCTGACCGGGTCGCCGCCGACGCCGGCCGGGAGTGGCGGCCGGCAGCGGCGTGGTTTGCCTGCCCCCCGCCCCATGGAATAATCCCGGCAGGGATGTCCCGCCGCGCGCACTGGCGCGCGTGACGCACACATATAGAATTGAGAGGCAGCAGGCTCATGCAACGCAGACATCGCATCGCCCTGACCATCGCCCTGCTGGTGGTCATGGTCGCGTCCTTCATGGCCGGCCGTCAGTTTCAGATCCTGGCTGACAGCACCACCGGCGGGCTGGAGGCGGTCCGCGCGCTGAGAGCGACCCGCGTCGCGAGCGCAGCCGGCGCCTCCGGCGCCCAGGGGCGCGACGAGGTGGACCTGCAACCGCTGGAGACGTTCGGCCAAGTGCTGGAGAATATTGATCGGTTCTTCGTATCGCCGGTTGGGGACCGCCGCCAGCTGACCTACGGCGCGATACGCGGCATGCTGGCGGCGCTCGACGATCCCTACACGCGCTTCATGGACCCCCAGGAGTACCAGTCGTTCCAGGAGGAGAACCAGGGACGCTTCGAGGGTATCGGCGCCACCATCGGCCTGACCGAAGTCAAGGGCGACGACGAGACGGCCAAGGTCACGCCGGGGCTGCGCTGTCCCGCGTGCGGATCGGAGATTCCCCTCCGCTCCTTCCGGCTGACGATCGTTGCGCCGTTGCCCGGGAGTCCCGCCGCCAAGGCGGGGGTGGAGGCTGGGGACCTGGTGCTGAAGATCGACGGCGCGCCCACCGACGGCATGACCGTCAGCGAAGCGGCCAAGCGAATTCGCGGCGAGCGGGGGACCACGGTTAAACTCCTGCTCGGTCGCGAGGGGGCCACCGCCCCCGTGCCCAAAGAGATCGTGCGCGGCCCCATCGAGCTGGCGACGGTCGAAACCAAGCTGCTGGATGACGGGATCGGGCTGATGCGGGTGAACTACTTCCACGACGACACCGGGCGCGCGGTAGCCGCGGGGCTGCGCAAGCTGCGAGCGCAGCACATGCGCGGGCTGGTGCTCGACATTCGCGACAACCCCGGCGGTCTGCTCAATCGCTGCCTCGAGGTAGTGCACCAGTTCGTCGCCGCAGAGCCGGTCGTCTATGTGCAGGAGCGCGGCCAACCCATGCGCCCGTTCTACGACGAGAACGGCAAGGGCAGCAAGTTCGATCTCCCGCTGGTGGCGCTCATCAACCGGGGCAGCGCCAGCGCCTCGGAGATCCTCGCCGGCGCGATCCAGGATGCGAAGGTCGGCCGGCTCGTCGGCACCCCCACCTACGGCAAAGGATCGGTGCAGACCATTCTGCCCCTGAGCGACGGCTCGGCGATGGCGCTGACGACCTCCAAGTGGTACACGCTGTCGCGCCGCGACATAGACCACAAGGGGGTGACGCCGGACGTGGCGGCCAAGACCGCGCCGGAGGCCGCCCGCAACGGCCCCGACGACTTGCAGTACCAGAAGGCCCTGCAACTGCTGCGGCAGCAGATTGCCGCCCGCAATTAGCGGGCGCGAGGGGACAGTTCCCCGCCGCCCAGCGCACCGCCCAGGCCCGGGGTGGGAAGGAACTGTCCCCTCCCAGCCCGGGATGTGAACGCGTGATGACGACCCCATCGCCGCGCCGCGCCGCCGGACCCGTCTTCCCGTGGATCCTGGCCGCGCTATTTCTGCTGGTGATCGCGGTTCTGTGGTGGCTGGGGCGGGCATCACGCCCTCCCGCCCCGCCGCCGTCGGCGCCCCGACCCGGCGGCGTCGGGGCGCCCGCGACCGGCGGTCGCCGCGCGCGCGCCCACGCGCGCCCGCCCGCCGTCGCCAGCCCCGCCCGGCCGATCACCGAGGGGCCGTCACCCAAGCCCCGGGAGCGCCCGCTGCTGCCCCACGATGGCGGCCGGGTGGCGATCATCGTTGACGACGTCGGCTACAACGCCGCCGTTATCCGCGAATTCACCGCGCTCCCCTATGCGTTGACTTTCTCGGTGCTGCCGGGGGTGGAGCGCTCGCGGGAACTGGCCCGCGCGTGCTCCGCGGCCGGGTTCGAGGTCATGCTGCACCTGCCGATGGAGCCCCTCAACTCGCGCCTCGACCCCGGCCCGGGGTGCATCATGGTGGAGATGACCGACGACCAGATCGCCGCCTTGGTGGAGGACGACCTGGCGGCGGTGCCGGCGGCGGTCGGGGTCAATAACCACATGGGGTCGCGCGCGACCGCCGATCCGCGAGTAATGCGGGCGGTACTGTCGGTGCTGCGGCGGCAGGGCCTGTTGTTCGTTGACAGCCGCACCACCGGGAGCAGCGTCGCCGGGCAGGTGGCTGCCGAACTGGGCGTGCTGCACGCCGCGCGCAGCGTCTTTCTGGACACCAACCTGCGGCCCGAACCCGGCACCGCCGAGGAGTTCCTGGAGCTCGCGCAGGAGCGGGTGGAGGAGCTGGGGCGCCTGGCTCAGCGCCGCGGCTGCGCCATTGGCATTTGCCACTACCGGGAGCAGACCGCGCAGATGTTGGCGCGCTTGCTGCCGTTGCTGCGGGAGGCGGGGATCGAAATCGTGAGCGTGTCGCAGCTCATCGGCACGCCCGGCGAGTCGGCCGACCCGGCGCCGGTAGCCCCGCGGACCTCGCCACGCGGCTACGCGCCGCGCTGAGACTGATGCTGCCGCGCCGCCGCGAGCATCGCCGCCCGCTCGACCGGGCGCACGTTTTCCACGATCCATTCGCGCATGTCGCGTCCGGCCGGCGTGTGCTGCGGGTACGAGATGAACTCGAGGTTGATGCCGAGCGCCCGCGCGACCGCAGCCGCCAAGAGGGGCCACACGATGCCGATATCGCCGACGATGGGCCGGCTTCCAGGCAGGCGCGCGAACCCCGACATCTCCATGCGGAAGGGGATGCCGGTGACCTTGGCCTTGGGCTTGCCCGCGGCGATGGCGTCGGCGACCGCGCCGGAGTCGCGCTCCATGTGCCACGCGCGATCGAGGTTGGGGTCGAGATCGATGCGGATGAGCTCCTTGGCGGCCAGGGAGTAGGTGGGGAGACCCTCCCAGGCGGCCCACATGCCGTGGCCGGTGAAGGTCTCGAAGGGGCCGTCGTGGATCTCCTGGGTGAGGGCGACGGCGGACTCGATGATGACGTCGGCGTCGGCGAGCAAGGCGGCGATGCGCGCGGCGCGGTCGGTGATGGAGATGCTGTCGCCGATGGCGAGGCCGACGGCGCCGCCGCCGACGAGCTGGGGGATGCTGACCAGCACCGGGGCGCCGCGTTGGTGCCCCGCGCCGATCATGGTGCGGCGGTCAGCCCCGGCACCCACGATTTCCTCGAGGGGTACGCCGGCGGCTCGCGCCAGCTCCTCGGCCTCGCGCGCCAGGCGCTCGGTGCGCAGGCCCAGGGGATAGGAGAGATTGCCCGCCGCCTTGATGATGTCGGAGCCCTGCGCATCGAGCGCGCGCTCGATAAGGGGACGATCAACCGGCATTTCGTCGGCGATGATGTCGAGCCAGCCCGGGGGCAGCACGGAGATCTCGAACCTGCCGTCCATGGGCAGCGCCGCCGGGTCGAAGCCAAGCGCGTCGCCCGCCACCCGGTGCACGCGCTCCAGCGCGCCCGCCATCTCGTGGGCGATGACGGCGGAGGAGGTGGTGACGCCGTCAACGATGCCGCGGTGGATGAGCTCGGCGAGCAGGGACGTTACGCCCTCGTGCAGGTTGGGGCCGCTGCCGGTGACGACGACGACCTTGCCGCCGCGCTCCTTCGCGCGCGCGACGGCGCCAGCGGCTTGATCAATGCGCTCGCGCACATCGCCTGCCAACCCGGCGCGCAGCGTCTCTATCATGCCCTCGTTGATTGCCATGCGCGGTTCTCCCTAATGCCCGCCTTCGCTGTCGTTGCTCCGTGCGGCCTCGGTTAGCGGTGATTATAGCAGCATTTCCGCACGCGGCCAAGCGCCGCTGGCAAACGCGGGTGGGACCGATTTTAGTGGGGGTGGTTGGGCGACGCACCGGGCGCGACCTCGTAGGGGCAAGGCATGCCTTGCCCCTACATCCGCGCCCAAGGGCGACCCCCACTTTTCGGTCACACCCCAAGCCGGGGGCGGCTTGACCCCGTGCGCGGCGCGCGGCTATAATCCTGTGGCAATCGTTCACCGCGGAGGTCGCGCCATGACGCATGTCGTCGGTATCATCCCTGCCCGCTACGGCTCCACGCGCTTTCCCGGCAAACCGCTGGCGGACCTGCTGGGCAAGCCCTTAGTGCAGCACGTGTACGAGCGCGCGCGCGAGGCGCAGACCCTGGAGCGCCTGGTGGTCGCCACCGACGACGACCGCATATTCCAGGCCGTCACCGGCTTCGGCGGGGAGGCGGTGCTGACGCGCCCTGATCATCCCACCGGTACCGACCGCCTGGCCGAGGCCGCGGCGGATATGGAGGCGGAGGTCGTCGTCAACATCCAGGGCGACGAGCCGCTGATTGAGGGGGCGGTGATTGATGCGGCGGTGCAGCCGCTGCTCGCGGACGCCTCCATCCCCATGGGCACCCTGGTGGCGCGCATCACTGATCCCGCCGACCTGCACAACCCGAATGTGGTCAAGGTGGTGATGGACCGCCAGGGCTTCGCGCTCTATTTCTCGCGGTCACTCATCCCCTACGTGCGCGGCGGGAATGGCGCGCAGACGGTCTACTACTATCATCCCGGGCTCTACGTTTACCGCAAGGAATTCTTGTTAACCTACGCCTCCCTGCCGCCGACGCCGCTGGAGCAGGTCGAGAAGCTGGAGCAGTTGCGCGCGCTGGAGCACGGCTACCGCATCAAGGTGGTGGAAACCCAGCACAACTGCATCGGCGTGGACACCCCCGCCGACCTCGAGCACGTCAAGCGCCTGCTGCAGCGGGGGCGGTAGTACCTGGTGACGAAAGTGGGCGCAGGCAACCCCATCATCCCGCTGAGCACGCGCCGGTCATCGCGAGGAGGTTGTGAGCCGCAGGCGCAGGACGGCGGTGCTACCGAGCCGGCGATGGCATGGCCGGCGAATGATGGCCGCCCGTTACCCTATTCGCGGCCGAGCCGGGTGGCTAGCGCCGGTGCGGATGCTCATGCCCCGCCTCGTGCAGGTGGGGGTGAACGTGCACCAGCTCGCCGTGCGCGTGCGCGTGCGCGTGGATGAGGTTGACGGACAGCAGCAGGTCGAGGTCGCCCAGCACCTGCGCGACGGGAGCATCGCCCACCAGGCGGTGATCCTCGGACAGCACCAGCGCGCGGTCGGCGACCTCCGGCACCAGCGCCAGGTCGTGGCTGGCGGTGACCAGCGTCACCCCTGAGTGATGCAGGACCTCAAGGAACTCCCGCAACCACTGCTGGCTGCGCGGGTCGAGGCCGGCGCTGGGCTCGTCCAACAGGAGCACCCGCGGGGCCACGGTCAGCAGGCTCCCCAGGGCGACCTTCTGCTTTTCCCCGCCGCTGAGCCGCTGCGGTGAACGCCCGCGCAGGTGCTCGATGCCCAGCAGGCGAAGCACGTCGTCCACGCGCTGCCGCACCTGCGGCGGCGCCAAGCCGAGCTGCAGCGGGCCGAACGCCAACTCCTCGTCTACGCGCGCGTTGAAGAGCTGGGCGTCGGCATGCTGAAACAGCAAGCCCACCTGCTGCCGGAACACCCGGGAGAAGGGCGGCGTCTCTACCCGCTCCTCGCTGAGCCGCACGCCGAACGCGGTGACGCTGCCACCAGCAGCGAAGTAGAGGCCGTCGAGCAAGTGCAGGAGCGTGGACTTGCCGCTGGCGTTGGCGCCCAAGATGGCGACGCGCTCGCCGGCGCCGACGGTGAAGCTGATGTCGCGCAACGCCGGCGCGCCGTCCGGGTAGGCGTAATCTACATGCTCGACCTCGAAGACCGATGCGTTCATTGAACCCTACGTCAACCGCTCCAGCGCCAGCAGTCCGACCATCAGCCCCGCCACGGCGGTGAGAAACAGGCCATCGGCGAGCCGCAGGCGACTGCGCGCGGCGATCCGCACCTCGCCGTCCCAGCCGCGCGCCAGCATCGCCCGGTGGACGTCCTCGGCCAGCGCGCGCGTGCGCCGCAGCAGGCTGCCGATGCCGGCGGCGACCCACCGCTGCTCCGCGCGCAGCGAGCCGGGAGCGAGGCTGCGGCTGAGCTTGGCCAGATGGGTCTCCTCGGCGGCGCGCAGCAGCACCGCCAGGTAGCGCTGCATCATCGCCAGCACCATGCCGAATGCCCGCGGCATCCCCAACCGCCGCAGTCCGGCGAGCAGCGCCGCCGAGTCGCTGGTTGCCACCAGCAGCAGCGCCAACAGCACGCAGTCGGTCGAGCGCAGGAGGAAGCGCGTCGCCACCACCACGCCCGGCTGCGTGACGGCGATGACCTCGGGCAAGGCCCATGGCCCCAGCCGTAGCCCGGGAGCGAGCCGCCACAGCGTCCACATCGGCTCCCCGGGCGTCACCAAGTTGAGCGTCGCCGGCAGGATGATCGCCAGGCTGAACAACGGCACGCCCAGCCACACGCGCAGCAAGCGTCGCGCGCCCACGCGGCTCGCGACGCATACCGCCACCACCCCGCCCAGCAGCACCGCCAGGGGAACCAGCCCATGCACGAAGGTCGCGCCGAAGATGAGCAGCAGGAACCCAAGGACCTTGGCCCGGGGTTCGATGCGCGTCAGCGGCGACGCGGGTGGGGCCTGCGCTCCCGCCAGCTCGCGCGCCAGCGCCTCGCCCAGGCGCGCCAGCGCGCGGCGCGCGACCCTCCCCGCACAGCGACGGGTTCGGCGCTCGCTACCGGGCGCGGGCATCAGCGATGGAGCACAGCCGCCCTCGGCTGTGTCCGTGCCGGCTTGCGCATACCACTCAGGCAGAGTTTGACTGGTCACGGCGCGCGAGTACCCGACCGATCAATAGTGTCACGGCGACGATAACGGCCACTCCCATCACCGCCGACAGGATGTAGGACCCACTCAGCGCCGGCAGCGACGCGTTCTCCTGGCCGGGGAGCGCGTAGTCGGGCAGCGGCGCCCGCCACCGTCCGGACAGCCGCGCCATCTGCGCCGGGAGGTAGCCAACCAGGTCGCGCACCTCGTCCGCGCCCCATTCGCCCCACGCCGTCTCCGCCCCCAACTTGGCGGCGACGATGATGCCCAGCGGCGACAGCGCCACCAGCACCAGGAGCGCGATCCACAGCTTGGCCGTGGTCTTCATGGCTGCGCCTGCGGTTCCCCGGCCATCGCGCAGGTCCCGGACACAGCCGGGGGCGGCTGTGCTCCATGCCTGGTCGTCTCGGGCGCCGACGGCGCGCGCAGCAAGGCCGGCTCCGCGCGCTGCAGGTAGGCGACCACCAGGCCGGTGACCACCGCCTCGACCAAGCCGAACACCAGCAAGTGCTCGGCCGCCATCACCGGGACGGCGACGCTCAGCGGATAGGGCGCGTACAGCGCGCGCCCGGCGGCGTTGTGCGCGATCAGGGGTTGGAGGCCGAACTCGACGGCAGCGGCGAGCGCGGCCGCGTTGAGGCCGACATATCCCCCGATCGCCGCGCCGAGCCAGCGCCGCCGCGAGGTGAGGGCGGAGCGGCCCGCGATGAGCCGATACACGCCGTACCCCGCGAACGGCATGATCACCGCCATATTGAGGCAATTGGCGCCGATGGCGGTGATGCCGCCGTCGCAGAACAGCAGCGCCTGCACGATGAGGGCGACCGAGACCGCGATCACCGCCGCCCACGGCCCCAGCAGCACCGCCACCAGCACCGCCCCCACCGCGTGGCCGGTGGTGCCGCCGGGGATGGGGACGTTGAACATCATGATGACGAAGCTGAACGCCGCCCCCAGCGCCAGCAGCGGCACCTGCCGGCTGCGCAGGGTGCGGCCGACGATGCGGGACGCCGCCGCCCACAGCGGCGCCATGAGCGCGTACGCCGCGCCGTAGGTCTGCGGGCCCAGATAGCCGTCGGGAATGTGCATCGCTGCCTCTGTGGTATTACCCCGTTACTTGCTCAATCTTCCTTCAAGGGAGAGGATTAAGGAGAGGGTGAACGATACCGCCGATCTACCCTCTGG
>Ga0307379_10011498_pt1 | contig 11610 bp, 10 predicted proteins | sample UN2MG_FD_202237 | JGI IMG/M metagenome (GOLD analysis project Ga0307379, IMG submission 202237) | Soil microbial communities from Risofladan, Vaasa, Finland - UN-2 | ecosystem: Environmental > Terrestrial > Soil > Coastal area > Acid sulfate soil | place: Finland: Risofladan, Vaasa | collected... | reverse complement strand
TGACGGTGCATCCATATCGACCACAGCCGCCAGAGACGGTCATCATGGATTACGCCAGGCTGCGTGAGCTCATCAGCCGTTACGTCCCAGAGGGAAAGAAAATGCCCATCATATCGGGCGAATGGGGATATTCACTTATAAACTGGGATAAGTCCCGCCTCTCCGAACAGCAACAGGCCCAGTATCTTGTGCGAATGTTCTTAGTGAATCTTTATCGGGGCATCCCTGTCAGTATATGGTATGATTGGAAAGACGATGGAACCAACCCTAATGAGAGGGAACACCACTTCGGGACGATGACACACGACTTAAAGCCAAAGGCGGCATACCTTGCAGCAAAAACACTATCCTCTGCCCTTGCCGGATATTCCATCCATCACAGAATCAAATTAGGCAGTGACAAAGATTTCGCCTTCAAATTGACCAGGGATAAAGACGAGGCAATAGCGGTCTGGACAATAGACGAAGAACACGACATAACCTTACTAATAGGGCCCGGTCAGGGAATGCGTATCGATATCCTCGGGAACAAAACCAGTCTTTCTTGGAAAGCTAATGGGTTGAAGCTAAGCATATCAGAAAGCTCACAGTATTTACTCATAAATAGTAGATAGTGGAGCCTGCTTATTGTGGACTCTTTACCCGCCGTCAAACTGATTTGTCGGCCCCCCATGCTCTGATGCCCTCATATTATATCAAGTGCATTAAATTACTGCGCATCGTGTATTTGGCACAAACGGGGGCAGGCTCAAGCGCAGGGATTCAACTGGGCTCGGCCGAATATCCCTGGGGATGGCTCGCTATTCTTTATGTAACGCGCAATAATTAATTACAATTGGTATTACTCGCGGTCTTCTTTCTGCAACAACTCGATAATCTCGGCTTTTGTAGGCAGCGCTTCTATTGAGCCGAATTTCGTGCACGCCAACGCCCCCGCTGCGGAGGCGAATTTAACCGCCTCTCTCACATCGTCTTTCACGGCACAATAGGCCGCCAAGGCCCCGGCAAAGGCATCACCCCTGCAGGTATGGTCGACGATTTCAACCTCAAAGGCTGGTATGTGGTCAGCGCTATTCCTATCAACAACCACACAGCCGCGTTTGCCCATAGTTATAACGGCGTAGTTAACACCGCGAGCGACCAAATCGGACCCGATAAGCTTAGCCGTTCGGATACTGGCGTCAGGCTGATAGGTTATGTCGGCGGCTTCGTAAAGATTTGGGATAAGGATATTGACGGAAAAATACTCAAGGGGTAAGTCGCCGCCGCTTCGTTTCGGTTGCTCGATTGGCCTCGCGGGATTGAGAATTATCTTTGTATTGTGCAGCGTCGCGCACCGAATAGCCGCTACTATCGCTTCGTGTGGCAATCGGCCATGAACTAAACAAACGTCAGCCTCAGAAATAACCTTCTCCGCCCGCTCGATATCCTGCGAACGAAGGGCACTGTTGGCACCTGTATATACACAACCAGCATTTTCGCCCGCAGAATTAACCAGCGTCACAACAACGCCGGTACTTTTAGCTTCAGCAGTAGAAATAAACTCCGTATTGACCTTAAAATTGGCCAAGCTTGCCTTGACCATTTGAGCAAATGGATCGCCGCCGACCTTGCTTATAAGATGCACCTCGCAGCCACATAAGGCCGCTGCCACGGCTTGGTTTAACCCTGCTCCGGTCGTTGTGTATGAAAGAGCAAAGCCGCTAACGCTTTGCCCTGGGCTTGGGATGTGGTGGCATTTTACCGCCATGTCGATATAAGTACCACCAATCACAACCGTTTTAGGAATCCTTCCTGACATCTTAGTCCTTAAGGTTATTTCCAAGGTTTAGTATAACCTGCTGGCTGCAAAGTGCAAAATGTTTTTCTATGGCAATTTCTGGCCTTATGATTACTGGTAGAAACAAGTAATTTAATGCTCTGGTTGCTTATCCGTAGCCGTCAAATTATAAGTTTAGAGTGGCGGGGATTCTCTTTTTTATTAATATTCTTATAAAAAAGGTAGTATTAGTAATATTAAAGGCGGTAAAATTGTTATGTTTTTAAATCGAGACTAAAGATAATGTTTTATGTAATAAGCAGTTATAAAACAGCCATTCTCACATTCGTCTGTGATAAAGTTATTAGATTATTTGCGTTTTTATGCAATATAACTAACAGCAAGAAATATTTGGCGATGCTGGCGTTAATACCCATAAGGATTCTACAAGTTTATTAACCGGTTATTTGCTCGGGGCAGCAACTATATCGAGAGTGAACTATTTGCTTTTACTTTAAGATGAGGTATATTAACAGCCTTGGCATTCGGCTAACAGACGAGGTGGTTAGGCGTAATAAGGAAGGAATGAAGAATACGTCCGAATACGGTAATGCCAAGTCGGACGAACATGTTCCGGTTCAAGATTGTTGATTGACCGGCGCAAGCCCCATAGCTGGCTTTGTACAAGAACTTGGGTCGCCAAGAGCTTCTAATAGAGAATAGACGATAGTCGTTGAGGCAGGAACATCTAAAGCTATGTTGAGAAAGCTTCAGAAGGAACGTTTAACTGTATACGGACGCCTAAAAAATGGAGAAGTAAGGAATGGAAGATTCAGCAAACGATCTTTTTGTCGGTTTTGATGTTGGATGTAGCTCTGTACACTATGTAGTCCTCGGTGGAGATAAAAAAATAATATACTCCCCGAAACCAATAATTCACTTTGCTAATCCAATTGGCGCAATAAAAGAAGCTTGGGGCGACATAACGCAGAAATACTGTGAGAGCGAGATAAAGAATACAGCAGTTACCGGAAGTAACGCAGGGTCTTTTCCGGGTGTTATGGAAAGCTTAACTTACGAATTTGATAGCGTGACGATTCCAAAGGGAGCAGAGTTAGTTAGCCCGGAATCACAATATGTTTTTCATATAGGAGCAAAAGACGCATACTTTTTCAATGTCAAGAACATAAATGGAAAAAAGGTTATTCAAGAATGGAGAACAGGAACGAAGTGTGGGGGTGGTTCTGGGATATTGATAGAAAAGCAGTGCAGAAGGTTGTTTGAAGGCGAAATTCCTAATCTGGAATTAGACAACGTTCTTACGGAAGGAGACGAAGATGAGAGGAACAGGATTAGAATCAAAAACAGGCAAAAATTACAATCAAGATTGGAAAAAATGTTTTCTGTAGCAGAGAAAGAAGCCGAAAACTCAAAAGAGCCGAGTGAGTTTTTAGCGAGATGTGGTGTTGTTATTCAATCTGATTTGATCCATAAGCAAAATGAAGGCGCAAAGAGAGAAGATAACTTGGCAGGACTTTTCAAAACGGTTGCAAGAAATTATAAAATCGATGTTCTTGGAGCAAGGGCGTTAAACTCTGAAAATTCAAATACCGCGATAGCAACAGGAGGCGTCTTTGGTAATGACCTTATAAGAAAAAACTTAGAAAACTCTCTTGGCATTTCTATAACCAGGCCGGAGCATTATCACAACATTGCGGCAATAGGCGTAGCGTTAAAAGGGATAGAAGAGAACAACAGGTTTGTTTTTAATCCTGAAGAGCTTAACAAGGTTGCGGAGCACAGTAAAGAAAAAAGACAATTTGCTCCACCTCTTTCCGGTGAGACTAAAAAGATAAACAACAAACATGAAGAACTTGATGAAAAAATAGAAAAAGGAACAGAAGTTATTTTAGGAATAGATGGAGGAAGTACAACAACAAAAGCAGCTTTAGTTGATTTAACAGGGAAACTTCTTGATAAAATTTATATCAAAACCTATGGCAACCCTGAAGGTTCGTTGAAACACGTCATAAAATACTTAAGCAGACATAAAGATAACGTAATTGTAAAAGGAGTTGGCGCAACTGGTTCAGCAAGAAAATTATATGAAAAAATCTTAATTAGTAAGAAAAAATCTGAAGCTCTCTTAAGTAAAGGCGTAGAAATTATAGACAGAATAACTGACGAAATTACCTGTCATGCTCTTGGTGTCAAACACTATGATTCTAAGATTGATACTATTTATGAAATTGGTGGCCAGGATATGAAGTTTACAAGATTTTCTAACGGAGTAGTTAAAGAAGCTAAAATGAATTATAGCTGCCAGGCTGGCTCTGGCCAGACCCTTGAAAACATGGCGGATATTATTGGTTTGAATGTGGAAAATTCTCTACAAGAATTTGCATTAAAAGCTAAGCGGATTCCAGTGATTGATGCAACCTGTGGTGTTTTCATGGAAATGGATGAAAACAGGTTAATAGCAGAAGGTTTCAGTCGGGAGGAAATTGCTGCTGCAATAATAAGGGGGACGGCCGCAAGTTACTATTATAAATTTGTTGGTGGCGCTCAACATGTCGGAGGAAAATGTTCTGCCCAGGGAGGCCCGCCTTTGGGGAAGGCTTTTCTTGCTGCACTTGCGCAAGTAACAAATAAAGAAATAGAGGCCTATCCTCATAGAGAAATGTTTGGGGCATGGGGCCAGGCCCTCGATATCATTGAAAACATAAAACAATTAGAGCAACAACATAAGAAGTATGGGTCGGCTTTTAGAGGTTGGAATTTAGTTGAGATGTCTTTTGAAAAGGAAAGGATTTCTTGTAGGACGCTGTTTAAAGAAAAATCTTGTGGCATAAGAGATTGTCAGCTCGAAGTATTTTCCATTGAAGATGATAGAATAATTACAGGGGGCTTCTGTCCAAGAGGAGATTCTGAGGGGGCTGGAAAGCCGAAAACAAATTATGTGGAAAAATATCACAAGATATATGAGAACCATTTCAAAAAGCAGGGAAGCCTGTTAGAAGACGATTTTTCTGCAGAGATAAATAGAATAACAGTGGGAATCAAGAGGAGTACTGCAACGCTTGGAGAGAAAGGAATTTGGAGTGCTGCTTTATTGAAAAAACTTGGCTTTTGTCCTGTAGTATCACCAAAAAGCACCAGAGAGATAGCAAAAACAGGGATTGACAACTCAAGAACGGACTTCTGTATAGCGAGAAAGCTGGTAACGGGGCATGCAGCCCTCTTGAGTCAAAATCCAAATATAAGGTATTTATTCAACCCAAGTTTCATTGAGCACAGGCAGGATAAGCCTCCGGATCTAAAGTATTGTATTTATACGGAGTCGGAAGGCTACCTTTTAAATGATGTTCTTTCTCTCGACGAGAACACACAGATAAATCCAATTTTGCATTTTGGCGATGAGAATCTTCTTGTTCATTCTCTTAAGGAAGAATTTAAGAGGCTCGGCTTCCTGTTTTCAAATAAAGAAATGAGAGAGTCTATAAGATATGCAGACAAAGCAGAGGAAGAATTTAAGAAAGAACTTTATGCTGTAGGAGATACGTTCTTAAAGAAAATCGAGGAAAACGGCGAAAAGGCCTATGTGGGTATTGGACGTGATTATGTACTGCTCGATCCTGAAGCCAGTTCAAACTCTGGCGTTATGTTCTCGCAGGTAAGAGGTTTGCACTACATACCACAGATATTTTTAGAGCATAGATTTGAACACATCCCTATTGAGGACATTGCGGAGAATGAATTCTGGGTCCAGAGCGTCAAGATTCTGAAGGCTAATTTGTTCGTGGCCGGTCATCCTAATCTGTTCCCTATAAGGATGATGAATTTTGCCTGTGGGCCGGATAGTCTAAAAATTTACCAGGAAGAAAAAATCCAGGAAGCAGCGAACAAGCCTTTGCTCACATTATTAACCGATGCCCAGACTAATAATGCACCCTTTGTAACAAGAACCGAGGCCCATGAAAGAGTTGTTAATCAAACCAAGCCTGAGAAACTAAGGATGGAGAACATACGGCCGCGCAAATACTCCACAGACAACAATGACCGGAGAATTTGGCTCATACCTTATATGGGAGACGCTGTACACGTCGCGGCCTCAGCACTAAGGCATTTTGGAATCGACAGCGAAGTCTTACCCACTAATACCCAAAGGGGCTACGAAATAGCCAGAAAACATATCCATACCGAAGTGTGCCACCCTCTAAAAGGCGTCGTAGGAGACACCCTTGGCTTCCTGAATGAGCAGATTGAAAAGAAAGGCAGGAAATACGTCGAAGATAATTACCTTGTTATGCTGCCTACGACAAGCGGCCCTTGTAGATTCGGCAAATACGTGGAAGTACTGCGAATATTTATGGACCGCGAAGGTCTCCAGAAAATCCCCATAGCAGGCCCTTCCTCAGAAACCGATTATTTCGATATACCCGTACCGGAAAAGGTTGGCGCATCGAACAAACTAAAGGTCCAGCAGGTCTTGTTCAAGGGAATCAACGCCTCAGACCTGCTGGAAGACATAACCCTCAGATTCCGGCCGTATGCTGAAGATAAACAACAAATTACTGACTTGAAAAAAGAAAGACTCCTTTTATTAGGAGAAGTCATCGAAAATGGCGCCGATACCGCCGCTCTGATAGAGTGGGGCAAAGAGACTGTATTACGATTTACCAAGGCCAATCTCCGCAATCACGACAGGTTCCCACTCGTTCTTTACATCGGCGAGATATACATGAGACAGCACGACCCCTACACCAACTTTGTAATCCAAAAATTGGAAGAAAAACAGTTGGAAATGGTTAGGGACCCCATCACCGATTGGCTGCTGTACGTAAATCAGATGAACCGAAGAAACTCAAGAAGAGATATAAGACTGGCCATCAAAAATTGGGATTGGGCCAGAGCACGGAACAAAACCGGAAAACTCATCAATTCGTTTCTCAAAGGGCAATACATGTCTCGCATGGCCGACAAAATTGCTCAGCCGTTTCATGAAATTCTTCATGGCAGACACTGCCTTCCTAAGCCCATAGATATAATTGACACTTTGGAAAAGAACCACGAGTTCCACGGAAATATTGAAGGCGAATCCCCATTAAGCATCGGAATTGCCTACTATTTTATGCACGACTTAATTAAGCCGAAGGGCGATGCTTACATTTCGGGAATATTTCATGTCGGCCCTTTCACCTGTATGCAGGAGGGAGTTGCAACGGCAAAAATAGAAGCAATGGCAAAAGAGCTAAGGAAAAGAAAATCCGATTTGGTCTTCCCGATTATCCACGCTTTCTTCGGCGATTCGCCTAATCCAAACTTGGAAGCCGAAATCGCGGTCTTTACAGAGCAGTGTTATCAGAAAAAAGATATTTTGAAAGGAAAGTATGGCCGCGGGTTGAGCACCGACGGTGAGAACCGTTCCACCTTGATGCGTTCGCCGAGTCAAATAGTGGACATCAATAATAAGAAACGGACGCCTCATGCTTACGAAAAAGTGGATTAACTTGGTGGCTGTGTGGAGCAATAGCGTGAATTTGCCCTCTTGGGCAGTAATAAACAGATTTTTATTGCTGCTGCACTAAGGCGGCCTATAATAAACTATATATAACAGCGATTTTATATCGCTTGTGTCTTGGAAAGGATTTCCTATGGAACGGATAAGTAACTGGGCCGATGACTATGGGCTGAAATTCAAGCCTCCAGGGGAGTGGCTACCGTGGCTCAAATGGGCAGTTCCGATTGTGCTGGTTCTGGCTGTCGGGTCGACTTCGTTTTACATGGTGAACACCGATGAGGAGGGAGTTGTGCAGCGGTTCGGCAAATATGTGCGAACTACCAAGCCGGGGCTCCATCTGAAGTTGCCTTTGGTGATTGAGAGGGTGAGCACGCCGCAGGTGGAAAGGATAATGAAGGAGGAATTCGGTTTTCGAACGATCAAGGCGGGTGTGCAGACGCGGTACGGGCAACGACCCCAGGAGGAATACCTTATGCTCTGTGGTGATTTGAGTGTGGGGGAGGTTGAATGGATTGTCCAGTACAAGATCGACAACTCAAGGGACTATCTGTTCAATGTGCGGAATCCGGAAAAAGTGCTCAGAGATGTTTCCGAATCGGTGATGCGAAGCGTTGTGGGGGACTCGTCTGTGGATGAGGTGCTGACTTCCCGACGGGCGGAGATCAACATCGAGGCCCAGACGAAGATGCAGCAACTCCTGGATACATACACGGTGGGTCTGAAGGTTGTCGCGGTGAAGCTTCAGGATGTGAATCCTCCGGAAAAGGTCAAGCCTGCTTTTAACGAGGTCAATGCGGCACAGCAGGACAAGGAGAAATTGGTGAATCAGGCACTTGAGGAATATAACAAGATTATTCCCAAGGCAAGGGGTCAGGCACTTCAGATGGTCAAGCAGGCTGAGGGTTATGCAATAGACCGGACAAATACGGCCATTGGCGACGCGAGCCGTTTTCTGCAGATATGGACCGAGTATTCGCTGAGCAAGGATGTTACGCGAAGGCGCCTTTACATTGAGGCGTTGGGTAAGGTGCTGCCGAATCTGGAGAAGAAATATATCATCGATGATAATGTCAAGGGGCTGTTGCCTCTGATGAATGTCGGGGAGAAATAATCATGCATAACGTGAAATTGATTGCGGTTGTAATAGTGGTTCTGATTGTGGTCGTGATTGCAGGTTCGGCTCTGTATACGGTTTCCGAGACCCAGCAGGTTGTGATAACTCAGTTTGGAAACTTCAAGCGGGAAGTCAAGGATGCGGGGCTGCACTTTAAGATACCGATCTTTGAACAGGCGAGCTACTATGAGAAGCGGATACTGGAATGGGACGGCAAGCCCGAACAGGTGCCGACAGTTGACAAGCGATATATCTGGGTCGATTGTTTTGCGAGGTGGCGGATAGACAGTCCATTGGTTTTTCGTAAGACGGTGGGTCGTGAAGAGTCGGCACACAGCCGGCTGGACGATATTATCAATGGTGCGGTCCGCAACCAGATATCGAGCCATCTTCTTATCGATGCAGTAAGGAGTTCGGCAAGGCCGATGAAGATGATGGAGGGGCTCGAAGGAGGGCGAATTGCTGAGGTGACCAAAGTGGAGCTCGGCAGAGACAAGGTTACGGAAAAGATTCTTCTCGAAGCCGGGCCCGCTGCTGCGAAGTTCGGGATCGAGCTTGTGGACATTCGTATCAAGCGAATTAACTATGTGACGCAGGTGCAAGAGTCGGTTTATCAGCGGATGATAGTTGAGAGACAGCGGATTGCGGCGAAGTTTCGCAGTGAGGGCGAAGGCGAGGCAATGGAAATCGAAGGTCGCAAGGAGGCGGAAGAAAAGCAGATCACCTCGGAAGCGTATAAAAAGGCCGAGGAGATCAGGGGCAAGGCCGACGCCGAGGCGATCAAGATTTATGCCGAGGCCTATTCGAAGGATCCGGAGTTTTATTCGTTTCTGGAGACGCTCAAGAGCTATGAGGCGAATCTTGGCAAGGGTACTGTGGTTATACTTGCAAGTGACAGCGACTATTTGCAGTACTTGAAGTCATGGGGGGAAGAGACGAAGAATTGATTGCTTTGCACGGGAGGAGGACAATGAGAGTTCATCGTGACGGATGGTCGAGAAGGTTTGGGAGGAGTGGGGGTTTTTTGTTTTGCGTTATGGGGGCGATGTTTGTACTGTCGCTCATGGCGGATGCGGGAATAAAGAAGTATATTAAAATGCAAGGCGAAGAAGACAGCGGACAAGCGAAGCTTGAATTCTAAATGCTACAGGTGAAACCCGTAGTAGTTTACTTAAAATATAAAATCAGCCCCACAGGTCTCATCCTCAATAGTTTTTAGATTGTTTTAAATGCTGAAGAAGAGGGGGGAGTATAGACTACGGGATTGAATTTGCTAAAATTTAAGTAACATCAAATATTATAATTTTGGGCAATCATGTCAAAGTGTAAAATATCTGGAACAACCCTATATATGTTTTCTCTGTTAGTTGTTTTCTATTTGCTGTTTATCGTCAGTGCTTGTCGTCAATCTGGTGGACTAGTTAAAGATATACAAGGTAACGACGAATCGGCGTTGAAACCTGAAAAGATCATCTGGAGCGATGATTTCGAGAGTTACAAAGACGATACGGACCTTTTCGGTAGAGGCGGTCAGATGTTAAATCACTGGTATGGACATGCTCATGGGTGAAGGTGATGCGGAGGCGATTAAAATATACGCCGAGGCTTTTGAACAGGACCATGCGTTTTATTCATTTGTGCGCACTTTAGAAGCTTATGAGAAGTCGCTTGGCAAAGGCACAACCATCGTTCTGCCCGGTGGTTCGGAGTTTTTCCAGTATTTAAGCCCACCGATAAAAGAATAGGCTTTGGCGCATCTTGGGTGGGTTTGCTGGTCTGGCCTGCAATCGACGATATCGAGAAGGTAGAAGCAATATGCAAGGATGGCGTGTTGACCATCACCCTGCCAAAAGCTGAAAAGGCAAAGGCAATCAAGGTAAAGGTTAAGGGATGATTAGCCAAGGCGCCCAGGGGTTTGGGCGTTGAGTAGATAACCCATACCTGTGCGATAAAAGATTGTAAGATTTCCCATTCTGCAACGGACCGCAGAATAGGAAGCCACTTAACTTATCAGAGACTTGTGGACGAAGGCTACATCGCGAAAATGCGGTCAATACGTTTGACCAAATCGATCAGGTAGGCTTCGTCACCGCCCCTCAATTCGGGGGTCAGGAATCCATCAAAGCCCACTTCATCCAGCGCGCGGCGAACTTCGCGCCAATTCACATCACCATCGAGCAGGTTGGTCCATTTGTAGCCGCTGCGCTTGAAGTCTTTAAGATGAATTTTGACAATGCGTTTGCCGAGCGTGCGGATCCAATCCTGTGAGTACCCAAAGAGGATTACGTTGCCGATGTCAAAGTAGGCCTTGAGCCACGGGCTCTCGAACTCGTCCACGTACCGCACGAACTCAAGCGGGCTCAGCAGAAATTTGTTCCATACGTTCTCCACTGCGATAATCACGCCAAGCTCCTCGGCCAGAGGCAGGAGTTTGCGGATGTGTTCCTGCGAACGTTTGTACGCGTCGCCGTATCCCACAGTCTCCGTGACTATCGCGGGCACCAACAGAACCGTGTCGGCACCCAGCGCTTTGGCGCTGTGCAGAGCCGTTTTCATCCCCGCCAGACCCTTCTCAATCACTCTGGGATTGGAGTCGGAAAACGGTGCTCCCCAACCGCCGTACACGATGGAGTGAATCGGTACCCCGGCTTCACGCGACAACTTGCCAAGCTGCCTCGCTGCATTGAGGTCCTTCATTGGGGAAGCTTCAATGCCTTCGAATCCGCATTTTCTCGCCAGCTTGAATTTGTCCACATTCGAGAGTTCTCGGGGTAGCATGCCTAATTGGAGCGATTTGCGCAATTTAGCCTTCTTTTGCTTGCCTTTGGCCAACATGGACTCGCCCAACAGGCTCGACCCGATTGTAACCGCGGCCGTATACTTCAAGAAGCTGCGACGTTCGATACTTTTTTCTTTCATAGGTTTATATCCAATATTTGTACAATGGTTACACTGAGCCGGTGAGAGTAAGGCCAACACCGGCACTCTACATGCGAGATTTCGCACAATATATCAATTTGTCTTACGGGCCTAAATTGAACACCTAAATTTGTTGAAAGCAAAATATTTATCTGCAGGCTCAACGAACATTGATAACCGCACAGACCTTTATCTGTATATTGTAGCTGAAAACGCATTTTTGGCAACACTTTTTGTGCCTTCGGGACCCCAAACGCATTCTTTGGCGTTTGGAGAATCCATTCCATAGCCTCGCAC
>Ga0307379_10011497_pt1 | contig 11611 bp, 13 predicted proteins | sample UN2MG_FD_202237 | JGI IMG/M metagenome (GOLD analysis project Ga0307379, IMG submission 202237) | Soil microbial communities from Risofladan, Vaasa, Finland - UN-2 | ecosystem: Environmental > Terrestrial > Soil > Coastal area > Acid sulfate soil | place: Finland: Risofladan, Vaasa | collected... | reverse complement strand
AGCTGAATGACACTCAATTTTATAGCATATATGGTGGAAAATTGGCTAAGTATATTCTACTACGGATAGATATGAAATATTGGGATTTAGAAAATTTCCCTGGTTATCCCGGAACAATAACTGTTGAGCATATATTACCTCAGAATCCTCCGAAAGATAGTGAATGGGTAAAAATATTCAGCGAAGAGGAAAGAAGGGAATGGACAAACAAGCTTGGGAATCTTGTTCTGTTAAGCGGATGCAAGAACTCAAAAGCGCAGAATTTTGACTTTGCCAAAAAGAAAACTATCTATTTTAAGAAGAAAAGCACACCCTTCAGAATCACTCGTGAGTTAGAGAAAATAGACAAATGGATTTTAGAAGAATTAAAGGCAAGACATCAAAAACTACTTAACGATGCTACGGAAATATTTTTAAATTATTAAGATAAAATACTGGCTACGGCGTATAACAGCATGTTTACGGTTCGCCCTTCGGGCTCACCTAAATGCCTGCGGCACTTCGCAAACATGCGGACGTTAACCGACTGTCGCAAAAGTAACACTTTTGCGACACTGGAATAGAAAGAATCTAGATTTATCGACCAGCATAGTAAGAGAGTTTCTGAACTTTTGCGACATTCAAGGTTCGATAGAATGAATAAACATGAAATAATAAAATGTCCCAATTGTGAGCAATTACTAAGAGTTCCACCTGGTTTAGGTAAATTGAAAGTAACTTGTCCTAGGTGTTCCTACACTTTCGATTGGTATAGCAAATCTCGAATTATATCAAAAATAACCAAGCCTATAAAATCATTAGATAGGATAATACTACAAGACATTGCTATAGTTGCTGGAATTATTATTTTGAGTTTAATAGTATACAAAAGTATTGTAAAGAAAGAAACCCCTCCTGTTATTTTAAGACACAGTAGACCAATTTCAGAAGAACCCAAGCATTTGATAAAATCTACAAAATGGACATCAATAAGTTATTCAGATTTGCTTGATAAAAATGCAATAATAAGAACCGGGCAAACACTAGAGTCAGCATTAGGAGATCCAAATCTAAAAGGTGCGGTCCAACCATTTGTTGATAAATATTCTTTCTTGTTACAATACTCAATCGAGATGATTTATGGACCTGACTTGGTTCCACATATTAATGTCATAAAACATTATAAAATTGACTCAAAACAACCTGCTTGGGTAGGAATATTGAGGGGCGGTAGGATTTCAATATTTGCTGATAATAAAAACCATGTTAGAGTATTTTTAATTGGTTATGATCCTAGAAAGGCTTATGAAAGTAACTATTCAATTATCCGTCATTGCTTAAACGGATTATTACCTAATGATGGGACAAATTTAACTGTCGAAGTATTTGCATACAGAAATGACTATGGAAACTCTGAGTTTCGAGTAAATCGTAAACCCTATATATTTGAGGCTTCAAATTTTCCATCTCCAGTAAATAGCGTTCCACTTGACCTTATTGGATTATCAGATTTTTTTGAAAGAAATGGTCAACTTGAGGGTGCCAAATTAGACAGAAAAAATGGTTTGATTCTTTATGCAAAAAAAAGCTCAAACCAAACAATTGCTGGACATAATATTTCACTTGCAGATTTTGCAGTAGCCTACAGAGCAATATTTCATGCTGGTGACAATAAGGCATTTATAAGTTTAGATCCGCACAAAGACCCTACAAAAGTGACAGTGAATTTTGGAGGCTTTTTAGAGGATACAAGAATAGGAGCAGTTGTCTTAGAATCTGATAAAAGATTTAAAACTATAACAAGTGGTTTGGATCCGAATTCTTTTAGAGACTTGAGAAGACCTACACGACAATTTATACCATCTTTTATGACTAGCTGCGAAAGAAATCTAGTGTCTAAACATTTTACGGAGACAGACAAATGGATAGGCACAAGATTTTGGTTTTATCCAGACTCTGTTGAAATAGAATCTGATTTTACATATGAATATGCAAAAATAACTAAATCGGAGTTTAAGGCAGATGCTGAAAGAAGTAAGAATGACTTTCTTTCTCTTGAAGAATTCGAAAAGAAGAAAAAAGCAACACTGTCGCCAGGTATTTGGGAGAATATCGAACATCTAAACAATAATTATTTAAAATATGCTAGAGTTTATCCTGAGATTGAGGAACTAACTTGTGTTGCAAGGTTAATGGGAATTTGTAGCTGGCTTCAAAGAGCAAATCCTACTTGGCTGGATTTAGATGCACTGTTATCTGTTGAATTACCGCCATTTCAAACAGATAGAGAGAAAACACAACTATTGGCTATTTCACATGTAGCATACCTGCAATCAGAAGGAATGGATGAAGATTATGTTAAAAACAATTCAAAAGCAATATATTTAAGTTGGATACTAAACAAAACAGTGAAGGAATACTTTCTAAATTTTAGCAATATCGCAAAATATCTTTGTTATAAGAATAATATTGAAGAAGATAATTATGATATATATAAATCAGAGTCAAAAGGTCTAATGTCTACTTATAACAATAAAAAGGTAGAGGAAATGATAAAGACTGAAAAAGATTTGAAGGCTCTTGTGGTTTATGCATCCAGGAAAATTGAATTCACAGCACCACTAGCTGTTAAAAAATACGGTGATGAAATTGAATCTGATAAAAGGAAACTTGAAAGGATTGAAAGAAAAATTAATACAATTAAATCAAAAATGTATAATGCATCACCAGTAGTTTACAATTCATATGTAGTTGAGCATAATCAGCTTGTTGAGCAATGCGAAATTATAGGAGCAAAACTTAATCGCAAAATTGCCATATATAACCAATCTCTGATTGATGTTCGATCTCTATGTATTATGGGAATAAGCGGAGGAATAAATTTAGAACCAGAATATTTCAATATAAAGAAAACTTCAAAAAGTATCAAATTAGAAAAATTCAAAAATATAGCGAATAAAACAGAATTGGATTGGCGTTTAATAAATGGTTCGGAAAGCTGGATTCAAAGCCGAACCAAAACCGGCGGTACGACTTACAAAAATTCTTTGCCTAAAAATAATTGGATTTCAAAATTAGTTTCTAAATCCGATGGTACAACGTATGAATACATTAAGACTGACAAACAGCAAGATTATTGGATTTCAAGTAACATTGAAAAGATTTCGTGGCGTGATTTACTTAAACTAGAAGATTCTTCTTATCGTGAAAGGATGTTTGATAGTTCACAAAATAATCTGCATATTGCTGAATTTGAATCTGGGAAACTAAAGGATTATATTATTGGTAATAAAGTTAGTGATGACAAAATTACTTTTAGCCGACCTTCAAAGCGAAATTTACTAAAACCAGAAGAACCTCCAGTTTGGTGGGTAAATAAATAGAAAATATTATCAATTCTGAATTGTTATATAAATTTTTTCCTTTAGCTCCTCTTTGTGCGTGGGTGTATTTTCAGAAATGTACAGCTAGAAATAAACACAGAGGAAATTAATGAGCAAACCTCAACAGACCTTATTTATTGAAGAAGCGGGCGCCATAAAAAGCCTCTATCCTCGTGGCTCAAAGAAGCAAGAAATCGAGGAGAAATTTAAAGATATTATGTACGAAGAGTTAAAGTTAGGTCTCCTTCGGTATGGAGGTGGTAATTGATGAAGAAGGCAATTTTCATTTATACATTAGTCACATTTGTTATTTTTGTGCTGTCTACTTCGGCTTTTGGACAGGAAATGAGCTTGACTGACCAAAAAAAGAAGCTCAAAGAAATGGAACAGGTTCTAGATAATCTAAAAAAGATTGACAAAACGAAGCTTTCCTCAGAAATGAAAGAGAAGCAGATTTTGTCCGAGAAAAAATTGGAAGAGAAGATAAAGCAACTAAAATTACAGCTAGCCAAAGAAGAAAAAAGAATCAAAACCCAAAAGGAAAGAATCAAAGTCCAGCAGAATAAGGATGCTAAATATCTTACTTCAACAAGGCCTTTATTAATTAAATATACTGAGGCATTAAAGCTCCTTCACCTAATGATTTACGATAAGACCCAACAAAGGCGGACCTATGACTTGCGACTGAGGGAAGCAGAGTCTAGTATGAAAGACATAAAGAACAAACTATTGTACTTGCCTTCTCCATTCCCAAGGAGGCTCAAAGATTTTCATACTCTTTTTGTCGAGGCCGTAGATAGTGCTCTTATATATTTAGGAAAAGAGGGGGAATACAAAAGAGTAGAAGATAGTATTGACGATGCTAGAGAACGCAAAGAGCAAATGCGTCGCAAAGCGGCTGCTTCTAAATATTATAAAGAAGATTATATATTAATGGCCCAAGAAGCTGAAGCGTTTGAAGAGAAACAAACTGATTATTTATCCGAGCTGACGACAGCCTGCCTATCCACTTTGGAAGATTGTAAGAGAAAGAATTATAAGATCGTAGAACAATCGAAAAAGTACTATGAGATAAAAGTTCCTCTCCTTTATGAATCAGCTACTGAGGCTCAATTAGCACTGGGATTCTTTTATCACAACAAGGAGCAATACAATAAAGCGATGGTGGAGTACAAAAGAGCCTTAGTTCTATCACCTAATTCTGCCAGAGTGTATAGTTGTATTGCTAAGGCCTATTTCGATATGGGGAAATTAGACCTAGCTATCGAAAAAATTAAGAAAGCAATTCAATTAACAACTGAGCCAGAGGGACTATTTTTGGTGTTAGACAAAAACCAGCTCGAGGAATTAAGAATACTCCAAAAAGTAAGTAATTATTATCATAAAGGAATGTACAAGGAGACAGTAAACGAGGCTGAGAAGGCGATAAAAAAATTCCCAGGTTCTGCTATCCCATATTTATTTGTGATACTGTCCTATTTGAGTCAAAACAAATTCGATAAGGCTGTTCCCGTCATTGGACAAATGCTTGTAAGAGACCCATGGCTAGAAATAAATGTAGAACAAATTAAAAAGTTCTCGCTATTGGGAGGAAAATTGGGGGTTGCGTTGAATAGCCTGAAAGTTAGTAAAGAAGATCTGAAGCAGGCTTGTGCCAAGCTCGATGATGTAAAGAAAGAAAAACTCGATTATGGTATTGCCTATAGAGTTATGGAATCCATCCTTCAAGACAAAGAAGTAGAAGACATTGATTATCACCAGCTGTTGTCACTTTTCACTGAAGAAGAAGTAAGGGAATCTCCGCTTCTTTGCCTTGCTAAAGGGATCTTATATGAGAAAGAGGGTGACAAAGGCAGAGCTCTAAGGTCCCTGGAAAAAGCAAGTTCATTAGATCCATCTGGTAAGATTGGTGAACTAGCCAGAGAAAAAATTCAAGAGATTAAAGAACCTTTTAAGGGGAAAACTATATTTGACTTAGAAGAATCTGAAGAATAAAAAGAAGGGGGAAAACTTTTTGGGAAGATTGAATATCGAAAAGCTAGTTTCTGCGATTTTCTTATTTTTGCTGCTTGTAGTTTTTGGAGGATGTATTTCTGTGACGAAGACTGTTTATATGAGGCCAGAGGAATTCAAGGCTGAGGAAGAAAAGCCAACCAAGTTCGAACCTAAAGGAGAACCTGTGTATCCTGCCGAAACAATAACGAAGGTCACAGATTGGGATTTAAACGAGGATGGTAAGAAAGACGTGACATGGGTTTATTATGTTGGTGAAATAATTGTTGCGGCAAAGGGCGACACAAATGATGATGGAGAGACAGATTATTTCTGGCATTATGAAGAGGGAAAAGTCATTTTGGCACAAGCTGACACGAATTATGATGGGGCAATCGATACTATGACCTTTTATGATGAAAATGAGAATCCTTATTTTTCTATATCGGACATAAATTCAGATGGCGAAGTTGACAACTGGCTTTATCGTGATGAGACAGGAAAGTTAATGGCCTGGCAAAGCGACGAGGATTTTGATGGCCAAATAGATACTTGGGTTTACAGTGAGGGTGGTGTTACTACAACGGCAGTGGATACCAATATGGATGCAAACCCTGATGTCTGGACATTGACAAAAGATGATAAGATACTCAGAATAGATTATGACACGAACTTTGATGGGGAGGTCGACCGGACAGAGACTAAAAGGAAACACGGCGGTATCGGAAATAAACCCCATGCTCTCAACTCGAGCAGTAGGTAAACTCCCCTCCGAAAGTGCCGAATAACCCCACTTTCAGAGGCACAAATTTTATGTCCCAAAAATAGCCTTCTAATTAGCATTTTTGCCAGTTAGAGCAAAAAAATCTTGCAAAATTTTAATTTTTATCGTATGAGTGAAATATGAGCCCAAAAACCAGCTCTTCTCTCCACATCCGCCTCAGGAGGATAAATAGTCTCTATTCCATATTTTTAATGAAATAATTGTAAAAGAACTTTATTATGAAAAAAGAATCACTAAAAACTAAAAATAATTATTCACTTGACGAAGTTATCTCTACTTTGCAGAAGACTATCAGAAGAGGTCAAGAATTTGAGGCAATGTATTGGGCTACTGAACTTGTTGATAGTGGATATGACCGATACCTCTGGAGAAGATTATGTATCATAGCTGCTGAGGATATAGGCTTGGCTGATGAAAACGCTATAATTTTAGTCAATGCCTGTGCAAATACTTGGGAATGGATAAAAAGTCAGAATAAAATACCCGAAAAAAATATTCTTGCTCTTGCTATTTTGAAACTTTGTAGAGCCAAGAAAAACAGAGAAGCAGACGACCTTGCATATCTTATGGAAATAAAAAGAAAAAAGGGTTTAAAGTTAGAAATCCCAGATATTGCTGTTGACTGTCATACTAAAAGAGGAAAAGAAAAATTGAGAGGGATAGCAGAGAAAAACAAAGTTGACTATGATAAATTAGTGAATGAAAGTTTCTATTATATTGGAGCAAAACCGAACAAACCTGTAACAATAGATGGAAACAAGTGGGCAAAAAAATTGATGAAGGAGTTGAATCTGGATTATTCAAAATATTATGGGCAAAAAAGGTCAAGTCAACATGCAAAAAACAAGGTGAAAAAAGCTCCAAGAAAAAAACAAAGGAGATTTAGAGATAAGTAAAGAAGGAAGAGAAAAATCCTACCATCATTTTTGTAATGCCGAATTGTTTAAGCTGCCTATTTTTGGGTTATAAAGAAAGCAGTAAAGTAGAAAAAGGGGGGAAGATGGGAGTAATTATGGTAAAACGAAAAGACAGAATTTCAACTCCGTCTTTAAAATAGATACATAGACAATGAGGATATAATGGACAAAAAAGAATTTGTAGTTATATTTACAGAAGCTGGTGTTGTCTATCGTGGATTGCAAGAATTGAATGATGAAGATGTCATGATTATACGAGAAAGACTGGAAAAAGAAGAAAGAATTAGGAAAAGTAAAAGAAATGAAGTTAACATCAAGAACGGACATTATTAAATATTGATAGCTACATTATTTCAGAAAAATATGGACTTTGATAAATTTATAAACCAAGTAGTTCCCAAAAACCGTATTGTAAAATCAATAAATCCACCAATTAGTGATGAAGAGAAAAAATTATTTATCTTAGCAAAAGATGGTACTAAGAAGAAGGAAGCAATTATAACAATAGGAGATAACAAAAGGCAAGATGCTTTTTTTGTCAGGGAAAATATGGGTAAAGGTCCATACCATTTATTTGAATTACACGGAGATAATACTACAAACTTGGCTCGGGAGTGGATTACTCATATTTCTGCTTTAGCAAAACTTTATTACGAATATAATATCCTAAGTAAATATATGACATTTGAATATAACTATACATTTGTTGACAAAAGTAGAAAATCTCAAGATTTTCCAATGGATATAGTCATATTTGAGCCTGGTTCTAAGAATATGATACTATATGTTGAAGTAAAAAAGAGGGAAAAAGAAGTAAAAGATTTATTGGATTATCTAAAAAATAATAAAGTACCTTTCATCAGCGATAAAGATAGAGAGGTCTCATATGCAGATGAAATCCGGAAGGCAAAGTATCTCTGGCATACAAGAGTAAAATATTTATGGTTGGTTTATCCTGATAATTTAAAAACCCCAGAAGATAATGTATATGAAGTCATATATGATACTAAGAATAGAAAGATAGAATTAAAACCAATAGGAAATGGGATCAGATATATTACAAGTAAATATAATCTGGGTCACTGAAGCACTTTACTTTAATAAAAATGGGAGCGGTTCTGATTTCTCCAAGTTTTTACACTTTTTTATAGCAATCACTTGAGACCAGAAAGCGTGAACTTTCTTAACGATAACAGACATTTTTTGTTATTTTTTGAATCAAGATGAAAAAGGTTAGAATCCTACTCAGTTAACAGAATAGGTAGGTAAACTCCCCTCTGAAAGTGCCGAATAACCCCACTTTCAGACCCTCGTTTTCCAGGGCCCAAAATTAGCCTTCTAACTAGTATTTTTGCCAGTTAGAGCCAAAAACATTGCAGAAATTATATTTTTGATGTAAAGAATAAAGTAAGAAAAGGTTTTTTGGAGGAAATTAAAATGAAAGGCAATGGAATTAAAAGAAAAGGGGATAAATTCGAAGTTTGGATAATGCCCCAAAAAGGGGAAAGACATTTGGGAGTAAAAATATATAAATTTGAGAAGATTGGAAAAAAGAGAATAGATTTAGGTGTTGTATGGAAAATGAACCAAGGGAAAACCGATTATGAATCTACAGCACATGAAATAGGAAAAAGAATATTAGGAAATAGCAAGATAGTAGAAGAATATAAAAAACAAGATAAATAAGTAAGTAATTTTTCTCAGTGGAAGGTATAATGTAATTTAATGACAATTTGCCATATTAATATCTAAATGGAGATTATTGATAATGAGTTTTTTGGGAGGTAAAAATGATGGAGAAAATTGGAAATTGGGAAATTATAAAGCCACTTGGCGAAGGGGGACAGGGAAAAGTATATTTAGCAAGGAATTGTAAGCAATTAGACCTTTCAAAAGAAGTGTTAAATATAGCAAATGATATTCGTGAGCTTTCTGTTGCTGTTAAAGAAAAAGAAAAAGTGCAAAAACAGTCAGAATCTTTTGTGCGAACTTTGAGACAAATACTTGGCTCAGAAAACCCTTTGAATTTAGGAGCTATGAAGCAATTACATAAAACGGAAGAGACCAGTGAAAACCAGAAAGCAAAAACTCGAATGAAAAAAGAGATTGAAACCCTAAAATCAATCAAACATCCAAATATCATAGAGATTTTAGATGATAATATCCAGGATGGGTGGTTTGTTGGAAAATATTTCCCGAAAGGTCCAATATCCAAACATAGAGAATTATTTCAAGGGAGATTATTATTTTGTTTACAAGCATTACGTCCACTCATACATGCTGTTTCAACCATGCATAAAGCTGAATTTCTCCGTACGGCTTTGATTCATAGAGATATAAAACCAGAAAATATATTTATATCAGATAATGGACGACTTATCCTTGGTGATTTGGGACTAATTTTTTATGCCGACCAAAGACATACTAGGGTTTCATCTACCCTTGAGAATGTAGGGAGTAGAGATTGGATGCCTCAATGGGCTATGGGAATGAGGATAGAAAATATTAATCCAACTTTTGATATATTTTGCTTGGGAAAACTTCTTTGGAGTATGATTTCTGGAAAGCCCATTCTTCGTCTTTGGTATTGGCAAAGAGAGGAATTTGATGTAGAAAAAATGTTCCCTAAAAACCCAGAAATTAAATGGGCGCGGAAAATATTTGAAAAATGTATAGTAGAAGATGAAAAAGATTGTTTAAAAACAGTAGATGACCTTTTGGAAATAGTAGACACTGTCATTTATTTAATCCAACGAAATGCTGATATAGTGGAAGATGGATTAGAAAGAAAATGTAAAGTCTGCGGTCTCGGAGAATACAAATATGTAGTAAATGAGAATAGTAATGATGCTTATAATTTCGGCATTAGACCTACTGGGAATAAGACGTTCAAGATATTTGCCTGTAATCATTGTGGTAATGTCCAAATGTTCTATATTGATGGAGAAAAAAGGCCCGAAGCTTGGAGAAGTAGTGGAAAACCGCTTTAGATTGAAGAAACCAGTTTATCTTATTTTACATATTATTGAAAATTTGAGAATCGACAAGAAGGTAAGGAAACAACCCCACTTTCGGAGGCACAAATTTTATGTTCCAAAACCAGCCTTCTAATTCACATTTTTGCTAGTTAGAGCAATAAATCTTAAAGATGCTCTAAAAGAAAAAAATAATGGAAAGACTAAAAGAATTTCGAAAACGTCAATATATTATTATAAATGGAGAAGGAGAATAAGATGGACTGGATTGGTAATCTGTTACTTTTAGTGGGAATGTGTTTTTTGAGCTCAAGGAAAAGATTTGGCTGGGCGTTAGGTATTACTGGCAATGGTTTTTGGATAGCTTGGGCACTTCCGAGAGAACTTTGGAGTGTAATCGCAATTAACTTAGCATTTACAGTAATTAGCTTTAGAGGTCTGATTTTATGGGGAAGAAGGTGAGTAAGGATGGCGAAACAAGAGAAGGGATTGCCCAAGAGGCTCTAATCAAACTTTTGGATGGAAAGGGTATAATTACAGAAGAGGAGCTATTAGAAGAAATTAAGAAAATAAAGAACAAAAAAGGCGTTCGTTTAGGGTAAGGAGGGAGTTATTCAAAATGGATTGGGTTTCTCCCGCTTTTTATTGGGAGCATAAACGAAGTAGCTTGGTTATTTTAAGTTATACGAAATCGGCCACAAGTCACACAAGGAGTATATCCTATGTCAGCAGAAGAAAACAAGATCCTAAAGGTTGAAACCAAGCTACAGAAACTTGGCCTTATCCTCTCAGAACCGCTAAAAACCCCACCTGGGGTGAAGTTACCCTTCCCGTGGGTGAGGGTGCGCGGCAATCGGGCCTACATCTCGGGACACGGTCCTCAGAACCCCGATGGCTCAATCGCACATCCGCTGGGCAAAGTGGGAGCGGACTTGTCACTAAAGGAAGCCTACCAGGCAGCACGGCTAACCGCACTGTCTATCCTGGGGAGCCTCAAGCGTGAACTGGGCGACCTGGACCAGGTAGTGGCCTGGCTAAGGGTTTTTGGTATGGTCAATTCGGCACCCGGATTCAACCAGCAACCACTGGTGATCAATGGCTTCTCTGACCTGATTCTTGAACTGTACGGACCCGAAAGGGGACTTCACGCACGCTCGGCCGTGGGTATGGCAGAGTTGCCGTTCGGCATCCCAGTTGAGATTGAGGCCGAGGTCGAGATCATCGGTTAGCATCCGAATTGGCCCATCCATCGAGCAGGTCTTTGACTGCGTTGAGGTCGCCCCGCTTTTTGTTTAGTTTTAAAAAGGAAAGCTTTGCTAAACCGAAAATCTTCCGACGACAAATCAAACCATAGACGATAAACATATCCATTATTCTCCACTGAAAGTCACCAATTTGTGCCTCTCATGGACACTTTTTGGACACCAATATAGAAAATCATTTGTAAAACAGGAACGATGCAAATAGAGGAATTTGAAAAAATGGTTCAGGAAGCCCTTGAGGGTATTCCTGACAAATACAGAAAAATTCTGAGAGAAGAAAAAATAGAAATCCTTCCGCGAGAAAATGCTCCCCCAGGAA
>Ga0307379_10011496_pt1 | contig 11612 bp, 17 predicted proteins | sample UN2MG_FD_202237 | JGI IMG/M metagenome (GOLD analysis project Ga0307379, IMG submission 202237) | Soil microbial communities from Risofladan, Vaasa, Finland - UN-2 | ecosystem: Environmental > Terrestrial > Soil > Coastal area > Acid sulfate soil | place: Finland: Risofladan, Vaasa | collected... | reverse complement strand
AGTGCGATAGAACGTGTAGTCTCCGTATTAGTAGGTCTAGCTTCTCATCATTATGGTTCCTAGCAGACTTTCCTTGTATCTCATAAGCAAGGTCTAAACCTTCACTGACTATTCTTTTTACTAATTTAGGTGCTGGCATCTTTTACTCCTCAGTTACACTGTTTAGATAAACCTCATACTCACACTCACTCACTGAATGCGAGCCACTGAATTTCCTGGTTAGGGTAACTTCGAAATCTTCATTGATGAGATACACGCCCTGGTCAGTTCGAAGGAACCTTCGATTGCAAACCTCTACTACCTGCAGTGCTTGGTTCGTAGTGATGTAATTGCTAGATGAACCAACACCGCATCCGGTAACAAAGATCGAAGTAACGAATATGAATATTAAGGAGTACAAGACTGCCTCACCATCTCAATATCGTTACTATCGTATTGAACAACTTCACACCCACAGCCAGTGAGTATCAGTACAAACAAACAAACCGTGAATACGGCTAACGTGTATTTCATCTATTCATCTCCTTCGATCTCTATTTTTGAAATTATTCTTAAAGTTCTAAGGTCAACTTTTTTGTAGCCATCACCAGCGGGAAAGTGCGCACGCACATAAGCCTTTAGTTCTTCCGTTGTAGCGTTGCCATAGGTTCCCTCTCGATATTTACCGTTTACTTTCACAAAAAAATGGTAGCGGTATTTCATCTATTCATCTCCCTCTAGGTTATAGGCAATTAAAAAAACCAGCATCGTTACACCCATCACTAAAGGGCCTGCATAAATTTGTGCAAAGAACGAATCCATTACCTATCTACCCCACGCATTACAACGATCTGCACTGGCCACAAACCAAGCAGATACACTGTCTCCATCTCTCCCGTCACAGAACTCCATGTAACTGTTCGCCTAAAAAAAAGCACAGGACTGTCAGTCCCGACCGATACTAGTGCTATCCAAGATCTGAAAAGTTTGATTCGCTTAAACATTTAGATCCCCCAAACGTGTCGAAGGTTAAGGCGTGCTGCCCAGTCAATTGCTTCCTGTTCACTCATTCCAGCGGCTACTGGGCATGTGTCAGAAATATCCATGACGCCGAATTTTCCGTTCTCAAACTTAACTACTTTGTACTGGCACTCTTTTTTGTTTTTTTTGATTCCAGTAAAGGTTTTCATTACTCACCTCTTTTTACGGCGAAAAGCGCCACATTAATTTTTCTCAATTCAAAACCTTGTCCGAGTAATTCCGCGACAAGTTTGCAATCTTTCAGCGTTGCATAGTCGTCGATGTATTCTCCGGCTTCGTCCAAGAGGAGCCATGCGCTGTTTTGCTCTTGCTCGCCGTCGCGTTGCGCGCTGTACGATCCGTTTGTGTATCCGTTTCCCGTTCGCTTCCAGTTTTTCTTTTGTTTCGTTGCTTCCATAGTTAAATAATACCAACACTTCGTGTCACAAATATGTTCCCGGCTAGATTCAATTGTGAAGATTTCACCACAATGCCCGGATCTGAGAGCCCTAAAATTTGCACCAGGATGCCCTGTACGGGCCTGGGAGCATTCAACCTATGGGTAGACAAGGGCCCTATCTAGGCACAAAAAAGGGAAATTACCGATTTTTGCCAGATCGGCTATGGACTAAGTGCTTAATATCGTTAGTAATTGGTATGGCGCTTTGTTTCAGCGCGTTTACATTTTGTTTGATTCTACGCCGCTGTGCGTTGTATGGTGGGTTTTGAGAATCCGCCCACGCAGGGCCTGTTTCAAAGGAAGGCCCTCCAATGTACAGAAAACCCTGCGTGGGTGTTTTATTTTGAGGTGGTTTATGGATACGAACGAAGCTAAATGCGGGAAGTGTAAATACGGTTACAGTCTATTGCGATTGTGAAATCGGGCAACGTCAGAGGTTCTTCCAGGGCAAGTTACGACAAATGGCATTTCGAAAAGAAGTGATGGATCGTTTGGGTGAAAGGTGAAAAATTGGGGAGAGGCCGAAACCCCTCCCCAAAGTAATTAGATACCGCCTTTACCAGGGCCAGACATCATCCTAGTCGGGCTCGATTCGGGAAGATCGAGTGGTTGAACGGTAGCAACGTAGTCATTCAATAATCTACGAGCCTTTTCATTCAACGCGCGAACTCTACTTTCATCGAATGGCAACAACCCCGCTCCCATTCTAGAACTTTGTGAATCACAGCACTCGATCATCATCAACTGGAGGTAGTAGATCACGTCGCGGATAGATTCATTCTCAACAGTAGTGATCGTTTCATCTGGCATTAGATCGATAGGAATTTTTCTTGGATGCGATTCTGGGAGATCGATTTGAGGTTGCGAAACAACGTGGTTTAAATAAACATCAACCGCGTCAAGGTACTGGGCCCATCTCAATTGATCGAACTCGTTTACGAAGGCACCGCCAGAGCTGACAGACTTGAATAGTTCGAATTGGAATCGTTTAACTCGATGTACGATACCGCTGACATCGTGGTTATAGGTTTCTAGGGTTAGGGTTGTTGGGTTTGCCATTTATTATTCTCCTTAAGGATTGTTTATGAATAGCCCACATGGGCCTGCAATTGCGGGATAAGAATAATTATACACGCCGAACCAATACAACGTGCTAGGCGTTATTTAGACGAGCGTATTCAATGAGTTACAAATTAGCTACGGTTTCTTCTTAGCGATCCACCCTATCGATGTGTTGGGATCTCCCCAAAAAATATGCCCACAGATCACACCAGAAGCGAACGGGATGATCGGTGCAGCCCGACTAAACTCCCATAGCTTCCAACTAACAGATGCGGTCAACTCACCTCTGAAGATAAAGAGTGCTGCGATATCCCAGATAACCACAGCTGCAGCCGCAACAATGATCACGATCCCGCTTATTTTATTCCCTAGTTTTGCGTCAAATTTCATTTAAAACACGTTTTTCTTTTATTGGAGCGCCACGGTCAGAATCACACTGCCCTTTCCCAGCTGGTAGGCTGGTCGCATCGTTCTCTATGCTTGTGGCGCGAAAATCCATTATAAATTTATGTTTAGGAAGCACGCTGATTTTTCTAAATTGATCTATAGTATTTTTACCATCCAGAACACGTTGACGCATATTTCTTTCATGTATTGGTTTACCGCTATGGAATACCCACCTAACTTTAGGCCCGTATTCACCGCAGTATTTCCAAGCACCAGCTTTATATATAGTTCCAGCATGACCCATATTTTGATCTGCGTAAGAAACAATTATCAAATTTCCTGGGCAGAATTTTCTAAACAATTTTATAGAGATTGATACAATTTTTGTTACCTCTGTCTTGTGTCTATTCAAAGCGATTCTACTCAGTTCAGAAAGCTGTTCTGTTGGTACACTAAATGTTTTCGCTATGTTAGGGCTTGGCCCCATTGAGAAAACTACAACACCGATAAAAATATTATTTTCCCATACACCGAATTTTACTGTTTTTCCAGCTGGTAGACATTTAGAGTAATGCCATTTTTTGCAAGCATATAAAGCGGCTTCATGAGTTGCCCAGTCAATCAACAGTTTTGGCTTCTGATTTTTCAAACACTACCCCACAGCTAGGACATTCTAACCTTTTATTTTTATCAAGGCGGCTTTGATCATTTTCTGATCCTGGTTCAAAATTAGGATCTAAACTGAAATCTTGAATACCAAGCATATCAAGATCAAGATCAGGCCCTAAATCTCCAAGGTCATCATTGATGCCAGAAAAATCAAGTTCAGCCCATGAAGCGATTGCGTTATCTGCTACACCAAAACCATACTCAGATTCGATATTGTCAAAATCTTGGTAGCTGACTGGTACATGAGTTAGTCCCATCTTCTTTGCAGCCATCAATCTACCGTGACCAGCTGCGATGTAACCAGTTTGATTACTAACTATGATCGGATTTCTAAATCCATAAAAACCGATCAGCGACACAAGCCTATTTATCTGATCCCCACTATGCCTATTTCTGTTTTTTGGGTTTGGTTTTAGCTTATGTATATCGATCATTTCTACCGTTGTTATTTTACTATTTTCTTTTTGCAATGGTTCTCCCTAGTGCACTTAGCCTACGGGTTACAGTAACGCTACAGTAACCAACACAGTGTGATATCTCACTTATCGTTAGGCCAATGTTATACATTCTAACAATGATCAAATCCTCTGATTTAGTCACTTTTTTTGGCACACCTTTTCGCCCGTAGTCGACATTTAGAATATCCCTAGCGTGAATGATGTTTTCTCTCTGAGTTACCCATTCTAAATTTGACACCCTGTTATCGCTAGTGACGCCATTCTTATGATTTATATTCGGTTTATTTTCTGGGTTTGGCAGGTATACATCAGCGATAAGCCTATGTGCTAAATATGAAGTACCACGTATTGATAACTGCAGGTACCCGCGTTTTGTTCTCCATAACTTCCGTTTAACTCCAGTTTTTATTGAAAAGATTTCGCCGCACCTACTTATTTTGAATGGCAATCTTGGGTGTTTTCTCAGTTCTTTAAATCGGGCCACTGTTTTCAAATGGAATATCTCTTAAATTTTAAACGTGTATACGCGTGCAGTACTCAACAATGCACCATAACACCCCTTGTACAAGCCTAGAGCCTGTCTTGAAGTAGACTAAAAACTACCCGAATGTCCATCAAATATAAATACGAATGCCCTAACTGCAAACTCGATGTTTATTTTGAAGTTAAAATCCCAGTAGAAACATATGTCTGTCCTGAATGCAGAGAACGTGCGCTGCGCATCACAGGCTATAAAAGAGATGGATCGCTAGCCCTGTTTGAACTACTCGAAAAGGTAAACGACCTAGAGCGGCGAATAGAAAAACTAGACTACCTAGTAAACGAATCAGACCTAGACAAACACCTAGTTTCTTGACTTGTCTACAATGTGACACAATATAAAACCCTAAACGCCAAAAACATGAGGTATCCAGTGGGCAAAAAATTGGAAGTCACAGACAAACAAACCGTAGTAATGCGGGGAACCAAAGAGTTTAGGCTCGATCAATTCCTACTCAAACCAGCTAAAAGACTTAAGAACAAGTCTTGGACTGCCAATGCTCCAAAGTTTATCAGAGAGATCCATACCCACTTCTATCGATCCCATAACCCTAGAACAGGGGAAACTACCGACCTGTGCATTCAAACCGGCCTGCACTGGCATAAAGTAAAAGTTGAATGGGACACTGATGAAAAAGGTGAACAGTACATAAAATCAGCTACATGTGGTCCCGCACTAAAAAAAGTAGAGGTGCGATCAGGTGGTAGAGCATTGCCCGTAACCAAGCTATCACCCATCCGATGGAAGACGATGACTGGCACAAGTTCCAATGAAGACGATGAAGATATCATCAACCTAGACGCTGAAAATGTGGACTGGGTTTACGACGATCACACCCATGAAGTTGAGTATATGCACTCTGAATTTATGGACATGAACACCAGCAAGCAGATCATGGATAAAAACAAGGCACAGATATCAAACGCCATGGATCGCAGCGCACCTGTTGAGAAACAAGCACTAGCTGCAGCGGCTATCAAAGAATCTGCAGATAACGCGCCTGCACAGGAAAGCTAGGATGTTCCTTTTAGAGATAACCCTTGGTTTTGATAAGGCTTTGCGCGATCTCACCCAAGAGCATTGCAAGGAAGATTGGAAAGAGATCTACCAATTCTGCAAAGGGCATCAGAACAAACCACTGGTACTGAGAAACCTATCCCAACAAATTTATGAAGCTGAAAGGTCGGTGAAGGTTAAACTAGACAAAGCGCGGCGTGATAAACTAATCGAAGTGGCTGCAGCCTTGTTCATCGATCAGACCATAAAACAAAGGCATCAAGCATTAGCCTCTAGTGCAGAGCGACAGCGAATCAGGGATGAGAGTAGAAGTCCCGAAGAAAAGGCTAAAGAAATCTTAGGGGACACAATAGAAGAAATAGATACAACTAAGGGATTGAACTAATGCCAGCCGGTAGACCTAGAATAGTTCTCACCGATGAGGAGCTAAACCAGTTAGAAGTGTTAGCTGGTATGGGCGCTCCACAAGAAGATATTGCCTCATGGTTCGGAATGTCTGTAGATACTTTGATGCGAAATTTTGCGGAACCTCTTAAGAGAGGATCTTCAAAAGTCAACAACAGATTGCGTATGGCACAGTATCAATCGGCTATTGGAAATGAAAAGAAGAAGATCAAACCCAACCCAACTCTGCAGATCTGGTTAGGTAAACAATTGCTAGGACAGTCAGACAAGTTCGAAGTGGGCAATAAAGACAATGAAGGATTCGAATTCGTTCAGCCCACAAAAGAAACTAAGTGATTTATCAGAACAAAAATTGCTTATGATCTAGAACGCATCCCGCACCAAAAAGAATTCCACCTATCTACAAAGCCTAAAGTCTATCTCTCTACCGGATTCGGTGGCGGGAAAACATATGCCCTAGTGATGAAAATATTCGCCCTGATGAACGCTAATAGAGGTATTCCAGGCGGCCTACTAGTACCTAATATCAAAATGTACAAACGTGACGTACTACCTACATTCATGGATATCATTCGAACTAACGGTATCAGGTACAAATACAATAAATCTGAACTAAGGTGGTTCTTTCCTGGCACTGGGAGTGAAATGTACGTCTTTCATTCAGAAGATGATGGACAATCGATCCGTGGTCCTAACCTAGGTTGGGGAGCTATCAACGAAGTCACCCTATGCAGCCGAATGGCTTATCTAGCGTTCCTATCCAGAATGCGACACGCTAAATCAAAACTACTACAGACAATAATGAGCGGTACTCCAGAGGGGTTTAACTGGACTTATGAGGATCTAGTAGAGAACCCTCCAGAGGATCTACACCTAATTTTCGGAGATGCTAGAGAGAATACTTTCCTTCACCCTTCATACTTTAAAGACTTAGAAGGTGCCTACGATGAACAAATGCAGAAGATGTACATTGGTGGTGAATTCATCAACCTATCTGGCAATAGGGCTGTGTACGCGTTCAATAGGCAGAAACACGTGTCAGAAAAGTACACCAGAATTCCAGACACCCCTGTTTTGGTAGCCCTGGACTTTAACGTCAATCCAATGGCAGCAAGCCTCTGCAATATCGTAGTAGAGCATAGGAACCGATCCGGCCTAGCTCCCAAGACAAGGCTACGCGTGTTTGATGAGATAAAGATCAAAGGTGCCGATACATGGCAATTCTGTGAGGTGCTAAAAAGGAAGCTAGATATCCCTATCTCTACCTCCCATGATGCAGTAACGATCTACCCCGATCCGTCTGGTGTAGCTCATTCTACGAAGTCCAGGTACACTGATATTGAGATCCTAGAATCTGAGGGATTCACAAACATCAAATACAAACGGGCACCTAGCGTTAGAGATAGCCTGAACGCGTTGAACAATTTATATTCAAGAAACGCTATTGAGGTTTATGCGGGGTGTAAAAACTTCATAGCCGATCACGAGCAATGCGTATTGAAGAAGGACAAGTTTGAACTGGATAAAAGCAATCCTGGTAGAACACACTGGGTTGACGGTATACGATACCTAGTCGAACACGAATTTCCAATATATAAGAGAAAACCAGCAAGGGAAGTTAGATACCTATAAGGGGACAGCATGGGCGATAGTCAAGACAGAATTGTAGAAGAAGCGTTTAGAGCCAAAGTCATCGATGAAATGATCGATAATCAGGAGAACCTTGATAGGCGTACCGCTAACCTCAGGAAGCATGAAATCTACAGAGACAAAAACGCTAAGTGGGTTATCGCAGCCCTTCACCATGAGGAGTTTGATCCCGCGGTTAGATGCCAGATGGAGAATCGAGTTAGTGATATTTCTATCTGTAGGAAGATCATCAACAAGCTAGCTGTTACCTATAATACTGGAGTAGTTCGAACTGTAGAGGATCAGAACTCCCAAGAATCTATCAATGCCCTAGAGGGTGAGATGGATATCAACACTGCCATGAAAAAGGTTGATAGGTACAGACAGCTATTCTCCAATGCCATGCTGCATCCAGTACCCGTAAAGAACACCAGACAAAGCAATCTATCAGGTACTCCTAAATACGATCTTAAGCTGAAAGTCCTCTCACCATGGGAGTATGATGTAATCGAAGATCCAAACGATCTAACCAAGCCTCAAGTAGTTATCCTAAGTGATTTTCCAGAGCGGTTCCGATCTCAAAATTCATCAGACCGTGGCGCTAAGGGCAAACGTCCTTTCCCTGGTGCGATACTCTCTGAAGGGGATCGAGTAGATCAAGCCATTGCTGATAGTCCATCTGACAAAGGCGTTGACGATGATAAACGTGAGTTTATCTGGTGGTCTGATAACTGGCATTTCACTACCAACTCACAAGGGTTGATCATCAATGTTCCCTTTCCAGAGAAAACAGGTGTTGATCAAATTAGAAACCCTATCGGATACCTACCGTTTACTAACGTGACGCGTGATCAAGACTGTCACTTCTGGGCACAAGGCGGTGACGATGTTCCCGACATCAGCATCCTGATAAACAAGATCATGACAGATATCAATTTCATCACCTACCTACAGGGTTGGGGACAGTTGGTTATCAGTGGCAAGGATATCCCAAACAAGCTAACAGGTGGTCCTGGCAAGGCTTTTGTCTTTCAGCAAAAAGACGGTGATCCAACACCACAAGTATTTTACGCGACTAGTAATCCGCCTATTGCAGCGTGGCTCGAAACAGCTAAGGCTCAATTGGCAATGCTACTATCGACTAATAACCTAAGCGTGAGACAAATTGCCACAAACCTAGACGTGTCTACTGCAGCCAGTGGCATCGCTTTGATGATCGAAAATAGCGAACTGCTTGGAAACACAGAGGATCTGCAACAGCTGTACAGGGACAAAGAACCTGAAATGTGGGAGATCATCCGGCGCTGGCATGAGTTCTATTGGGACAGAAAAGCCCTGACAGAGGATTTCCAGAGCATCAATAAATTTGTCGATAGCGATGTAAAGCTAAATTGGCCGCGTATGCGTACACCGATCACAGAGCGTGAAAAGTTAGAGGAGATCAAGTTACGCAAGGAGTTAAAAATCAGCACTCCTATAGAGCTACTACAAAAAGACAATCCCGATCTCACTAATGAGGAGGCTGAAGAAAAGCTAAAAGAGTTAGAGGCTATCAAGGAAGAGAACGTAGCTAAGTTTGGAATGCCTCCAGTCCCCACGCCTAAAGATGAAGAAGAAGAAGTAGAGAAGGAGACAGATGTAGAAGAAGAGACTGACTAATGCCAGCCGTAAAATATACATTCAATCCGTTTGAATTAGCAGGGGTTGATCCTCCAGAGAACGCAGAGGAAAGGCAAGCTGCAGTTGAGGAGATAGCAGACTTTATACACGAACAAGTTCTATCGGACGTTGCATCAACAAAGAGCCCTATAGACAATAGAAAATTTCAAAGCCTTAGCAAGGATTACAAAAAATTCAAGAAAAGCCAGGGAAGGAGTGGTGTACCTAACCTAGAGTTTACCGGATCGATGTTAGACGCACTCCAAACAGTGATAAAGGGAAACAAGATCACTCTTCAAATTAAGGGTAAAGAATCTGGCAAGGCTGATGGGCATAACAATCATTCAGGAAAAAGCACGCTACCTACTAGGCGTTTCATTCCGTTAGATGAAGGGTTTCGACCGGGAATATTGGAGGGTGTCAGAAGGATCATTGACGCACTGAAATAATGGCAATCAAGTTTAAATCATCTGTCAACGGTGCCGATGCAATCAATCAAAAGCTAAAAGCACTCAGAGCACCTCTACAGCAAAAAGACTATAAAGAGATCGGTAGACGAATAGTTAAGTCAATGAAGTCTCTAATATCTAAAGGCTTATCACCTATTCGCGGTGGCGGTTTCAGCAAGCGGTTTCCTAAATACAAACGACAAGACGATCCAAGAGGATACCCAGCAACAGTTAAATCCAAGTATAGGACGAAGAAACAACGTCCTGTGAACTTAAAACTTAGTGGGAAGTTCCTAGATGCACTAAGTTACAAGGCTAATAGTTTTGGAGTGACGATAGGATATTTCAAGAATTCAGAAGCTAAAAAAGAGGAGGGACACCGAAAAGGTGCGAATACTCAACCGAAAAGGCCGACTATTCCAGACGCCAGTAACAGAGAACTTTTCACAGCAACTATCCAAGATGAATACTTAAAAGTCGCAAACTCAAGGGTTTCACAGATAGCAAGAAAGAAAAATTGACACAAAACAACAATAAGGAGTTAGAATAATGAGTGATAGTAACATTCCTGCAGGCAGTGCCTCAGGCGTTGAAAGCAGTGCTACAACGGTGCCCGAAACTTCAAACGGGCAAAACACCGAAACAACAGAATCGATAGTCACTACTCCAAAGGTCGTATCCTTTAAAGTAGCCGAACAGTACAAGGCTGACATGTTCAAATTTAAGGACAAGGTCAGAGACTTAGAAACTAAGTTAGGTGATATGGAATCTCAGCGCCTTAAAGAAAATGAAGATTACAAAGCACTCTATGAACGCGAAAAAGCGGCGGCGGAAGCAGCGAAGAAGAAAGCGGAAGATCTAGGCGGATATCTGGAACAGGATAAAAAGTTCAATGAGGTTAGAGCAGAGGCTCTACAAGCTGGGTTGAGGCGTGATGCAGTAAATGACTTGGAACTGTTGGGTAAATTCGACGGTGTACAAGTTGAGGTAACTAATACGGGAAGGTTTGAAGTTCACGGTGCCAAAGATTTTGTGCATCAACTTAAACAGTCCAGACCGCATTGGTTCTCTGATACTACTGCACCACAAGTAAACGGTGGGCGTGGCGGTGCCGCTTCCCCAACAGCCAAAACATTAAGCGTCAGTGACGCTGTTGCGGTTGAGAGAAAATATATGAGGAAAGAAATCACTAGGGATCAATACCTAGAGTTCCTTTCTAAGTATGATAAACAAAAAACAATTTAACCCAGAGGTAACTAACCATGGCTGATTTATACGAACGCGGAAGTACTGAACTATTGGCATTGCGCCCAGAAGTTTGGAGTGCACTATTTTATTCGACACTACTGGAAGCATTGCCTTTCAATTCTAGTGTTGCAACGGATTACGAAGGGGACATCCGCGCTTTAGGTGATCGAGTTCACATTTCGCAGTTCCCGCAATTTAGTGCGGCTACTACGATGAACGAAGAAGATTGCATTGACGCTGATGCTGTCACTGCAGTTCCTTTGGAACTCGTAGTTGATAAACAAATTGTGAAAGATTTTATCGTGACGGAACGCGCTAAGATCCAAGCAATTGATGCTATGAACGCATTGCGTGACCTTGCTATGCATTCGATCATGAAGAAAATGCAGAGCCTTATCATCGCAGCCACTATCCCCGCTGTTGCTAACCAGCTTGCTTATACGCTTGCTGGAACATTGGCGCTTGTCGATATCATCGCAGCTAAAGAGAAACTCGATAGCGGGAACGTTCCCGATGATGGAACGCGTTCGATGGTGTTAGATAGCCCACAGTGGAACCAAGTTTTTAACATCACAGGTCTGACTAGCCGTGATTTCGTAACTGAGGGTTCTCGTGGTGGTCTGGAAACC
>Ga0307379_10011495_pt1 | contig 11612 bp, 8 predicted proteins | sample UN2MG_FD_202237 | JGI IMG/M metagenome (GOLD analysis project Ga0307379, IMG submission 202237) | Soil microbial communities from Risofladan, Vaasa, Finland - UN-2 | ecosystem: Environmental > Terrestrial > Soil > Coastal area > Acid sulfate soil | place: Finland: Risofladan, Vaasa | collected... | reverse complement strand
TGAGCCACCACGGCCCTGATCAGTTCGCTGGAGACCCGCTTTCTGACCTCCTGGGGCCGGACGCCGAGCAAGTCTGACAGACGGGTCAGCGTTTCCGGCCGGTAAGGGGGAAGAAAATGAATCGGCCGACCCTTTTTGCGGGCCTGGGCGATCGTCTCATCCAGTCGAGCCAGCGGCGTGGTCCTCTTGACGCCGACGGCCGCCGCTCTGTCCTTTATTGTGGGGAGGTCCCCCATCCAGATGACGTCCTCGAGGGTGATATCATCGCCGAAGATCGTCTCGGTTCCGGCGTCGACATCGATGACCGCCGCCACTCCCGGCGTGTCGAGTCCGAAGAAATAGAGGAACGAGCTGTCCTGACGGAAGGGATAGGTGTTGGCCGGATAGTTCATCGGGCTCTCTTGGTTGCCCGGGAAAAGGAGAAGGCCGCTTCTCATCCGCCTTTTCAAGAGCTTTCTTCTTTGGACGTAAACGGCACCTTCAAACATCGATTTCTCCTCGCTTCAGGTTTATCCGAATATCCTCATTCGTATACCAGATTGGCGCCGAGAATTCAATATCGGTGCCGGCCAGGGCGAATACTACAACCCCGATCTCATCGAGATGGGCGAACTGAAGAGGCATTATGATGACCCGACCTACCGCGCCGTGCGCCGGGACCTGACCGCGGAACTCCTGAGACTCCAGGGCTTTTATGGGGACTCGGAGGAGCTTGCCCGGAAGTTCATCCAAAACGATCGGAAAGAATAACGGTTTTCGCCCGTCAGAACGCGGTGTGCTCGGTGCGGCGGATGATCTCATCCTGGAGATCCCGCCCGATGTCGACGAAATAATCGCTGTAGCCGGCGACCCGGACGATCAGGTCGCGATATTTTTCCGGGTGCTTCTGGGCCTCGCGCAGCGTCTCGGCCGTCACCACATTGAACTGGATGTGGTGGCCGTCGAGCTTGAAGTAGGACCGGACCAGGTGGGCCAGCTTGCCGATCCCTTCCTCGGTGGACAGGAGCTGGGGGGTGAATTTCTGGTTGAGGAGAGTTCCTCCGGTGCGGAGATGGTCCATCTTGGACACGGATTTGATCACTGCCGTCGGGCCGTGCCGGTCGGAGCCCTGGACGGGAGAGACGCCTTCGGAGAGAGGTTCGTGGGCTTTGCGGCCGTCCGGGGTCGCCCCCGTGACCTTCCCGAAATAAACATGGACGGTGGTCGGGAGCAGGTTGATCCGGTAGGTCCCGCCCCTGGTGTTGGGCCTTCCGTTGACGGCGTCGTAGTAGAGCTCGAAAATGGAGATCATGACCTCGTCGGCATAGTCGTCATCGTTGCCGTATTTCGGCGTCTTGTTGAGGAGACGCTGGCGCAACGTTTCTTTCCCGGAAAAATCGCTCTTCACGGCATCCAGGAGCTGGGCCATAGTCACGGCTTTCCGGTCGAAGACGTTGTCCTTGATCGCGGTCAGGGCGTCAGTTGTGGTGCCGATGCCGACGCCCTGGATGTAGGAGGTGTTGTAACGGGCACCGCCGTCGTGATAGTCCCGGCCCCGGGCGATGCAGTCGTCGATGAGGAGCGAGAGGAAGGGTGCGGGCATGTACTCGGCGTAGATTCGCTCGATGATGCTGTTTCCCCTTATCTTGATATCGATGAAATGGCGGACCTGCCGGCGGAAGGCGGCCAGGAGATCCTCGTAGCTCGCGAGAGCCCGCGGGTCGCCGGTCTCGAGGCCGATGGTCTTTCCCGTCCTCGGATCAAGTCCGTTGTTGAGCGTGACTTCCAGGACCTTGGTGAGGTTGAAATAGCCGGTGAGGTTGTAGTTTTCTTTGCCGAAGATCCCGGCCTCGACACAGCCGCTGGCCCCGCCCAGACGGGCGTCCTCAAGGGATTTCCCCTGCCGGATCATCTCCTGGATGATGGCGTCGGTGTTGAAGATGGAGGGCTGACCGAAGCCGGTCTTAACGATGTGCAGGGCGCGGCGGAGGAAGCTGTCCGGCGTCTTCTTGCTGATCTGGACCATCGAGCTGGGTTGGAGGAGCCGCATTTCCTCGACGACGTCGAGAATCAGGAAGGAGAGTTCGTTGACGGCATCCCTGCCGTCCTTTTTCACGCCGCCGAGGTTGATCAGGCAGAAATCGGTATAGGTGCCGCTCTCTTCGGCGGTCACGCCGACCTTGGGCGGGGCGGGCTGGTTGTTGAACTTGATCCAGAAGGCCTGAAGCAGTTCGCGGGCAGACTCCTCGGTCAGAGTCCCCTCCTCCAGCCCCTTTTTATAGAAGGGATAGAGATGCAGATCGAGCCGTCCCGGGTTGAAAGAGTCCCAGGTGTTGAGTTCGGTGATGACGCCGAGGTGGACAAACCAGTAGGACTGTAAGGCTTCATAAAAATCGCGGGGCGCGTACCGGGGCACACGGAAGCAGACTTCGGCGATCCTTTCCAGCTCTCTCTTCCTCTGCGGATCTGTTTCCGTTGCGGCCAGTTCGCGGGCTTTCTCGCCGTGCCTCTCCGCAAAGAGGATGAGCCCGTCCGCCGCCACCGCCATGGCCTCGAGCTCTTCCCTTTTAGCGAACGCCTCGGGGTCGGCTCCGAAGTCCAGTCCGGCGATCGTCCGGCCGATGTCCTCTTTGAAATCCTCCAATCCTTTCTTGTAGATCTTGTCGTCGAGGACGGTGTGGCCGGGTGCGCGCTGCTCCATGAACTCGGTGAAAATGCCGGCTTCGTAGGCATCCATCCAGGCAGCATCCATGGCGGCGAAGATCTTTTCGCGGATGGTCCGGCCGCGCCAGAAGGGGATGATCTCCTCCTCGTAGATCCTCCGTGTCTCCGGGTCCACCCGGAAAGGAATCTTGGGCCGGCTATTGAGGATGTCCAGGTCCTGGAGGCTGTGGGTGGTGATCTCAGGATAGGTTGGTGTTGATTTGGGGGCGGGCCCCCTCTCTCCGACAATCAGCTCTCCCTCGTTGATGCACACGGTCTTGTGCTTGAGCAGGTGCTTGAAGGCCAGGGCCCGTTTCATGGCCGGGGATATGGTTGGAGACGCGTGCTCCCTGTAGAACTCGGTGATGAGCTGCGCCCGCTCGGCCGTGATCCTGGGTTTGGCTTGCAGGCTCTGCTCTCTCAGTTTCCTGATCCGCTCGTTCATCGGTCATTCTCCTCGGCTCACCCGGAACCCGCGGGATTCCAGGTCCGCCTTGAGCCTCTCCAGGCTCTCTTCGGTCGGCGACGAAAATTCCAGGCAGGAGCTCTCTTTCTCGATCCCCTTGGATTTGTCCCTCCCCAGCCTGTGGTAAGGAAGGAGGCTGATCTCGGAGATCCCTTCGAGGGTTCTAAGGAACCCGGCGGTGCGGCGGATGTTCTCCGTGTCGTCATTGATACTGGGCACGATCGGGATACGGACGACGATCTTCTTGCCCGTAGCGGCCAACCTCTTGAGGTTTTCCAGGATCAACCGGTTCGATTCGCCGGTGAAGGCGATGTGTTTCTGTTCGTCCATGGTCTTGAGGTCGAAAAGAAAAAGATCCGCCTTGGCGGCGATCCTGTCAAGGACCTCGGGTGCCGCCAAGCCGCAGGTGTCGACCGCAGCGTGGATCTCTTTTTTTCGGCAGAGCTCGAGGACCTCATCCAGAAAATCCGGCTGGGAGAGGGGTTCGCCGCCGGAGAAGGTCACTCCGCCGCCCGATTCCTCATGGAAAACGCGGTCCTTCTCTATTTCCCACACCAGATCTGTCGCGTTCAGGCGGCGTCCGACCATCTCGATGGCCTGAGTGGGACACATTTCGGCACATTTTCCGCAGGTCGTACAGCGGATACGGTCGAGCACCGGGATAGCGCCGCTCTTGCTGAGTGCCCCCTCCGGACAGACGGCCAGGCATTCGGAGCAGTCTTTCAGACAGCGGGCAGCCCTGACCATGACCTCGGGGGTAGAAGACTGGCCCTCGGGATTGTGACACCAGCGGCATTGAAGAGGACATCCTTTGAAAAAAACGGTCGTGCGGATGCCGGGTCCGTCGTTGATCGAATATCTCTTGATATCGAAGATCAGTCCTTCGCTCATGACCTTCGTCCGTCAATCCTCCGCCCGGGTCCCTGCTGGATCCACGGCACTCCGATAATAGAGAGTGATATATTTTTTTTGGACCTTGAAGGACCAGTGGACATCCCGGATATAGGCTACCGCCTCGGAAGTTTTCCCCTGCCTGATCAAGTCGAGCAATTCCGTATGTTCGATGATGGAAGCCTGTTCCCACTCTTTGACGAAACCCCGCTGCCTGGGAAAATCGTACAGCCGCTTCTTCATGGTATTGACGATCCGGACGAGGCGCTCATTGCCGCACAAGCCCAGGTAAACATCGTGAAGCGCCAGGTTTTTTTCATAATAGAGGTCGAAATCGTCGGCCTGGATGGCCCTTTTCATCCCCTCGACCAGATCTTCCATGGCCTTGACTTCAGCTTCACCGATCTTGGAGAAAGCGTGCCAGAGGGCCGTGCTCTCCAGGGCGCCGATGACCTCATAGCAATCTTTAATATCCTGGAGGGACAGACTATTGACGACAACGCCCCGGCGCGCCTGGATGGTGACAAAACCTTCCATCTCCAACTGCAAGAGGGCGTCCCGGAGGGGCGTCCGGCTGACGCCGAGCTTTCGACTGGTCTCGTCCAGGTTGATGACAGATCCGGGGAGGATCTTCCCGGTACGGAGCTGTTCCCGGAGGTATTCATAGACCTGTTCCTTCAGGGATTTGATGGTAATGAGCGGCTTTTCTGCCATTAATTTTTCCTTATATTGTTCTGATATGTAATATATTAATATTATTCTTTTTTGTCAAGCCTTTTTTTCGTTGAATCAGCAATCGATCTATCCTAGAATCTGGCCGGGAGGAATGATATGAAACCGACCTGGAGCCCGCCGTCCGGATGGACGATCATCGAGACCATTGATGCGCACGCGGCCGGAGAGCCGCTTCGCATCATAATAGCCGGCCTCCCCCCTATCCCGGGAAAAAGCATCCTGGAGAAACGGCGGTATGCAAGGGAGAACCTCGATCACCTGCGCACCGCCCTGCTTTGGGAACCGAGGGGCCATGCCGATATGTACGGCTGCATACCGACGGAACCTGTCTCTCCGGGAAGCCACCTCGGTGTCCTTTTCCTCCACAACGAGGGATTCAGCACCATGTGCGGACACGGCATCATCGCCTTCGTCACGGTCGCTATAGAAACGGGGATGATCATGCTTAAAGAGGATGAGCCCGTCCTCGGGATCGATACGCCGGCCGGGCTGGTGACGGCGCAGGCGAAAGTCGAGAACGGTCGGGTCCGGGAAGTCTCCTTCCTCAACGTCCCCTCCTTTGCTTATGCTCTGGGTAAGGCGGTCGATGTCCCCGGACTTGGCCAAGTCGAGGTGGACATAGCTTTCGGGGGGGCATTCTATGCGTTCTGTTCGGCCAAGAGCCTGGACCTTCGCCTGGTCCCCGGGGAGTTCCGCCGCTTGATCGACCTGGGAATGAGGGTGAAACGGGCCGTCCAGGAGACGATTCCCATCCACCACCCCTTGGAGCCCGATCTTGGGTTTCTATACGGGACGATCTTCGTCGGCGAGCCTTCAGACCCGGCGCATCACAGCCGGCACGTCTGTGTCTTCGCCGAGGGTGAGGTGGACCGTAGCCCTACGGGGACCGGGGTCAGCGGCAGAGCGGCGCTTCTTTTCGCCCGGGGAGAGCTCGAAAAAGGCCGGCCTTTCATCGTGGAAAGCATCCTCGGGACCTGCTTTACAGGTTGTATCGAGGCGATGACACGGTTTGGCCCCTATGATGCCGTTATCCCGAAGGTGATTGGAAGCGCTGCCATCACGGGCCGGAACGAGTTTTTGATCGACCCCTCAGATCCCCTCCGCCATGGCTTCATTCTGAGGTGACAAACGATTCTTGAGAGGCTTAAATATATGCCTTTTGAAGGGCGCCTTGGATGGTCGTTTCCAGCTCGTTCTCCTCGAACGGCTTGGTAATGTAACCGAAACGGGCCGTCCCGTTGGCCCTTTGCAGGGTGTTTTCATCGCCGTAGGCCGTGATATAGACCACGGGAACGTTGTACTGATGGAAGATCTGATGGGCGGCCTGGATGCCGTCAAGGCAACCTTTCAGCTTGATGTCCATGAGGACGAGATGCGGACGCCCTGAGGCCACCTTCTGGATGGACTCCTCACCCGAGTGGACCACCTCGGCGCTGGAGTAACCGATTTTCTTCAGAATGTTCTGGATATCCATGGCGATGATGGCCTCGTCCTCGACCACCAGAATCCGCCAGCCGTTACCGGAATAGGACGCCAGTGCCTGTTGATCATTTGGCGATGTCATTTTTGGCCACATGGCTGTTTCTCCACAAATTTAGTCGCCGCAGACAGAAGAAAGTTGAAAAAAGACAAGGATCCCTGTGACCTTGAATTGAGTCGCCGGAGGCCGCCTCGGAAAGGGAAAAAACCGGTTGATCCCGGCTTAGAAACCCCGGGAGAACATCGTCCAGAATGTGTCCCCGAGCTCCCAGTACTTGCTCATGGCGGCGCGGGCGAAGTCGTTGGTGTACTTGGTGAGGAATTCCTTGGTCTTCTTGATGCTCTCGGGATCATCCCCTTTTCCGTAGAGCTCGACCGCCCGCTTCTCTAAATAGGCCAGGTCCTCGAAGGCCTTGTCCTCGAATTCTTTAATGATCGCGGCCATGGTGTCCTTGGTAGCGCCCCAGCGGACCGTGGCCAAGCGGTTGGCCCGCCGGAAGGCCCAGGCCGCCGAATCGGTCCGGAAGCGGTGCTGGGCGCAGATCTCAAAGCTTGGCGGAAGTTCGGTGACTCCCGAGAAGATCGGGATGCGGGCGCTCTGGGCGGGATTGTCGAAAGCGAACCAGCAGATCCCGCCGACCGGGTCGGGCAGCCAGCCGCGACACTGGAGGACGGTGGCATAGGCGCAGCCGGCGATGGCGATCGTCCGGGCCCGCTCGATGACGCCGGGCTTGAGGGTATTGAGGAGCGTGAACATGTCCCTCGACATCCAGGGATTGGCCAGGGGGCTCTTGGCCGTCCCTCCGCTTCTCCGGTCCTCGACGAGCAAGTTCTTGGTCATGTCCAGGTCTGTCCCCTCGTAGGTTTCCCGGTACATCTTCAGGATGTCGCGAACCGCGACCTTCTGGTCCGGTTTGACCGAGAAAGGAAGCTCCTCGGCTTCCATATTCAGGTTCAAGGAGGGGGCGAGACGGCTGAGGACGTAGTATTCGCGGGTCGAAAACGGCTTCTGCCCGCTGTAAGCCTTCCAGAACTTGAATGGCTCGTCGCTCTTGGGATCCCACCATCCCTTCTCGACGGCGAACGAGATGACATTATCTGAAGCCATGTAGTGATCCGGGTCGTCGAGGTTGAGTTCACCGATCCGCGGGATGTTGGCCGATATGCCGATATGGTCATCGGGGATGCGGGCGGCCGCCCAGATGGCGCTCTTCTCCCGGAGACCGGTGCCGAAGATCTCGAACTGCCAGACCTCTTTTTTATCGGCAATGGTGATGCATTCTCCCCAGTCGCCGTAACCGTATTCCTTGACCAGCCGGCCGGCCAGCTGGATGGCCTCGCGGGCGTTGGTGCAGCGCTCGAGCATGAGCCTTTCGATCTCCTCGATCATGAACATTCCGGCGCTGTTGAAGAGCTCCCGTTTGCCGCCGATCGTCGTTTCGCCGATGGCCAGCTGATGCTCGTTCAAGCAGGGATAGGCCGTGTTCAGGAAAGCATATGTTTCCTTGACATCGGGGACCTCGCCTTTCTCGGTGATGTCCCGGAGGTCGGTGGAGGTCTCGGTGTGCATCTTGCCCCGGTAGACCTTCGTTGTTCCTCCCTCGTAATGCTGGGCGGCAGGTATGATATTGACCCACTGCCTGTAGTTCCCGTCGCAGGTGTGGGCGGTGATCACCGACCCGTCGGTCGTGGCCAGGCGTCCGGCCATGATGCTTGTGCAGCCGGCCTCGGGCTCGTTCCAGGGATCGGACTGCGGGCGGAGTCGCAGCGAGAGGGAAAAAAGACCAATGGACAAGACCAGAGCGAAGAGCGCAAGAATCCATTTTGACTTCGTCTTTTTAGCAATACTCACGTTATTCTCCCTTCTTGTTTGGGCCATGGAAATCCATTATCAAAATCAGCAGCGGAGATGTCAATCTGGATTTTTCGGTCCAACGCCCGGCATCAGCGCATCAAAGCGTTAAAGAGAAGTTTGAAGGTGCCGTGGGTCTGGCAGCGGTTCTGGGTCCGGAATCCGATGAGGATCACCTGGCCTTGACCATGTTTGGCTGTGACCATGGCCGGTTTGTTTGAGAGGTGCTTTTCGCCGATGAGCCAACCGCTTTGCAGGAGATCTCTCTCTTGATAGCGGACAACGGTCGCATACATTTCATTGTTTTGACCCGGCAGGATATCAAAGGCCTGGCTGGAGCTAAAAACTATGAATCCCTCCGACGGCATGCCATAGGCCAGAGGATGAGTGTTGTCGAAATTCACTTTGAGCGTTGATCCCGGACAGAAGAATTCCTTGGAGGGCAGGTCTCCAACGATGTTTCGGACATGCAGGGCAAACTGATCGATGGCGAATCCACAGGCTTCCCCAAGCGTGACCAGCGTTCCCCCCTTCTCTACAAAATCCTTGAGCGCCTCCACACCTTCCTTGCCGATGCCGCTCCGATATTCAGGTGGAATGGAGGATAAAAAGCGTCTGTATCTTTCGGGGATTTCTCCCATAATCATTTCCGGTGAATCGTCGGGGAGAACGATGACGTCATAGCGAGACCGGAGGTTTCCCTTTTTGATCTCGGCGTCCATAAGGGATCCATAGGGGAAGGCGAACATCTCGAGGAGCAGGCGCGTCCAGCCCTCGTCCATATTGCCTCCATAGTAGCGTTGATACATCCCGATGCGGGATTTCTTCACCTCATGGATTCCCTCTTCGATCTCAGATTTCAGCGCTTTGAAGTCAACACCGGTTTTCTCCGCAATTTCCTTGAGCGCCTCTGGCGGGCCGCCGGAAACGATGAAATCCCCCGGACGAAGGTCTAACGCCGGCTGATCCAATCTCTTCACCTCAATGCCCTTCTCAAGGAGCAAGTTTACGGCCTTGAAGCTTGCGTTCAGACGGCCGTCCAGCATATAGCCGACTCCCCCAGCCTCGACCTGCCCTGAAATGGGAACTTGACCTGAAAGAATCTGGAAGTCGCCTTCAGCGACCTCATCGATCGGATCGACCCGGACACCCATGAACTCGTTCATGGTGTGGGTTGCCAAGTCATAAGGCCGGAGCGGATCGCCATCCTCCTTGTCCCGTGTCCAATAATTATCAGGATAGAAGGTCTTCCCGAGCAAATTTCTGATCAAACCCATCTTTGGCTGGGCCAGTGAGATGACGAAAGAGCCTTCTGGGTAGTATGCATTACCGATTAGCAGGGCCTTCTTGGCCTGTTTGATCTCGACCCCGGACAGGAGCAGCGTATTGATCATCTTGATCACAGTCAGGGGATCATGCTGGTTGATAGGGATAACGTAAGCCTTGGGCTTTCCCTGAGCGCCGCGGTCTGTCTGTCGTTTGGCTTTCAAGTAGGCGTTCCAGAGGACGGTCTCCTTGTTCCGGGCCGCGAGGTCCAGAAGAGCCCAGGCCGAGATCTTTTTTTGTTCGACGACATCCCGCAGCCTCCACCATCCCCCCGGCCAAGGATGAGGAAAGGTGGTTTGGGCTTTGTATTCCGGGAACAGTCGGGATCCTCCCTCGAGCTGTTCGGGGTGGATGTAGATGGGAGTCGCCAGATTGGCACTGGCCGATTCGGTGAGCATGCCCGCGATGTTATGGAAGGGAGTGATCCAGTGCCAGCCAAAATGGCCCCAGCCTGGAAACTGGGCAGCGTTGAGGATGCCGGACTTGCCGTTTTCCTCCAATTTATAGGCTATATGAGCTCCGTACCAGCTCATCTCCCGCCAGATGAGCGGATCGGCATAAGGGCGGATCGGGTCGCAATAAGGGGGAATATAGAGCCTGGCGCCGTAGCTTCCCATATGGTGATGGTCGATGTAAGCCTGGGGAACCCAATCCCTGTACATGATCTTGGCCGCATACGCCGACTCGACCAGGTTGAGGAAGTCTCCGTCCCGGTTGTTGTCGTGGCCGGCATACTTGTGATACAGCCAGGGAAGCCCCCCGCCCTCGTACTCAGTGCCCAGGTTCTTGTTGTACCAGTCGGTGACCATGATTTGGCCGTCGGGGTTGAAGCTGGGGATCAGGAGAAAGATTACGTTATCCAGGATTCGCTGCGTCTCTTCATCTTCCCTGGACAGGAGATCATAGGCCAGTTCGGGGGCCATCTGGGTGCCGCCGATCTCTGTGGCGTGAAGACTCATGGACTGGCAGATGACCGCCTTGCCCTCTTTAATGAGAGCTTTTATTTCAGTTTCCGCTACTCCCTGCGGGTCGCTCAGCTTGGCATTCACAGCTTGGAGACGGTCGAGGTTGGACAAATTCCCCTCAGAGGAAATGATGACCAGAAGAAAAGGATGGCCCATGGTGGACGGCCCCATGTTGACAACTTTTATCTTGCCGCTCTCGCTCTCCAAAAGGTTGTAGTAGTCGACGATTTTGTCCCAGCGGGCGATTTTTCTGTCGCTGCCGAGCTGGAATCCAAAAAACTCATCGGGAGACGTGACCTTTCTTTGGCCTTCAGCGATTTGAGTCAATAATCCGGGAAAAACCAGAACCAGCACAAATATGAGCAGAGTGTGCAGAACTTTTGTTTTTTGTCTCAAAGCGGCCCTCCTCAAAAGGTTGGAAAATTCGACCTGGAATTCACGCCCTGATTATTATCTTGAATGGCATTCCTTTGCAACTTTGAGTTTGAATAAGGCTTCGACCGAAAGCGGCTATCTTGGATTGATATGGAAAGAAGTGGTGGTAGCGGGGGTTGGATTTGAACCAACGACCTCCGGGTTATGAGCCCGACGAGCTACGTTATTCCTTGCCCTTCAGCCCCGCCAGCCTCTTCCTGGCATCCTCAACCTCTAAAAAAGTTCAAATCGTTATAACTTGTTGACTTGCCCGTGGCTACTCCCTATACTGAAGTCACTGTCCGCAAGAGCCTTTCCTGCACGGAGCAAGAGGCCCTCAAGGGCGGGCTGATCGACCTCGTCGGCAAGAGCGAACAGGACATAGGCAAAATCTGAACAAGGAGGCGAACATGAACTTCCTAACGGCGCCCATCATCATCATCGGACTGGTGGTCATCTACATCCTGAACTCCATCAAGGTCCTCAGGGAATACGAGAGGGGCGTGATCTTCCGGCTGGGCCGGGTGCTTTCCAAGCCCAAGGGCCCGGGGATCATCCTGGTATTCTCCCCCATCGATCGCATGGTCAGGGTCAGCCTCCGCCTGATCGCCCTGGACATACCCCCGCAGGATGTCATCACCAGGGACAATGTCTCGGTGAAGGTCAACGCCGTCCTCTACTTCAGGGTCATGGAGCCGCTCAAGTGCATCATCGATGTCCAGGATTTCCTCTACGCGACCTCCCAGCTCGCCCAGACCACGCTCAGGAGCGTCCTGGGGCAGGTCAATCTCGACGACCTCCT
>Ga0307379_10011493_pt1 | contig 11614 bp, 9 predicted proteins | sample UN2MG_FD_202237 | JGI IMG/M metagenome (GOLD analysis project Ga0307379, IMG submission 202237) | Soil microbial communities from Risofladan, Vaasa, Finland - UN-2 | ecosystem: Environmental > Terrestrial > Soil > Coastal area > Acid sulfate soil | place: Finland: Risofladan, Vaasa | collected... | reverse complement strand
AGGAAGAATTAGATAGACAGTATCATTGTGGACGTATCAGTAAAATTAAATATAATAAGCACGTTAAAGGCGAAGAGGTAGGAGACTTTAAATGTGCTTACTGTAACTATAAGAATAAATGCTTAGAGGATGAAGGGATTAGATTTGATGGATAGGAGAAGTAATGACTCATTATTATAAATACTGTATACATTGTGGAGTAAGATATACATACCAAGGATCCGGTCATGGTTGTGGTAGACAAGAAAACGATAGAGAGTACTGTCCTGAGTGTATGACAACTATAAGCTTAGCTTTGGAAACTATACCAGTTAAAGTAAAAAATAAATTTATTCATACCGACGATATAAGTCCTGATGAATTCTTTGCAGCAATAAAAAAAAGAGAGGAGGAGAGAGAAGAAGGTAGTCTAATATTTGAAAGAATATTTCCAGGATTAGTAAATTTAAACAGCGGAGACACTCAGAATAGTAGAAGTATCACCATAAAGAAAACTCTGTACTATATGACATGGTGGACGTCCAAGAAAGATTACGAAATTAAGAAAGAAGTAAAGTGGGACATAGTTAATGATTGTGAGTACAAAAAGTAATGAAAAAACATATAATAGTATCCAAGTGCTCTCGATGTCCTGCCAATTCAAATCCATTATGTTTAGCAGATATGGAGTTAGATGATAAAGTCACTGAAGAAGGATTCCCTGAAGGTTGTCCATTAAATGATTATAATGAATGGATAAGTATAGAAGATAGGTTACCAGATAAAAATACTAATAACGGAGGACCTTATGGAGTTAGTGTGCTTGTATACGACATGCATGAGAAAGAAACATCAGGGTATTTTACTCCTTGTACTGCCTCGTTTATATTTAAAAATAATAGATTTGAAGCACTAGCACATGGCCCGAAAGGGACTACCTGGTTACATGCGTTTTGGGTAACTCATTGGAAAGAACTACCAGAAGGTCCTTAAATCTAATGAAATGTAAGAAACTATATAAAACATATAAACATAGTGTAAGGTATGGTAAGTACTTAAAGTGGCACTTCCGTAAAAGAACATGTAGAAACATTAAGAACAGATATACTTACTTAAGGGTAGCACTATAGGCTACTAAAGCGTCATACATTTTTTCCATATCTGACATCATAGACATCATCTTTTGGAAGTTACCTCTGAATGATTCTACTTCGCTCTGTTCCAAGTAATATCTAGTATCCTCTGGAAGATTAATCATTGTAAGCTTCTGTTCTAATGTAGATATAGAGGTATTATTTTCATTCACTAGTTGTCTTGTTCTAGATTCAGATAGATTTAGGTCTGAGCTTGTCATACAAGATCCAAATGCTTTTTGTAGATTAATAATAGCAGATTTCATCCCCTTAATATCCTTCTCTATATTCTTTACTTTATTCTCCATTGCCGGAGTGAATAATGCTTGATTCATACTATACCTCTATATAATTTAATTTGGCTCCCCTTAGTACAGGGGTAGTCATGTTATGTTCTGTTAGATTAAAACTTAAGAATATATTCTCATTAGCCTGCAAAGTTACATCTACATTATTAAAATTAAGGGTAGATGCTTCAGCTAGGTTAGCTTTATGAGTCCAAGTACCAGGAGTAATAACTCCATTAGACTCTGTGCCCTGCATAAAAGTACATGTAATAGGAGCATGAGCATCTGTTATCATAGACTGAGCAGTAGGTCCATCAAAGTAGTAGTCTATTGAAGCAGTAATTAATCTTAGATTATACGGTTTACTCTTGGCTCCAAATGTATCAAACTTTAAGAATCCTGTTTGTGTAGTATTGTTATAGTCTAGAAATTTAATATCTATATTACTGAATCCTATAACTCCTAATGATGTAGCTTCAACAGTTATAAATATAGTACCATTAAATTCTTTAGGAGCTAAGTATAACTTTACTACCTCTCCAGAATTATTCTGTAGAGGATTATTACCATAGATATCTTTAGTTACATCCCAACGTTTGCTACGAAAATCTTGATATTCTACTTTTTTTATATTCATTCCATATAAAGGGAACGGATATAATTCTATGTAGTTAAATCTTTTAGTGATAGCTGGTGGCAAGCTGATTTCTATCTCATGTTCACCGGCTGTTACCTCATGCATCCAGAAACTCCTATTACTACCATCCAAAGCATCATATATAACAGAGTTTACTCCTTGTTCTACACTGTCTAAAGAGATAGCTACCTGAGGAGATACCTTACCATCATACCGTTCACCTCGAGGTACGACACTGTAAGATCCTATAGGATTTAAAGTGGCAAGTCCATAGTTGTTATCATATAGAACTTTTCCTTTAGTTGTCATGTTATTTATGATATCATACACAGTAGCATGTGCTGCATTACCTTGTTGATAATTTAACTGACCATACTTACTTGCCATGGCTTCGTAAGATTTTATTACTCCTGCTTGTATTCTGCTTATCTCAGTAGTTACATCTCTACTTCTTAGAATAGCTCTAAGAGCTGATTCCTCTATAGATTTGAGCTGTTTATTAAGATCACTACTATCTATTCTAGAAGAGTAACTAATTTCTTTTATCTCTGGAAAAACTGCTAACGGTTTACTTCTGTTTATAATATTCATTATAATTCCTTATCCATTTGCGGTACCTATGCCGCCAGGTACAGTAATAAAAGGCCTATTTGCAATACCTATACTTCCTGGTTTAACAGTAGGATTGGTTGCGGTACCTATACTTCCTGGTTTAACAGTTGGTGCAATTGCAGTTCCTATTGCATAAGGTTGATCTACTACCTTAGGTGCAGAACCTGCTCTCCCCAATGATACACTATAGGCTACAGAATCTATATACTTTGTTATAGAGTTAGTAGATATATTATTAGAAGGGGCTCCATTATTATTAAGTACTGTATACTGATGTAAATCTTTTATGGAATTTTCATTAATGTCATATACACCAGAGTATGTAGTTTCTCCATATTCATTGTCATAACCTAAGAGATGCACATACTTCGCATATGCTTCTAATAATGCGTCATTTAACTCGTTTGAAGATACAGGGTATAAAATTCTCATTATATCTCTTCCTCTTCATTGATAACAAATTTAAGAGAACTCAATACAGGAGTATTGACTTCATGCTCACTGTTTAGCTGGATTCTATAAAGAAACCTGTCCACAGTCTTATCATATTTATTTACAGTTCCGTATTCTATAGTATAGAATGCAGGAAGATTTTCTCCTGTATTATAAAAGAGGTGACCTGAATTATTTGGATTATCCTCTATATTTATACTACTTCCAAATGTTGAATGTTGAGGATATAGGATTGTTTGATCATAATTTTCATGTCCTGGCGGATAGACATAGCCATTATTCCAACTATTATCCTGCGTATAAGAATTAAAGTCTAAGTAATCTCCACTCATAACTATGTTCCCAGATGAGCCTGTTATATAGTGTTCATCATAATACCCAGATATTCCAGAGTGAACTATGTACTTTCGTTTATAGTGACCTATATTTCTTATTAGATTGGTATCATTCTTAGTGTAAGATGATATATAATTGTCATAGTAATATCCAGGAAGTATATTCCTAGAGGGTTCTTTTACTACTATATATTTACTATTATCTATATCTTCTATAATTGCTGCTCTGTTGTCGTTCTCATATGGAGTACTATGCAGTAGTATATCAAAGTTGGTCATTTTTATAGGTTCAAATCTTGGTACTATTTTTAATGAAGGACCTGTCTCTATAAACTTATTAGAATGAGGAGCCCAATACTTTGCCGCATAGGTAGTTCCTTTATCACTAAGACAGAATATTCGTATATGGTATACTCCTTTATTAATATTTATAGACACATTCTGTTCTGATATAGAAGCATTATAAACTGAATCTCCTTCTAATGTAGTTATTATTATATCACCTACAACGGATTCTCCAGGAACTATTGTTCCATTTATCTCTGCATAAGAAGCTAAGAATATTTGATTAATAACTATAGTACTATCCTCATCAGATACTATGTATCCATCCCAATAAGATGTATACTTATCCTCGTATTTGTATGAGTACTTAAGAGATATATGAGCATCAGGATGATATACTATACCAGATGATACTGGAATCATATTCATAAACCATCTACCATTATCGACGTTTTGGTTTAATCTATAATGAGTATCTATAGTTAGTATATTACTGTGTCCCTGATAGTGGACTTCTCGAACAGAGTTTTCTACAAGTTCTTGTCCACTATATAAAGGTATAGCAAATGCATTGTTCTCGGGAAATGTGGTCTGGGTTGCACTGTTATAATCTACCCATCCATTAACAGTAGAAAACTCTGCAGTTTTTATTATATCTTTAGTATTATAATTCCATATAAGATTATGCGGATAGTAGTCATCACTACCACCAACTACTGGACGATTTTGATATGAGTACAGTCTAATTGAGGACTTAACTGGAGTAGAGTTAGGATCTATCTTGAATATCTTATAGAATCTCATACCATTAAAGTAGAAGTCTGGAACAGGATCAGTTATAATTGCGTCGTCTTTGATGCCAGAAACTGTTACATTTTGTACTTCTGGTCTCCACCATCCATTAATTACATGGTGATCATCACCGAATCTAAAATATCTAGATACATCACTATGATAATAGTTAAATGGATATCCTTCTGGATCACCATAGTCATGTCCGGATATTAACAGGCCTTGATCTACGTAACCAGACATGTACGTCCAATAGTCATTATCAGCATCTATAACACCGCTTAGAAACCAAGGGTCTAAATCGAGACCGGGTTGAGGATAGATATTATACGTAGAATAGAATAAGGGATCACCGAACAGGTAACTAGCTTGCTGGTATAAAGAATTATCATATGGATCTTTAGAAGATATATCTGCAAAGTTAATGATTACTGGTTTAAAGTTATCAGAGTCCTTAAAACTCTTTACTTTTTTCCAATCAAACTCTAACTGGTTATAGTCTATTACACCAGTAGCATTAGGATTATTCTTTATGTCAGATAAGAGCACATGTCTCTCTGGATGGCTATTTCCAGTATCTGGAACAAAGTGATCAATATGAACAGAGTTAGGGGATACATAGTTGTTATTTATATCGTTAAAGTATCCTCCCACTAACTTATCTTTAGCTACAGATATATCGACAGAACATCCTTCTGGTATATATCCATCAGCATTCACAGCTATATTCTTTATAACTACTTTTTCATTATCATAAGGACGCATTTGTATAGATTTAGAGTATAGCGTGGCAGTCTTATGTGTGCCAGCTCTTATTATAGACAGATCATCTAATATAATGAAGTACTCATTAGAATCTACTATATCTGGGTATTCTTTAATAAAGCTGAATTTTAAATGTGTAGTACTTATATCTTTAAACTTAAAAGTTAACTTATCTGCATCTAATTCCTTTTGTGGAAAGTCAGGTATAGATTTCCAGATAGTCTTATCACGATATTCTATTCTTAATTGTCCTCCCACATTATCAGAGTCTAGTTTAATCATAATAGAATTTATATCTATAGCATTTCTATCAGGATGTAATTGTATAATAAAAGACGATACAAGGGAAGTTGGTTCGCTGGTTTTAATACGGTATACTAACCTTCTAGGATCAGATATACTAAGTATAGCCGCTACATCAGAATGACCTTCCCATCCTGAATCTGATATATGTCCTATATACCCTGTATTAATAACCTCTAACTTTCGACCATAGTAATGAGTTAGATCTACAAGATTCATAAGAGAATTAGGTATGTAAGCATTGCCGGACTTTACATCAACTATAGGAGCTCTAGTATCAGGACTAAGTGTACTTTGAATGGTATTAATATTATTAATAGTAAGGAAGTTTTCTGTGTGAACATACTTAAGATAGTCTATACCAGTTTTACCTGCTTGTATATCTTTCCCTCGCTGTTCTATATTACGAAGTTCCCGTTTTACTCCATTATGTTCTTTAAGAGAGTAAGTAAGTTGGTCCATTATTTCAGAAGAATGAGACCCTATAGAATCATATAATATATCTATGTCATCTATTACAGAAGAGAAGTTAGTTGTAATAACATCAATATATACATCATCCATTCTCTTACTACTAGTGATTGGGTCATTGTTATCCTGAGTTATCTCATGTATCTTATCATTAACTTCTTTTTCCTCAGGTATCTTTGGTACTCCATACTTACCTGTTATAAAATTCTGGAATACTTTTTTATACAGTAGTTCTATCTTATTGCTCATTATTCATTCCTATTGCATAATTTCTGTCTGTAACATGACATTCATAATATAATATAGCAGGAGACACATAGTTAATTCCTGTAGAAAAACTCATGTCAATTTCAATTTTTATTCTAAATGAGTAGACGGGAAAATTGTATATGTGTTGAGATATTTGTGTAGAGATATTTCCTATATTAAGTTGATCTAGTACCAGAAATTTAGGTACTACTACCCTGTTATTAAATTCGTCACCCCTATTAATAGGGGACATCCTTATCCAATCTTGATCATGAAATTGCACATAATATTTAACTATATCATAAGGATGTACATTAACTATAGTTGGAATTGTTTCTCCTACACTCATTGAGAATGTATATATAGAGCTATCCATATTATAGTATTGAGAGACATAGCTTCCTTTTTTTGAATATTGGGTATTAACTGTAACTATATCCTCTATACCAATCATTAATCTTTTCTTAGTTATAACATCGTTCTTTATAGGTATTTCACCTATTTTTTTTACATTAATAGATTCGAATAGATCTAATTGTCCCTCATTAAAGTCATCAGAGGATGTTTTTATATCTTTAGTATTAAACAGTATACGAGGAGATTGAGTTCCTTCCTGATCTATATTTATTAATGATATATCATACTCATGGGCTGAGTTCATAGCACCACTTAGGTATGGAAGAGATAAGAACATACCTGATGGCACTGAATCAGAGAAATAGTTACTTCCATTATATTCACTACCTATTATATCTCCACTTGGATTATAGTATACTTGTTGCTGTATTCCACTAATAATAACAAGGTAAGGGTCCGGTGCAGACAGATCATAGTTATTAAGTTCAGAAGTTCTGTATATTCTTAACCATAGGTCTGAAGAACTTACTTCTTCCGAGTATAGATTAGATATTACATTAATATTATCTGTTAAAGGTTTATTAGCTTTTGTAAGTACTAAATCTGATAAAGATGAAGCCACAGGTTCGTAGACTTGTTGTTCTCCATATTCATCGGCAAAGTATAATATATACCCCATTGTATAATGTTGGTTAGCATGAGACTGATTTATATTATGTTCTCTATTATAGACAACTCCAGAACCATCAAATACAAAACTTGAACCATAGTAATATCCTGAGTTAGTTATGTAATTATTCAGTCTGTATATATTACCATCTGATAATAAGTCTATAAGATCATCTCCGCTCCACATGTCCCCGGATGGATACATAAGTGTCTTTAACATCATACCATCGGGAACATTTCCAGAAGAATGTACCTTAATTAAAGGAAGTCCAGTTTCATCCCAGATTGATTCAGTATAAAGATTAACATCAGTAATACCACTGGTGTATACATCTATAAAAAGATCATTAATGAAAGGCATGTGTTCTCCTAGTATTTAAATGAGCTCAAATGAGGAGTCTCATAATTGTTTACATTACTAATACAATAACCTGTAAAATTTCTATACCCATCTGGACCCATGTCACTTATTATAATAAATGGTGCCCAGGAACCTTGAGATACAGTAACATCTATAGTATAGGTATCTTCACTGAATGTTCCATCTTCAGGAATCTCTGGATTGCCTGGTGTAAGTTTATTCCATATGATACCTTCTGTAGTTGCTGTATGTGGTGATCCAGTACATAGTTCAGACATACTTTTAGCTGCAGAAGAAGATATCTTAGGGAACTTTGATAGTTCGGTAGGAGTGTTCCTATTAGCTATTATAACATCTTCTTTTATTTTAAGGAATGTACTATTTAATGTAGCATTAACTAATCCTTCAATAGGTACAGCAACCAACCACATATCTCTAGGATATGGGTTTATAAGTCTACTCACATCATTAAAGTCTATTGAATTACTTTTTACTGTAAAATTTGCTATTATCTTTACTTCTCCTACTGACCTAAATTTCTTATGTAACTTGTTACTATATACTATTCCGTCTGTCTCTGTTAGAAAGTTACTAGTATACTCAGTATTACCTAATGATGGGTCTGTTCTAACTCCACTCATCGTAAGTGTTATATCTTCTATATCAAAGTAACAATTATGTATAGGAACCACACTGGAAGAAGCATTATAAAAGTCATCGGCTATGGTATTATAGTAAGACCTAATCTGACAGCTTTTACCTAGAAGGTAGGTATGCGATATATCAAAGTTAACTTGTAGATTTTTAACGTCTATTATTTGCTCATTAGAATTATTATCGTTATAATGTAACTGCATTTTATTTAAAGCGGCGTTATCAGGAGTCTTTATGTACATACTTGGTATAGAGTAGTACCCACTTAACATTGTATCTGCGTCTGAATAATAAAAGTATCCAGTTACTGTAGGATGGGTAAAAGTAGCATCTGCAGCTAATGATAGAATATTATATGGAAGCCCTGTATATTTAGATACTAACATGGTATGCATGTGTGCATCTAATGTCCAGTTTTCAGATATGGATGCTCCAGTTATGTCAGAGTATTTCTGGTCATTCCAAGGAAATGAAACGTCGTATGTAGCAGGATAGTAAGTGTACGCCATATCTTTCTTAGTGGTTATTAAATGACTAACACCATCATCATATAATTCTGCTTCTACTCTAGCGATACCAAGGGAGTTTAAAGTGTTTAGATTATTAGTAGAGGTAGTAGTCAATGTAATTGTCTTCTCTTGTACATCATCTACAACAGATATAGTACCATTATGACCCATGTCTATGTCATGGTTATCATATACGCAGAGATCTGCTGTATCTATATCGTGATAATTAGCATTTAGAATAGAATATAAGTACCCACTACCTATTGGTAGACATTGGTGATTAACAGCTAATGATATTCTTCCCCATGCTTCATTATTAATGTCGTTATAGAATATAGATTGTTTAGGTCCAACTGTGTACTCATCTGTTCCTCGTTCTTGATACCATTGATAAGTATTTATTATAATTGATCCAAATGCTTCGTTCAGGTATATATTAAATGTAGCATTATCAACTGGAGCTCCACCAGTATATTCATTATCTATATATTCTCTATCATTAAAAGTATGGGCAAATTTAAGATACCTCTTAGCTTTGGTATTTACTCCATAGCGGTCAGTAGAGTTGTTAGGGTTATAGTTTGTCCTCTTAACAACAGTTTCTTTTAATATATCATGAGAGATACCAGTATCAGGTGCTCTAGTAGGGGCTGAGTTCGCAGCTAGGTTAGCTTCTGTAAACATATCTAGATAGACCGTAATGTCGGTCTCTATATATGAGAAGAAAACTCCGCTGTTAGCTATGGTTGCAGTTGATGGTATAGTTGGCATTATGGGGCCTCCCATAACGTTGGTTCTTCTTTACCTGTGTACCCAAGTACTTCTCCGAATCCACTATTTGTAGACACGGTAAGAGTCTCAATAGCAGATGAAGATAGCGTAGCATCTGAAGCTACCTTGAGTAGCAGAGTATTCATTTTTACAACGTTATTAGTTATAGTATCAGTAGAAACTGCTATTATATAGTGTCTATCGTACTTCGTAATACTGACTTTGTGCACATTATCTATTGGAATCGGTGTTATATCGCTTAGGGATCGATTAACTGGTCCAGAATCAGGGACAAACGTTAAGGAAGATGATGTGTCAAAGTAACTAACGTATAACTTAAAGGTATCCGGTTCTGTACTTGGATCGTTTGCTGAATTATTAGCAGTCTCATATGCATATACAACAACTAATCGATTATTATCTTCATCATATAATGAATCCATAAAGCACCTATTCCTACTAGGAATTAAGAAATTAGTACCATCAGAAGCTGGAACGTTCTGATAAGGCATAACTTTAGTATTCCATGAATAGCTACCACTCTTAGAACTATCAATCTTATTAGTGTAATCTGCAAAAGGGTATCCTGCACCATCTATAACAAAAGTATTACCATCGTAAGTATAATGTGCTATCACAGGGGTTTCCCAAGCTAGCTCTATCTGAGCGTTATATGCACTATTTATAGTTATAATAGGAGCTTCTTTATACGTCCTGTGGTGAAAGTTAACACTACTTGATGTTCCAAAGTCTCTAGTTATTCTCTCGTTCTCACATTGAGCAATTAGCTTAGTTTTATTATTGTACACCACGTACAATTCGCCATCTGTTACACTATAAAGTTGTGCTGTAGTAGGATATGATACAAGTTTTATAGGATTACCTTCATAGTAAGCGACGTCTCTAGGAGTATCTGTGACGTTCTTTGAATATAACGCTGGATATATATGTCCCCATTTAACATCCATAAATAACTTATCAAATCCTGGTCTATCAATAGTTAATTCATTATAATGACCAAGAGAAGGAGTGTCATCAGTACCTATATTCAATCCAAAGTCACTATTACATGCAGATATAGCACCCGGGAAGTAATAAGATCCCAGAGTAGGGTGAGCAAAGAGAGCACTATAAACAACCATCATAGGGTACCTGAATGGTAGGTATACATTGTTGTGCTTAAGGGCGTCTTTCCTATATAATCCTTTATTAAGAGTAACTTCTTTTTCTGCTACATATATACTGAACGGGTTATTACCAAGTGAATGATGTCCAGGACCTATCTTTGATATATCGATGTTGCCAAAGTAGAAATAAGTAGAATCACTTGTAGAGCCTTTGCTATTTATAGTTTCACCTATGAACATTATTTATCTACTCCAGTCAATCTCATTACTAAATTAGCCTTCTGTTCTTCTTTACTACTATCACTTATAGAATCAACAAAAACCCAAGCTACTTTAGTTAAGATTGTAGTTATTGAACTTCCATCATTAGTAGTAAGTTCAAATGTCTTCTTCTTCTCAAATATATATCCTGACATATAGTACTCTTTTAGGTCTGCCCAAGTAGTATTAGCATAGGATATTATTATATCTGCTCTTGAAGGAATAGAGGGCACCTTAAGATCTAATTGATATCTACCAGTCTTATTGTATTCAAATAACTTTTTATCGTCTACTGAATTAAACTTTACTATGTTACCATTGACTCCTTGTATAAAGGAATTATCTAGATCTACTGTAGGAATTACATTAGAATCATTAGCTTCGAAGTCTATTACTATTGATGTTGTTAGAGGAGTATTACGTGTAAAAGGTATAGATAGTTTTATCCTAGGCTGCACAGTAGCGTAAGATATGTCGTCTTCTATATTCTCCAAGCTAATAAAATTACCATTAAGTGCGTTGGCTCTATCCACCATAATAAAATTAGGATGAATTTGAAAGTAGTTACTTATTTCATTTTCTATATCAACTCTAATAGAATTAG
>Ga0307379_10011491_pt1 | contig 11615 bp, 11 predicted proteins | sample UN2MG_FD_202237 | JGI IMG/M metagenome (GOLD analysis project Ga0307379, IMG submission 202237) | Soil microbial communities from Risofladan, Vaasa, Finland - UN-2 | ecosystem: Environmental > Terrestrial > Soil > Coastal area > Acid sulfate soil | place: Finland: Risofladan, Vaasa | collected... | reverse complement strand
CGGCCAATGCCGCGCAGACCACCGACGGTATCGAGATCTTCATGGACCGTTTCAGCAACTCGTGTCGTGAAGTGGCCCAAGGTGGCCGTCGTGGCGCGCTGATGTTGAGCTTGGATGTCCACCATCCACAGGTTCGTGATTTCGTGAAGATCAAACGTGATCTCACCCGAGTCACAGGCGCCAACATCTCCCTTCGCTTATCTGACGAGTTCATGGAAGCCGTCGAGAAGGGCAAGAAGGTTCAGCTTCGTTGGCCCGTCGAACCCGGCATCAAGCACACCATCGAGGAGTGGGTGGATGCGGGCGAACTATGGGAGGACATCATCGAGTCCGCCCACCAGTGTGCGGAGCCCGGATTGTTGTTTTGGGGCAATGCCAAGAAGTACACCCCGGCTGACATCTACGAGGAGGAAGGCTTCGGATCGGTGTCCACCAATCCGTGTGGGGAGATCATCTTGAGCCCCAACGACTCGTGCCGCCTCATGGTGATCAACCTGGCGAGTTTCGTCGAACAACCCTTCACGGCCGAGGCCGATTTCGATTGGGCCAAATACGAGGATGTTGTTCAGAAGGCCCAACGGCTGATGGATGACATGATTGATCTGGAGATTGAACAGATCGACAAGATCCTCGCCAAGATCAAATCCGACCCCGAGTCCGAGCACATCAAAAACGCTGAACTCAATCTGTGGCTCAAGATTCGGGATGCCGCCGTCAATGGGCGTCGCACAGGACTTGGTGTGACTGCCGTCGGTGATGCGGTCGCCAAGATGAACCTCGTCTATGGGTCGGATGAGAGCATCGAGTTCGTCGAGCAGATGTACCGAGCCTTGGCTGTCGGAAGCTACAAGTCATCGGTGACGATGGCGAAAGAGCGCGGGTGCTTTCCCGTCTACAGCTACAACAAGGAGCAAGGCCACCCGTTCCTTGAGCGTATTTGGGAAGCAGGCGGTGCTGAGTTCCGTGCCCAATACGAAAAGCACGGGCGTCGCAACATCGCCAACACCACGACGGCCCCTTGTGGATCCGTTTCCATTCTGTGTCAGACGACTTCGGGCATCGAGCCGGCGTACACACTCAAGTACACACGCCGAAAGAAGATCAATCCCAACGATGTGGGGGCCTCAGTCGATTTCACGGACGACATGGGGGACACATGGTCCGAGTTCACCGTCCGTCACCATGGTTTCGTCGAGTGGCAGCAAATCGTCGGCAAGACCGACGCCGACATCGAGGAGAGCCCCTACTTTGGTGGCACATCGAACGATGTGGACTGGGTGCAGAAGATCAAGATGCAAGGGTCCGCGCAGAAGTGGATCTGCCACGCCATCAGCAACACGACGAATCTGCCAGCGGACACAACGGTCGATACCGTCAAGGATGTCTACATGGCGGGCTACCGCGCCGGATGCAAGGGCGTGACCGTCTACGTGGATGGTTCGCGTGCCGGCGTTTTGGTTCAAAGCAAGTTCCGGCAGCATGATGCCCCCAAGCGCCCCAACCGTTTGCCCTGCGAAGTCCATCGTAGTCGCATCAAGATCGGCGACACCCACGAGGATTGGCTCATTTTCGTGGGGCTATTGGAGGGGAAGCCGTTTGAGATCTTCGGTGGCACAACCGAGAACATCGAGTTGCCCAAGAAGGTCGAAACCGGACACATTGTCAAACGGTCGTTCAAGTCCGGGGGCAAGTACGACTTCTACTACGGCGATTCCGATGACCCGTCCAAGGTGAAGGACATCGTTCGTCAGTTCGACAACCCTGACCGTGGATGGGCGACAAGGATGGTCTCCTTGGCACTGCGTCATGGTTCGCCCATTCAGTACGTGGTTGAGCAGCTTCAACGCGACAAGGACGCCGACCTGTTCGATTTCGCCAAGGTTGTTGGCCGCGTGCTCAAGAAGTTCATCGCCGACGGCACGAAGCCGCAAGCGGAGAAGGTGTGTCCTGAGTGCGGGTCGGAAGACCACTTGGTCTATCAGGAGGGCTGCGTGAAATGCCTCTCCTGTGGCCAAAGCAAGTGCGGCTAGACGTAGAGATCAACACGGAAGTCCACGTCGGGGTCACGCTCCTTCGTGGGCTTCGTCGTTTCACGCTCTGGCATCGGAGGCGCGGGGGCGTAAAGCGGGAGCCGAGGCGGTTCCACCGGCTGCTCTCGTTTCGGGATTGGTATGCGAACTTGCATCAGGCGTACCGTCCCTCTTTCGCTTCGTCCTTCCAGCGGTCGATTTCTTCACACTCTTCCGGGGTGGCTCCGATTGCCATGAACAGTGCCGTGACGAAGTGGGGAACGCGACCGTCTTCGGTGCGAAGATCCTTGACTTCATCGTACCGCTCTTGGGCGGTCTTGTTGTGCGGGGTGAAGGTCCAGCCGTTGTTCTTGCTCATGCTCTCTACACAGGCGATTTGGGCAAACTACACCAGGCGCGATGTACGCCGGTTCTGTGAGGAGTTTCAAACACTTAGATTCAGATCCTTTCGATTCGGCGTAAAGTAGAGAGATGGTCGCCAAAGCCACAGAGATGGAGGTTTGCAACCTCCTGGGCGTCTTCTATGAGGCTGATGGTTGTTTGCGGGTGGCGGACGAACATGATGGCGCCCTTGATGTGGAGACGGTCCTGGCTCCGGTCAAAGGTGTCATGGTTCATGTTTTGGCCCACCACCGGCCTCCAGAGCCGCCCTTGAAAGACAAATGGGGCGTCGGCTGCTGTTACCTGGAAGGGCAGGGCCATTGTCATGCGGGCCACCACGAGCGCCCACAGTGGATCTACACATTCAACGCCGTTGGCGTACTACAGACAGATGACGATGGCTGGATTGTCGAGTCCAAAGATGGGGCCTCACACGCGATACGCACCGACTGGCTTGTGGGCCACCGTTCACAAATCGTTGTTGTGTCTATGCCCGACTTAGAGAAGATGGCGGACAAAGTACGTGAGTTCGACCCATCAAATCTCGGTGCCGATCCACGTATCACCGATCTCCAAGACCGAGCTTCCGAGATTCGGGATTACTTGGAAGAAATCAACAAGCTCAAAGACAACCTATGACAGCGTATTACTCAGGCCGAGTCACTTCGGTCGTATTTGAGAACGATGCCCAGTCGTTCTACGTCCTCAAGATGGAGTTGGACGAGAATCAGAAGCGTGTGACCGTTCGCGGAAACGTGCCTGGTCTTTCCGTGAAGACGGGGACGTGGTTTGGGTTTGAGGGGGTTTGGGAAACGCATCAGACGTACGGTCGCCAGATCGTGGTCAGTAAAGCTCCGGTTGTCCAAGGGACGTGGGACACAGCGACAGCACTCAAGCTGCTTGTTGGTCATGGGGTCGGCGAGGCGATGTGCGAAGGGCTCTACGAACATTTCGGTGAGGGACTTGTTGATATTCTCGGTGACACCGAAGCTCTCCAAGAAGCGCCTGCGGTTACGGAGTTCACCGCTTTGCACATCGTCTCCAGGTGGCAGGCGATTCGGGCGATGTTCCAGGCACTCGATTTCCTTTCGGCTTTGAATCTCCCCAAACAACGGGTGGATCAGATTTGGTCCGAGTTCGGGAGCGGGGCGGAGGAGGCTCTTTCGGAAGACCCCTGGAGTCTCGTTCGTATCGACGGCATCACGTTCGACCAAGCTGACGAAGTGGCACGGAAGCTCAAGCTCGACATGAACTCCCAACGGAGGCTCAAGGGAGCGGCGCTCTATGCCTGCAAACAAAAGCGAGGGTTGGGGCACGTCTATTTGGATACGGCGGAACTCATGTCGGGTCTCCGTTCCTACATTCCCAACGTGTCGAATGCCGAGATTGCCGCGACGATCAAGGAACTCCACGATGACAACCTTCTGATCATCGACAACAAGACGAGGCCGGGCACCACCGCGATCTACGAGCCCTGGTTCCACGAAGTGGAGAAAGAGTCCGCCCAGCTTGTTGTCAACCGTGTTGAGAGCGCCGCCATCGACGAGGAGGAAGACCTCGCGGACATCATCGAACGGTTAGCCACGGTTGGCCCCAAGACTGAGGAGCTTTCCAAAACAGAGGGTGTAGCCCTTGTTGATGTGGCCCGTTCCGCCATCGAAGAATGGTCGGAACAGAGCAAGATGCAGTTGTCCGACCATCAGCTTGAAGGGGCCGTCAACGCACTCGTCCACCCGCTCTCCATTCTTACGGGTCTCCCCGGCACCGGCAAGACCACCACGTTGAGGGTTGTGGTCAAGGTTCTACAAGACGCTGGCATCCCTTTCTTGCTCGTGGCTCCGACAGGGATTGCCGCAAAGAGACTGTCCTCCGTCACCGGGGCCGAGGCTTCTACTATCCACAGAGCCTTCGGAGCCAAGGGGATCGATGGAGACAACGACCGTGAGTCCACCTACGCAGGGGTTGTTGGGGCATCGAGTGGGGAGATCGGAGGAGACGGTTCAAACGAGTTCTGGAGTTTCTCTTCTTTGCAGCCGCACCCGGCCAAGGTCGTCATTTGCGACGAATCTTCGATGGTGGATCAGCATTTGCTGTTCCGTTTGCTCAACTGCACGAGCAAGAACTGTCGCCTGGTGTTCGTTGGGGATGCGGCACAGCTTCCGAGTGTGGGCCCTGGCAACGTGTTGAGGGACATGATCACCACGGAACTGTTCCCGGTGGTCGATCTGAAAGAGATTTTCCGTCAGGACGAAGCCAGCGACATCGTGCTTGCTGCTCATGCCATCCACAGCGGGGCAGTCCCGACGTTTACAGGAAAGAGCAAAGACTTCACGTTCGCCGAGGTCAAGAATGAAACGAAGATACAGGACACACTCACCGCTACCGTCAAGAAGCTCTACGACAAGCGAGTGAACTTTCAGGTTCTTTCCCCACGACACTCCGGCCAGTTGGGCGTTACGAACCTCAACGTGCGCATCCGAGATTTGCTCAACCCGAAGTCCCCTGGTTTGAAAGAGATGAGGCTTGGCCCCGAGACGATCCGCGAAGGCGACCGGATCATGGTGTCCAAGAACAACTACAGGTACGAGATCTTCAACGGTGATGTCGGGAAGGTCGTGAGCCTGGATCAGAAGACCAAGCAGATCGAAATCAAGATTTGGGGTCCGCCTACCATCCACGTTCGGATGTCTTTCAAAGAAGCGCCGGCACATCTCCGCATGGCCTATTGCGTGACGGTCCACAAAAGCCAGGGGCAGGAATACGATGTGATCCTCATGCCGTGGTCAAACAGTTTTGGCCGACAGCTTCAACGGAACCTCCTTTACACGGCCATCACCCGGGCCCGGAAGAAGGTGATCCTCGTGGGGCACCCCGAAGCTATGGTGAAAGCCGTAGACAATAACAAGGCAGACGGCCGCAACACCTTGTTCGCAGACCGGCTACTGGCCCTTCTGGACGAGTGATTCACAACCGTCGTCGTTGGCGTACATCAGGTAGGAGAGCCCTAAACGGAAAGACCTGGGCGATTGACCAAAATGTCTGACGAAAGCATCGACAACACAGAACTCAAGGCTCAACTTCGGGCCATTCGTGACAAGATCCGGGTGACGAAGGTCGTCGCTACGCGCTCCGTGAAGGGACGCAACGGAGACTCCTTCGCTGGCTTCTCGGCTGGCTGGCAAAGCGTACAGGACGACCACGGGGGCCCTGGAGCGGACGTGATGGCGACGCCCGCGGATGATGCCGCTTTCTCCTCCCAGGGCATGACCTTGAAGGAGGCGCGGGTCGCACACTACATGATCGCCATGACGGCTGACGTTGCGGCCTTAGAATCGGCCCACGCCAACGGTAGTATCTCAAACAAATACTTCTCCGATGCCGTGTCGGGGGTGAAGAACCAATACGGCCGCCTCATCCAGAAGGTGATGGGAGGCAAGAGCAGTGATGGCGACAAGTCTGAATCCTAAGAAAGAAGTCATCGAGCCGGTTCCGGTTGTAGACCGCGAACGTCTTGAGGATGTCTACGACGAACTCAAGCGGATGACGGTTCGGCTCGACCCCAACCCCATCGCACTAGGCCCCGTGCGGTTTCAGAATCGGATCGCCAAGGTCCGGTCGATGCTCACACGGGTTGAGCAGATTTTCCTGCAAGCCAGCGAGGATCTGCACTGGTACACACGAGCTACCCGGTCGAAGCGACTCCTCTACGAACTAGAGCGCCGCGACCTGATGGTCAACGACCCCAAGTGTCGAATGGGCCGGTCGCAGGGTGAGCGTGAAGACCTCGCCAACAACAAACTACGACCGCAGATTGAGGAGATCGAGGATTTGGCTGCGAGGGCCGAAGACCTGGAGATCCTCATGGCTGCGATCAAATCCAGACGGACGGATTTGAAAGACAGTCAGGGACGGATGCGAGATCAGATGAAACTGATCGAACACGACCTGGGCATGGGGGCGCGTTGGGGGAAGGCCGCTCCCGACACCGACACCGACGCCAGTTTGAACGACATCAACTCTCTGCTCTCCAGCGTCGATGACTCTGTAGATTTCCCTGATGAGGACGACGACGCAGAAGCAGCAGAGGAAGAAGAAACCGTCGAGGAAGAAACGGACGAGGAAATCGTCGTCGAAGATGACCATGACGATCCGGCCCCGGTCGCGGGTAATGTGATTGAGTTCCACGCCGCCGATCTTGATGTTGAAGAAGATGTTGTTGAGGAAAGTGCTGACGGCGAAAGTGACGATGAGGAAAGCGAAGATCCTTCCTATGACGACATCGAAGAACCCCTCATTCCCGATGAGGATGCCGAGGGGGACCTCCCCGAAGACGACCATTCGTCAGAAGAAACCGACCAGTTTCTTGATGACCTCGACCCGACTCCACCCGAGGCAGAAGCCTCAGAACACCCTGATGAGGGCTCCATCGAGGATCTCATCAGCAGCCTTGCAGACGACTGATTCATAGCCACCCCAAACGGGGTAAAACCACAACAGCGGCACCGTCTAACAGACAACGCCATCAACACAACCACAGCACTAGGAAAGCAACAACCAATGTCAGATATGTTTCAAACCTTCGGTTTCGGCCAGAACGATGCCGGAATCTCCACACGAGCCAACAAGTTCAAGGGCGAAAAGGGCGTCACCTACCGACTAGGTTTCGCTCTTTGGCCGGGCATGGAGGAAGGAGCGGATTTCACCGCTGCCAACCTTGAGCCCCCCGAGGGACAACCAGATGAGGCGTTGACGCCGAAGTTCGTCGCAGCGCCTCGCAACTACATCCCGGGTGTCGGGTACATCATCAACAAGGGACCGGAGTACACGCAATTGGCGGGTAAGGCTCCCAAGACGATGATCGCCACCATCGTGGTGCAGTGGCCGTTGGAGAAGGGGAAGCCCACCAAGAACTCACTATTCAGCCAGAAGCCGGAAGTGATGCCTTGGATCTTCTCCATGGACAAGTACGAGCGGCTCAAGAAGATGCACTTGAGTGGCTACCCCATGTGGGACTGGGATCTCTCCGCCGAGTGCGAAGACCCTCAGTTCCAGAAGTTCAACTTCTTGCCGGCCAAGAGCAACATCTTCAAGGAGATGCTCAAGGCCACGAACGCGGACGGACAGGCTCTCGCTCAGTTCATTCTTGAGCGTGCGCGTGCTCTGGCTCCGAGTCTGCCCCGAGAGATCGGGATGGATTTGACCATCGACCAGCTTCGGGAGCGCATGGGCCAAGAGGTCTCCGGTCCCGTGGGTGGTGATACTTCGTCGGTCGCAGGATCCGGCGAGGTTGATGATCTGATCGGTTCGATGTTGGACGACTAACCGGGGGAGTGTTAGAGGGGTCCAGATGCGAATTCTCGGTCTGGACCCCTCTCTCACAAAGCCTAGGTGCGTTGTGTCTGGCGGACTTTACATCATCTGGCTTTCGGATAAGCACTATTACGGCGGGAGAAGTTGCAACTTCTCCTCTCGTTGGAGGTGCCACAAACGACAGTTGCTAAACGGAAATCATCCTAACCCCCATGCCCAAGCCGTGTTCAACAGAGAAGGTCGGTTTGAACCTCGTGCGTTGGAACTTTTACCAGAAGAGGAACACAGGGCAGCGGAGAAACACTGGCTGGATGAAAATGTAGGGCGCCCGGGATGCGTCAACATTTCCAGAAGTTCCGAGGGAATCCATAAGGGGTTCAACCATTCTGAGGAGACCAAGGCAAAGTTTAGGGCACGTCGTCCCAGTGAGGACACCCGGCGAAAACTTCGTGAAGCCCGTAAAAATCACATTTTTACGGAGGCGACCAAACGCAAAATCAGTGAAGGGCTTACCGGGCAAAAGCGTCCGTGGACGGCGGAATTCAATAGACTCCGAACTGGTTGGGAGCACACAGATGACGCTAAAAGGAAGATTGCGGAAGGGGCGAAACACCCGTGCCCCGAATCAACAAAAGCGAAGATCAGCAAGACGCATAAATCTAAAGGAACTAAAGCTCCTGGGTTCGCAGGCCGAAGTCATAGTGAAGAAACGAAGCGTAAAATGTCGGAGTCTTCCAAAGGACCAAGAACCATGACTCCCGAAGAAAGACAGCGAAGATCGGAAGCCGCCAGATTGTTTTGGGCAAAACGTAAGGAACAACAAAAAAGGTTATGAGGGTCTTGGGGCTCGACCCTTCGCTCACGAATTACGGTTGGGCACTACACGACACCGAAGGCTTCGGGGCTGATCGGTGTATTGAGCGGGGCCGGTTTCGGACAAAGCCGAGAGAGTTCCCCGATGACATCTCGCGCTACCTTCATTTGCGGGATCTCCTAGATGAACTGATTGAGAGGTTGGAACCGGATGCCATGGGCATCGAACACCCGGTTTTCAACGACACTTACTCCGAAGGCATGTACGGGTTGTTTCTGTTTAGCCTGGAGTCCATCCGAGGCCACGCTCAAGATTTGGTGTTTTTCGCACCTCCCCAAGTGAAGGCGTTTGCCAAAGAGATTCTCGGCCGACCAAAGGGTTGGAAGATGCAAAAGGCGGACATGGTGGACGCCGCCAAAGACGACACAGGCGGAGGAAACTGGGACCACAACGAGGCCGATGCCTACCACGTCGCCCAAGCGGCAGGACGATTTTGGGAACTCTACGCCGGCCTCATCACCGAAGACGAACTCACTTTTGTTGAGAAGCGCACATTCACCAAGATACACACCTACGTCCGAGGCAAGAAAGCCGGGCAGATTGAACTCAAGGGCATCCTGCACCGAGAGTCCGAGCGTTTCCACCTCTGGTCCGTGGAGTAAAAGGATTACCGATGGCAAAGAAAACCGCGAAGAAAACCACCAAGAAAAAAGTCTCCAAGAAAACCACGAGGGCGACCGGAAGTGGCAAAGGGAAACTAGGCCAAGTTCGGGACATGGTGAACAAGGCGCTCAAGTCGAACGACTGGGAGTCCAACCTTGATCCCAAGATGGCTCGACAGTCACTACCCCATCTTCCCATGGGGTCGTTGATTCTCAACCACCTCATTGGCGGCAAGCCCAACCGGCATGGGGTGTCTCCGTGCCCGGGACTACCGAAGGGCCGTATCCTCAACCTGTACGGTCACGAGGGCTCCGGCAAGACGACCATCTCGTTGGAAGCCGCAGCCGAGACTTGCAAAAACGGTGGAGTGGTCGGTTACATCGACTGGGAGCACGAGATCGTTCCTGATTACGCACTATCCCTGGGCGTACCCATCGGTGAAGAAGACAAGTTCATGCTGTGCCAGCCCGACACGTTGGATGATGGCATCGCCATCCTTTGGACGATGGCTTCGGCGGGTGTTGACCTCATCGTGTTGGACTCCGTGGGCGCAGGCGTTCCGAGGAAATACTTTGAGAAGTCCATCGCGGAATCTGCCGACCAGGGGCGCTTGGGTATGAACGCTGCCGTTTGGTCGCAGTTCCTTCCCAAACTCAAGGGCAGGATCAACAAGACAGGATCGGCGGTCATCGGCATCAGCCAGATCCGTGCGGCCATCAACACGGTGGGATACGGCGACCAGATCACGGTTCAAGGCGGCAAAGCCTGGAAGTTCTACTCCGCACTACGGATGAAGCTCCAGCGCGTGAAGACGGAGAAGTCTTCGGACTACTCCGCACTCACCAACAAGACCGAGGATCGGGTGATCGGGGCCATCATCAAGGCCAAGCTGGAGAAGTGCAAAGTCTCCTCGCAGCAGGGCAACGAGGAACTGTTCTACATTCGTTGGGGTGAAGGCATCGACGATTTGCGGTCTCTGATCGAGATTGGTGCTGCTCACCGCATCGTCAAGAAAGCTGGTTCGTGGATTGAATGGATCGATCCCAGTGGAGAGTCGGTTCGGATGCAGGGCATGGAGAAGTTCCGGGCTGCCATTGCCGCCAGTTCCACGATGCGGAAGGCCCTGGAGAAGCAGGTCAAGCCGTACATGGCTTCGGGTGGATCGTCTTCTTCCGACAGCGACGAGCCAGAGGAAATCTTCGACGGCGAGGACATCGTGGATGATGCCGAGCTTGCGGAGATCCTGGGTAGTATCAGTGGCGCCCCTGACGCTGATAAAGACTGATGCCCCTCAAGGTCCGAGTACGAAACTTTCAGTCCATTGAAGATGGCACTCTCATCATTGATGGGCTGACAAGTCTCACCGGCACCAACAACGCCGGGAAGTCCGCGATGTTTCGCGCCATCCGTGGGGCGTTTACCAACACACGAGGCCACGCCTTCGTGCGGTTGGGTACCGACCACTCCACGGTGGACATCGAAGACCTCGACGATGGTAGAACGCTGACTTGGGAAAAGGGGCCCAAGGTCAACCGTTACATCGTCAACGGCAAAGTGTTTGACCGTGTTGGGCACGGCGTCCCTCCCGAGGTTGCGTCTTTTGGTGTGACTCCTATTTCGGCCGGCGGCCAAGATCTTTGGCCTCAAATCGCCCCGCAGATGAACGGGGTTGTTTTCCTGTTGGATCAGCCGGGGTCTGTCATTGCGGAATCCGTGGCAGATGTCGAAAGGGTCAATCAACTCAACGGCGCCCTGAAGTTCTCGGAATCGGATCGCAAAGCCGCCAAGGCTGACCTCAAGCTGCGCATCAAAGACGGAAAGACGTTCAAGGAGCGCCGGGAAGCCTTCGACGGGCTCGATGAGGCGTTGCTGGACTTGGAGAAGTTGGGGGCTCGTCGGGACAAGGCCGAGAAGGTCGCCATGGCCCACAAGAACCTCGTGCGCCTGGGGGAGCGGTACACGGCGGCCAAGGATGCTGTGGAGGCTCTGGAGGGCCTGGGGGACGTGGAGGCGAAGCTCCCGGCGGAGCAGCGGGTAGAGAAGGCCAAGGCGTTCCGTCACGCTATCGGGCTCACGGTGGACCTGGCGGTGCGGTACGAAAATGCCAAGCGGGATCACGAAGCAGCGCAAGCAGCGCAGGATGTCGTGAGCCAGGTCGCCCTCGATGAGATGTTGGCCGAGAAGGCAGACCGGGTGAGACGGGCCTTGGGACGGACCAAGGGTTTGCGAGATCGGCTTGTAGATGCCCAGGATCTTGTCACAAACCTCGATTCGCAGATTGAGCAACGGGAGAAGGAGCTAGCCGAAGTGGCCGCAACGGCGACGACACTTCTGGGTTCCTACACGGACTGTCCTACCTGCGACCGCAGGATGGATCACGTCCACTGAGTTTTGCGTAAAAGGGACACGGGCTATTG
>Ga0307379_10011489_pt1 | contig 11617 bp, 10 predicted proteins | sample UN2MG_FD_202237 | JGI IMG/M metagenome (GOLD analysis project Ga0307379, IMG submission 202237) | Soil microbial communities from Risofladan, Vaasa, Finland - UN-2 | ecosystem: Environmental > Terrestrial > Soil > Coastal area > Acid sulfate soil | place: Finland: Risofladan, Vaasa | collected... | reverse complement strand
GTATATAGTACAGTGCGCTGAGAAAATCCTGGGTGTTTGGCGGAATCGGCACTTCCTTGTCCGGGTACAGCGCGAGGTGTCCCTGCTGGTCGAAGATCACCTCTTCATCCCGCCGGAACTTTCCTTCGCGAAGATGTTTCGAGAAACGGAGAGAGAAAAGATTATCGTAATCCATGAACGACTCGTGCCGGTCCCGGACTTTGAAGATAAGATCAAACGTCTTGCTGGTCCGCGCATTGGAGATGATGTGATAGGCCGTGATACTGTCGAGCGTAGCGATATTGCGGATCTCGAGGGTCGCGTCCCCCGCGTAGATCAATCCGTACTGTATGCCGAACAGGAGATACTCCCCCTCCCCGAAGGGAACGACCTCGGGAAAGAGGTTCATCAGCTCGAATCCCTCGAGCTGGGGATCGGTCGACTCGTCCGACGGAACGGGTATCGCGAAGGCCTGGAGAGACCCCACGTGACTGCAGATATGACCCAAAAGGAGGACGCCGAGGAGCAGCGTCACGGCACGCCACGTGCCACCCGGGAGTGTACCGCATCTCTTCAGTGTTCTCATAATCCACTCACTTGCAACATGTTAACGTCCCAGCACACGTCCTCCCCGAACCGACCCGACACACCCACCAGTTATAATGTATGCAATGAACATGCGTGACGGGGAAAAAATCTATCGACACGGCTGCGCCTCCCTGCGGAGCACGGCGCGGTAGACCTCGATCGTTCCCTCGATCGTGCGGTTGATATCGTATCGAAGCACCCGTTCACGCCCGCGCGCGACCAGCTCCCGTCTCTTCCCCCCATCCTCGAGGAGATCGATGATACCCCGCGCAAGGGCGCCGGGATCGCCGGGTGGAACGAGAATGCCGCAGCCACCGCCGAGAACCTCGGGGATACCGCCCGTGTCGCTCGCTATCACCGGTATGCCCGCGGCGAGTGCCGCGAGGAGGGCGGTCGAGAGACCTTCATGGAGCGAGGGGAGCACGAAGAGCGTGAGGAGCGGCAGCACGGTCTCGAGCGGTGCACGGAGCGGGATTACGGACACCGCACTGCCGAGGCCCGCCCGTTCGACCACGCCACGGAGCCAATCTCCCCCATTGCCACGCCCCAGCCATACGAAACGGCATGTGGGGTGGCTGCGTAATACGCGCCGCACTGCTTCGAGCAGTACGAGGTACCCCTTCTCCGCCTCGAAGGCGGCGACCGTGCCGACGAGGAAAGCGCCCGGCTCGATCCCCCACGCGGCGGTGAGCGTCACATCCCCCCGTGCCGAGGCGAACCGGCCGGTATCGATGCCACTCGGTACGACCGTCATCCGGTCGCCGGGAATCCCCGCGTCACGGAGAATTCCCGCCGCGGCTTCGGATATCGGAATATAGTGTGCGATACCGGTCCGGTATTTCAACCACCCCGCGAGACCGCGCGACACCGGAAAGGCGACACGGCGACTCACGACGACCGGCGGCGGGTTCCGCATGATCAATCGGATCAGGCGGAGATGCGTGTGCGCACGTGAAGTCTGCGCATGTAGAATGTCCGGACGCCAGGCGGCGATACACCGGCGGAGCACGCGCGGTGTCACGACCGGTACGGATTCGAAGGGCGCCGTGGCCACCGGTGTGGTCTGGCAAACACATTCGATAATCGGTGATCCCTCGCGCACACAGAGATACACGTCGCATCCACGCTCGCGCAGTCCGTGGGCGAGGGCCACCGTCTGGTGTTCGCCCCCCCGCAGGCTCCGCTCACTGTTGACCAGCAGCACCTTCACAGGAATCCCCTTTCACGGAGCAGTGCGATAAACCGTGCCGCCACCGCTGCGGGGTGATACGATTTCCTGATCAAATCCCCGCCACGTTCGGCAATGCGCCGGCGCAGTGCCGGATCTCCAAGCAGCCGCTCGATCGCGCGGGCCAGCGCCGCCGGATCACCCGGCGTCACGGTCAGGAGATGTTCCCCGTCGGTAAAGAGCTCCCGGACAGCCTCCGTATCGGCAGTCACGACGGCCCTGCCCACCGCGAGCGCCTGGTAGACCTTGTTCGGAATCACCATGCGCGCCTTCGGCGTACCACCGAATATGCCGAGCACGACGTCTGAATCGGCGATGGTCCTCTCCAACTCACCCACCGGTACCGGCGGCCTGAATGTGAGGCGTTCGGGATGGATGCCGGCCGCACGTGCACGGATATCGTCGTAGGTCTGCCCCTCGCCGATCAGGGATACGGTGACCGGCCCCCGTAGCAGTCGGACCGCCTCTATGATCGTATCCACACCGTGCAGCGGGAGGTAGGTCCCGTAGAAGAGAACCCGCATCGCACCGTCCCCGCCGCGGCGGGGACGCGCGGTGAACAGTTCGTCATCGTACCCGATATGGAGGGTCCTGACACGTTCGGGATCGACGCCGTACTGTTGCCGGAAAAAGGCTGCATGCGCCTGCGTATCTGTCAGCACGAGATCGGGAAGGCGAAACGATACGAGATCGATGTTCCTGTTGTGCCACGACTGCAGCGATCCCTCGGCCGCATCCCCCCTGTCGAGCACCTTTGTCTCGTAGCGGGAAACGAGCGGATCGAATATGCACCGCTGTCCGGCGAGCCGTGCGAGCAGCCAGGCAAGGGGTACATCCTTGTGCCTGAAATCGGGAACGAAAAGTATCCCACCGTTCCTGCCGTCCCTCAGGTACCGCCACAGCAGGACGGGGTACCGCCTGAATATCTTCCATTTTACATTCGCCCGGCACTCGGTCACGGAGAAACCGCACCGAACGAGCCCCTTGCGTATTATCGCGTTTCGCGGATAATCGGGATCGTACCCGCCGAAAAAGACCATACGGTCTCCGGCGTCCGTCTTCTTCAACATACCGGGCCCCATCCCTGTTTCAACGATCGGTACGGTCGCCCCGTGACATCGTCATCTCGCACAGCGTCGCGTACTTGAAGAACACGCTCGCCGCCGCCATCGTACAGAGGAGCAATCCGGCGCGGCCATCGAGAAATCCCCGCTGCAGCAGGTACATCCGTACAAACCGCGCGATCGGATGCGTGACAACGGCGGGGAACCATCCCGTGCCGCGACTGAGGAGTTCTTCGGCGCCCCGCCGGCTGTAACTCTTCATCCGCTCTATGTAATCGGCCATGTCGCGGTAGGATCGATGGTCGAGGTACGCGGAACAGGCGGCGATGCGCCCCTCGAGCCCGAGCCGTTCGTGCACGGCGATCTCCGGATAGTGGCCCTTCCCCCTGCGGAAGAGGCGCAGTACGCGGTCGTTCTGCCAGCCGCAGTAACGGATTCTTGAACCGAAGAAATAGTTACGCCGGCGCAGGAGGTAGCCGTCAGCGCGGGGACTGGAGAGCTCGAGCACTATCTCCGTCTTCAACTCGGGCGAAAGGGATTCATCGGCATCGAGTATCAGGATCCAGTCGCGTGTCGCTCGTTCAATGGCCCAATTCTTCTGATCGGCGGCCGATACGTATTCACGGCGATGCACCGCGGCGCCGCGCTGCCGCGCCCGGGCAACGGTGCGATCGGTGCTGAACGAATCGACGACGATGATCTCGCCAACCCCGCCGGCGCTGGTGAGGCACCGTTCTATATTGTCCTCCTCGTTGAACGTGATGACGATCAGCGAAACACGCGAGAGGACATCACTGTCTGTCACGGCTCCTCCTCCTCTCGGATTCGCCGTTTCCCCCGTCCATGCCGGAGAGGAGATCGGCCACGACGTGGGCCACCTCGCGGGGTGTGATTTCCGAGAGGCAGCGATTCGACCGGCAGTCACGGTCCCTGCACGGTGCACAGTCCATATCATGATACACGACGCGGTGCCGCTCGTTGACCGGGTCCCACACGCGCGGATCGGTCGGCCCGAACAATGTCACGGTCGGTACGCCCTGAAGAACGGCGATATGCTTCGGTCCGGAATCGAGCGTGACGAGGAGGCGCATCTCCGCTATAAGCGCCCCGAGCCGCGCGATTCCCATCTCCGGCGCCTTGATCGCCCCGGGCACGTCCGCTACGATCGTGTCGGCGTACGTCATCTCTCCCGGTCCCCAGAGCACGATGGGAACGAGTTGCATCTCCTGCGTGAGGATACGGGCGAGCTCGATGAAATGGCCGATCGGCCAGGACTTCGCGCGGTAGGTGGCGGCGGGTACGAGACCGACGAGCGCGAACCGGTCGGCGGCGAGCCCGTCGACGAAGCGCCGGGCCCATTCACGCTCACGCTCGGCGGCGGGAAATCCGATCGCCAGCCCTTCCCGCCATGACGCAGGAGCGGGGCGGGGAAATCGTGGAGCGTCCGCCGCCCCACGTACTCCGCCGGAATCGTCCGGTCGGTCGATCTTCAACATGCGGACGATCTCCCGGTTCGCATCGAGCGTGTACCGTTTCACACGCACGCCGTCACGCGTCATGACCCGAGGCAGTACGTAGCGGTAACACCAGTTGTGCCGCCCCACGTCCATACCGATGCCGACGCGGGGAGCGATCAACCAGGTGAGCATGGCGCTCCGGGGTGAGCTGAGAAGATCGATCACGAGATCCATCCGCCGGCGGCGCATACGGTACACGAGGGCCAACTGCCCGAATGTACTTTCCGGCAGTTCGATGATCCCGTCGAGTCCTGTGTCCCCGGCGAGCGCCTCCGCATACCGGCGCCGGCAGAGATACCGAATCTCCGCCCCCGGGTACCGCTCCCTGAGCGCGTACACGATCGGGAGTGAGAGAACGATGTCGCCGAGCGCCTTGAGGCGCACAACGACGATCCGGTGCATATCACCGAGCGCCGGGAGATCCACGGGAGCGTGCTCTTTCACGCCACCCTCCCTTCGATGACCCGGAGCACCTTCGAGGCGACTTCTTCCGGCTCAATCCCCTCCAGGCAGCACGGATCGGCGCATTGGTGCCTGTGGCACGGGGCGCATTCCTCGTTTCGCGTCACGAGGATGTACGGTCCGCGCCCCTCGTACGGAAACCAGATATCGGGCTCCGTCGGACCGAAAACACCGACGGTGGGCCTCTCGAGCGCGACCGCCATATGCATTACGCCGCCGTCGTTCGCCACGACCGCGAGGCAGCTGTCGAGCACGGCCGCGAGTGATCGAATTGACTGGCGCGGGAGGATGGAGGCATTCCCTCCGGCACGCACGGCCACCTCCCGGACAATCGCCTCCTCGCCCGGACCCGTCACGAGCAGCGCACGCGCACCGATCCGATCCACCAGGAGGGCGATCAACCGGGCGAACGACACCGGCGGCCAGCGTTTGGCCGGCCATGTTCCACCCGGGTGGACCGCAACGATACGATCGTGCCCACCGCTCCCGGCGGCCTCGCGCACGAGCGCGGCGCCCCGTGAGCGTTCCTCCTCGGTCAGGTAGATCCGCGGCATCTCCTCCACCCCGCGGCAATCGAGAAGCCCGAGAGGGAACAGGTGATGGGAGATGGCACTCCGCACGCCTCGCGGAACGGAATACGTCTCGGAATAGAGCCTCCGTCTCCACCGCCTGCTCCCACCGATGCGAATAGGTATGCCGGCGAGGAAGAGAAGCCATGCGCTGCGGGGATTGTAGAAGAGATCGATCGCTGCGGTGAATGCCGTGCGGCGAAGGCGCGCAACCGTTTCGATGCTTCCCCGTGCGCCCTTCTCGAGCGGTATGATGCCGGCGAGGTGTGGATTGGCCTTCAACACCTGCGCGTACGGCGCCTCGGCGAGATAATGGATCTCGGCATCGGGGTAGCATCGTTTCAGTGAAGAGATGACGGGTGTCGAGAGAACGATATCACCGAGATACCGCAGCCGCGTCACGAGAATCTTGGGACGGAGTCCCCTGCGCCGGGCTTCCCCGTAAAGATCCACCCTATTCCTCCCTGCGAAGGGCGCGTATGATATCCCGGCTCGAATGGTCTTTGGGGTCCCCGACAATGACGGTCCTGCATCCGATCGCCCGGGCCGTCTCCCGTTCGGGCACCGATTCAACCGTGTAATCGGTCCCTTTCGCATGGACGTCCGGGCGAATCGCCTCGAGAATCCCGTCGACCGTCCCCCCTGCGAAGATCAGTACGTAATCGACGTGCCGCATCGCGAGGAGGATCTCGGCCCGTTCCCCGACCGGCATCACCGGTCTGCCTTCCCCCTTGAGCTGCCTCGTCGAATCATCGTCGTTCAACGCAACGACGAGTATATCCCCCAGTGCGGCCGCCCCCTCAAGGTACCGCACGTGCCCCACGTGCACGATATCGAAACAGCCGTTGGCAAGGACAACGGTCCGTTTCGATCCGCGCAGGCGGGCGAGTTCCCCGGCGAGTTCCGCCGTATCGTAGAACAGCCGTTCCGTCAATGCCGTCGCCTCCCCGTTACCATGCCCAGCGCTCGGGATCGATCCCCGCAAGGCCCATTCATCCATATCACTCCCGGATGATATCTTGAAACGTTCGTTCCATCCTAGCACAGAGGGCATCCCAGGTAAATCGCATGATCCGCCGGTACGCCCCGGCGCCGAGGCAGGCGGCCAGTTCCCGGTCACGGTACAGGGCGATCAACCTCCGCCTGATGGGAAGTGCCCCGCGGTACGGGACGACAAGTGCGCCGGTTCCATCCTCAGCGAAATCCTCCGTACCGCTCCTCGTGCAGACGAGCGGCAGTCCACACGCCGCCGCCTCGGCGGCGGTATTGTTCCATCCGGCGCGGTGCTCCGCCGAGACGAAGACATCGGCGGCGCCGTACATCGCCGCCATCCGCGATTGGGGCAGATTCAGGTAGTACCGGGACGGCACCCCGGGATCGAATCCGATGCGGGGGTCCGTATCGCCGGGATTGACCGTATCGAACAGGTGCAGCTCGATCTCGCATCCGCGCCGCCTCATCGATTGCACCGCCTGCACGACGAACCTCGTCCCCTTGCGGGGCCGCGAGAGCCGGCCATAGCAGAGAACGCGAAACACACCGCCCGACTCCCGTTCCCCGGCCGGGTGGAAGATGCCAGGATTCACACCGCCGATGCCGTCGAGCGGCTCGATGCCGTACCGCCGCATGACCCACCGGCGGAGACCGGTAGAGTTCACCATGATGCGGTAGCGCCCCGAGCGAACGATCTCCGCTTCATGCGCGACATTCTCGATCTGTAGGTAGAATATCTTGGCGCGCGCCGCGCTGTCGTCGAGCCGGGCGAGGTGCTCCGGAGATCCGCAGAGAACCACGTCAAGCCGGCCACCCGCGATCTCATCAAGAGTCCGGAGCGTGCCGTCGAAGCGGAGCCATTGCGGGTGCTCCGCGCGGGGTGTGTAGATCGTGAAAGAGTGGCCCCGCGATACGAAGGCGTTGCCGAGCTCGATATACCGGCGCACGCCGCCGAACACGAGGAGGTGCGGAAGTATCGCGCCGATCCTCACATCCCGACACTCCTCCCATACCACCCGGTGTCGCCGAGCAGCTCTTCGATCTCCGCGACGGACGTCACCGCCGTCCCGCGCTTCATGACGACACGCGCGGCGGCCGCATTGGAGAGCAGCATCGCCGTCCGCATATTCCCGCCCGAGGCGAGCGTCAGCGCAACCGCCGAGACGACCGTATCCCCGGCCCCCGTCACATCGGTCGCCTCGGAACTGCCGAGCACACCGACCGAGCAGGTCCGCCGCCGCCTCTCGAACAGGGACATGCCGAAGCGACCGCGCGTTATCAGCACCGACGAGGCCGCGAGGCGCTTCAGGAGCCTTCTGCCCACCTTCTCCAGCGACAGCTCGTCGGTCAAGACGGTGCCCGCGGCGTGAGATGCCTCCACCTCATTCGGGGTCGCCGAGTTCACCCCCCTGAACAGGGACAGCCTGAAACGTGAATCGGCAATCGCGGGCACGCGCGCCTTCCTGCAGAGATCGATCGCGCGGCGTATGAATCCCTCCCCAAAGAGATCCTGGTGGTAATCGCTGAGAATGGCGGCATCCGCGCCGCCGAGCTCTTTTTTGAATACGCGGAGTATCTTTCTCTCCACCGCGGTGGGGAGCTGCTGATGCCGCTCCTTGTCGATCCTCACGATCTGTTGCTGTTGCGCATGGTAGTCGCCCGCCATCACCCGTATCTTCGCGGTGGTGAGCCGTCCCGGCGCGGTGAGGAGTCCCCGTACGGAAATGCCCCGATCACGCAGAAGCTCCGCGAGCCGATCGGATGCGCCGTCGGCGCCGACGATACCGATCGGAACGGCGATCCCGCCGAGCGCCGCCACGTTCTGCGCCGCGTTCGCCGCGCCGCCGGGGGCATAGGTGCTGCCGTCGTAGCGGACGATTACGACCGGCGCCTCCCGGGACACCCGTTCCGAGCGTCCGAATATGAACTCATCGAGTATCATATCACCGAGAATCACGATCCGCTTCCCACGCCACAGACGGAGCGCCGACTGCAGATCAGCGGTGGAAGGTTTCTGCCTGGCCACGGGGGACCTCCTCCAACAAATCACGGGATACCTTGAACAGGTCATCGACACCGATGCCGAGCAGGCAATTCGGCTCACCGTCCGGGCACTCCCGCCTGAAACACGGAGCGCACTCAGAGGAGCACGCCACGATGCGGGCCGCGACTCCACGCGGGGCCGTCCATGCGGGGCTCGTCGAACCGAAGACCGCCACGGTCGGCCTACCCATCGCCGCGGCGAGGTGCACGGGGCCGCTGTCGTTTCCGATGACGAGGGCCGCGCCGCGCAGAACGGCGAGAAGGTCTCCGGGTGTCAGATCCCCCGCCAGCGGGAGTACAGGCGCCGCGGTCGATGCCGCCATGCGCCTCTGCGCCTCCGCCTCGGCCGTTGCACCGACCGCTACGATCCGCATGCCCGTATGCGCCGTCAGACGCTCCGCCAGTGACGCGTACCGCTCGAGCGGCCATTCCTTTGCGGTTCCGTATGCGGCCCCGGGTGCGATGACGATGTACGGCTCCTCGAGCCGTTTCACGGCCACCAGATCGTGCCACCGGTACGGCGGCACAACGACCGGGAGCGGAAGATCGGCGACGTCGGCGCCCGCGGCGTGCTCGGCGAGCCTGACGTACATACGGGAGAGATGCTCGTCGCGCGCGCGCATGCCGGCCATCGCGTCGGTGAGGAGAAATCCCCGCATCTCGCCTGCGAATCCGATACGGCGGCGGGCACCAGAGAGGAATGTGGCGAGTGCCGACGAGAAGGAGGGCGGCAGCACGAATCCGATGCACCACCCCCGCGGCGGGCGCCCTCGCCGCAGCGCGTGTACCCGGGAACCGATGCCGCGGGCCGATTCATACTCGATGATATGATCCACCGCGGAGCTTCTCCGGAACACCTCCGAGACGTAGCCGCGGCAGAAGAGATGGATGAACGCATCCGGAAAGAGCTCCCGCAGGACATGAAGAAACGGGGTTGCCATGACGGCGTCCCCCAGCCAGTTTGGAGCGTAGACGAGAAGTCCGTCACGCCCTGATCTGCATGTCGTAGAGCTTCCGGTAGATGCCTTCCTCACCGATCAACTCCTCATGCGTACCGACCTGTCGGACGGTGCCGTTCTCGAGCACGATGATCTTGTCGGCGTTCTTGATCGTCGAGAGCCGGTGTGCGATCACCAGTGTCGTTCGCCCCCGTACGAGACGATCGATCGCCTCCTGGACCAGCGCCTCGCTCTCCACGTCGAGGGAGCTCGTCGCCTCGTCGAGAATGAGAATTTGCGGATTCTTGAGAAGCGCCCGCGCGATAGCGATTCGCTGGCGCTGTCCGCCGGACAGCTGCACGCCGCGATCACCGATATATGTATCGTACCCGTTCGGCATAGCCATGATGAACTCGTGCGCGTTGGCCGCCCGTGCGGCGCGCACCACATCGTCCCCCGGGCACTGCTCCATTCCGTACGCGATGTTGTTGAAAATCGAATCGTTGAATAGAATCGTTTCCTGCGTGACGACACCCATGAGGGCCCTGAGCGACTGGAGCCGGATCGAGAGGATATCGTGACCGTCGATCAGTATCCGCCCGTCCGTCGGCCGGTAGAACCGCGACAGGAGATCCGCGATCGTCGATTTGCCCGCACCGCTCGCGCCGACGATCGCAACGATCTCCCCGCGCTCCATCCGGAAGTTCACGTCACGCAGGACCTCGATCCCGTTGCCGTACCCGAACGAAACGTGATCGTACGTCACACCCTCCGCGAGGCGTTCGATTTCGATTTCACCGTCCTCGCCCTCCTCCGACTCGACGTCGAGAATCTGGAATATCCGCTGCCCGCTCGCCAGCCCCTCCTGAACAACGCTGTTGAGTTTGCTGAGATTCTTGACCGGCGTCACCACCCACAGCATCGCGCCGATGAACATCATGAGGTTGGCCGGATCGAGGTTTCCCCCGATGACGAGCTGCCCCCCGTACCACAGGATGATGCTGCTGGCGAAAATGCCGAGCGTCTCGCTGGCCGGCGAGGCGAGCTCCGCAAAGCGGCGCATCTTGAGATACTCGCGCACGTACCGGATGTTGAACATGCCGAATTTACGCTTCTCGAAATCCTCCATGCCGAAAGCCTTGACGACCCTCACCCCGGAGATCGTCTCCTGGAGCACCGATGTTATATCGGCCATCCGCTCCTGCGCACGGATACTTCCCTTTCGCAGCTTCCGGCTGATCACCGCGATCAGGAGTATATTGACCGGAACGATGATGATGGTGAGGAGCGACAGCTTCCAGGATGTGTAGAAGATGATGCTGACCGCGACCAAGGCCATCAGGCTGTTTCGTACGATACTGGCGAGTCCGCCGACGATCGCTCCGCGCAGGTTCGTCACGTCGTTGGTGATCCGGGAGATGAGATTTCCCGTCTTCTCCCGGTCGAAGAACGACATCGGAAGCGTTTGCACCTTCCCGTACAGATCGTTCCGTATACGCAGGAGAATCGATTGCTCGAGGTAGATCGTGAGGTACGTCCCGAAATAGCCGAATACGTTCTTTATGAGCATCAGCGCGAAGAATACGATACAGAAACGGGCGAGCCGCTCGGCCGGTTCACCCCGGTAGATAAATCCCCTCGCCCGATCCCGAATCGATTCGACCGCCCTCTTCAACGCCTCCGGGACGTGACCCCCTCCATCCTCGACACGGTCCCCCGCCACCGCGATCTCCGGAGCCGAGCCGAACACTATGTGGAGAAACGGCGGGATCAGGGTGAGGGAAATCCCGCTCAGCGAGGCGAAGATCGTCGTGCAGATGAGCAGCACGATGACCCTCTTCCAGAACGGCCTCAGATAACCGAGCAACCGTACGTATGTCGTTCCCGCATTCTGCCGCTTCACGCTGGATCGTTCCCTTCCCGATGGATCACTCTAGATCGGCATACCGCATCTCGTGGCCAGGACCTCTTCGACCTGGGCGAAAAAGCTCTGCAGGGAAAGCTTCTCGCCGTGTGTTCCCTTGAATATCCTCACGTGGGGAGCGGTGGTCGGTATCCAGCTCTGCCCATCGTACTTGGTGAACAGACCGATCGTGGGAACACGCAATGCGGTGGAGAAATGGAAAAGATCCGTGTTTCCCGCCAGGAACAGATCGCACTGGGAAAGGAGCGCGACGGTCTCACCGATATTGGCGGGAACGAGATCGAGCACCTCCGCCTTCAGGTCTGCCGCGAA
>Ga0307379_10011488_pt1 | contig 11617 bp, 2 predicted proteins | sample UN2MG_FD_202237 | JGI IMG/M metagenome (GOLD analysis project Ga0307379, IMG submission 202237) | Soil microbial communities from Risofladan, Vaasa, Finland - UN-2 | ecosystem: Environmental > Terrestrial > Soil > Coastal area > Acid sulfate soil | place: Finland: Risofladan, Vaasa | collected... | reverse complement strand
GTCTGAAAAGTGGGGAGGAATGACCTACAGAGAGTTCTTACAGAAAGTTGGTACCGATGCTCTTAGAGATAAGGTACACAAAGAAGTATGGGTGAATGCCTTATTTGCTGATTATAAAGAACAACCAAATAAAGCAGTTGCTGAATTCTTAGCTGCAGAAGGACTTCCTTCATCTATGAATGCTGGTGAAATGGAACATCCTAATTGGATTATAACAGATACAAGATTCCCTAATGAGTTAGCTGCTGTAGAAGAACGTGGTGGTATAACCATCAAAGTTGACAGACCTTATACAACAGTAGTTGGAGTGAGTGGTATTCCTGCTACTTTTAGTCAAACACAGTTTCATTCTTCAGAAACAGCACTTGATAACTCAAGCTTTGACTATGTTATCCTTAACAACGGTACCATGGAAGAGCTGATTAAAGAAGTAAGAGATATCTTACAGAAAGAAAAAATAATTAAATATTAAACTATGAAACAGTCTCAACCTCTTGATGAAAACTCTGCAAAAAATCCTAGTGATGATCGTGTAGAAAGCCATAATGATGAAGAGTTAGTGCAAATAGCTTGGAATACAATTGCGTATTCAGCTCAAGCTATTAGATCTCTTAAAGAAAACTATAGAGATTTGCCTAAAGAGTTAGAGCCTCATCGTGAATATTACAGAACCCTTATTGAATCAAGCACAGCATTCTTAGTAAACACAGGTAATTGGTATAAAAGAGAATAATATGAAGCACATGAATCACAGAAAGAACAATGAAGAGCTAAGTGCTAATATTCTCGTACAAGTTGAGAATGAGATGCAGTAGCTTAACATAAAGAGCCCCTCACGGGGTTCTTTTTTTTTCTCTTTGTTATGTATTATCGTCCTCTATTCTGAGCTTTGCTAAAGTTAGTGATACCTTGAGCAGGATCAATTGAAGCACCAGTTAAACCAAACATCTTACCTATATGTGCCCAAAGTTTACTACCACCTTTTTCTTGCCATTCATAAGGTCCAACTCTACGCTTGTAAAATTGTTTACCGTTATCTTGCAATGTGTTGTAGAAATCTGTAGCGATCATAGAGTAAGTATCTTTAGTAGGCCCAAACGCTATAGATTTAACATCCATTAGTGATAAAAGATTATCTGTACCGTAACCAGGTAAAGGTATAAACTGTTCGTTTTCATCTTTGATTTGCATCATCAAATACATAGCATGTAAAGATAAAAATCCTGTTGGATCAAAATCTTCTCCTGGTCTGTTCTCACCTGTAAGACCTAAGAAACCTGTATGACCACTCTTAGCTCTAAGCTTAGCATAACGATCTTCATCTTCGTCATCCCAATCAAACATAGCGCCTATTAAGAAACTTAATAACATAACAGCTCCTATCTCAACAGTAACCTTCATAAGGGCTTGCTTATCTTTTGCATCTAATGCTTCTAGATTTCTTACTTGACCTATTGTAGCTAAAGCTTTAACAGCTTGTACATAGTAACCTTGATCTAGTTCACCATAACCTATTGACCAACGATTCTTACTAAAACGGTTTATAGCCATAGTAGTAAAGTAGCGTCGTAGATAAGATACGAATCTGAAAGCTATGTAACGCTGAGCTTCTGGTTGATCGAATCTAGCATAGGCTCCGTTAAGCTTATTCATAACATTATGAACTCTAGCTCTAAACTTCTTATATTCAGAACCTACTAGCATATTGCCTTCAGCATCATATGTAATACCATACTTAGGATCTATACCAGCTTTTAAAACGATTTTACCATCGGCATTCAGTTCCCAAGCATCCATATAATCTATCTCAGTATCACCCATAGGAATCTTCTTCTTGTACATCATACCACCAAAGGTCTGCATGTTAGCTTCTATCTCTGTCCACTTACGAAAGTTGGTTAACCAGGACATACTAGCTACATCTTTTCCTAAAGTTCTAGTAACTGATTCACCAAACTTGTCCTGAAATCTTCCCTGAATAGGATCAAATATTTCACCAAGCTGCATCATTAATGTTTTCTTCTTTGTAGAATAAATATCGCTGAAACTTACCTCACTCATATATTTGAAAGACCAAGCTTGTCCTTTAACTAAACTTGCAGGATTAAGATCTACTCCAGCTGATGAATGAATCATTGCTTGAAACTTAGCACTACCCGCATTCTTAAGAGCTGATGGTATATTTAAAGCAAAGAAGGAAAAGGATGCTCTTTTAAATAAGAAACTTTGTATATTCTGTAACCAAGGAAGATCAGCAAAAGGGCCTGTTTGAGTTTGACCCATAAACTCTCGTTCATAGAAGTTATTAAAAGCATTTCGCCTTATATAATCTCCTTTCTTTTTAATGTGCTTAGTAACCTGAGCATTGATAAAGCTAGAACGATCTATCTGATATTCTTCTGTAAGTTTGTTATTAGGATCATTTAGAATCTTTTGTATACCAGTAGCCATAGGATTCATCTTAACCAATTGTTTATGGTTCTCAGCTCCCCAAAGATACTTATACATACTTGTTATGATATCAGTAGATGTTTCTTCTTCAGTAAGATCAAACACACCCTGAATAGGAATATTTGATATTTCTTCACCAAAAGCATCAGCTCTGATTAACTGTAGTTCTTTTTTATAGTTAAGCTCATCACCCGCATCAGCTTTAGAACCCTGTAAGAAATCTTTAAATCTTTGCCAGATTTCAGAAAAAGCAGTACCTGTATTCTTAGCTTTTTTCTGAAGACCGCCACTCTGTACTACCTCAAGATTACTTTTCTTAAATCTTGGAAAGTCTAAGTACAACTTAGCTCTCTTACTCAACCCTTCTTGATTTTCAATATGAGCTTCTGTGATAACCTCAAGTATCTTGAAGTATTGATTATCTTCAGATCCTTCAGGAGCATTCTTTAACTTAAAGTATTCTTCGTTTCTATAGATACTATCAGGAGTATTCTTAGGCAACCAGTCCCCTTTGTTATCTTTATGAACACCTACCTTAAGTTCAACGTTACCAGTAGCTGGATTATAACCTGTGCGGAATTCTTTCTTTACTACACGAGCATAATACTTTAAGGTTGGTAAACCAGGTATAGTCTCATCTTCACCATTCTCATTTGTGATTACAGTACTTTCATAAAAAGAAGGATCGTTAGGTTTAATAACATTCCATATATAAAGTCTTTCATACGCAGCTTCTTTAGTCTGAGTCTCTGTATTATACTTCATCTTAAAGATATGATTCTGCTCATACCATTCTTGAAACTCAGGACTCTTTTGAAAAAACATCTTAAGAATCTTAGGATCATTAAGCTTGTATAAGTTAAGACCCGTTATATCATTCATACCTGTTTTCTTAAAAAACTCTTCATCACCTATCTTTTCCATCCAATGATTCATAGCCTCAAGATAATACGGAGTTGGTTCCTTTTTTTGAAGCTCTTCTAAATCAGCAAAGATGGATGCTAAATCAGCTTTATCATAATCAGATAAACCTACATCTTTCATTTTAGCTAAAAGATCTTTCCAATCTTTATAATCTTGAGGATCAAGCCAATTACTCTGATCTTTTCTCAATTGAGATAGATATACTAAATCATCCATCTCTTCTGTGGTTAATCCAGAGAATCCAGCCCATTCAGCTTTAGCATCTTCTATTTGTTGCTGAGCTTCTTTTACTAAATCTTTTCTACCATCAGACATTTGCCCACCGTTAGGCTGACCATCATCATCTCTATAACCAGATACAACATCTAGTATAGTTTTCCACCCTTTACTGAAATCGAGTTGGTTAACCTTACTTGACGGAAGCTTACTCAGAATAGCTTGTAACTGTTCTATTAACTTAGCACGTTGTTCATAAAACGCAGGCTTAATGGCTATTCTAGTATTACGTTTAAGCCATTCAGATCTGTAAGCTTGAAATCTTTCTTCTTTTTCAGAGTCACTGAGTCCTGTATCGTTATCAAGTAAAGCACGAGTTTCAGCCTCAAAGTTTTTAAGAGCGCTTTGGAACACACCTTCTCTTTTTTTGAACTCATAAAAATCACGAGTGTGTTCTCTATGTTCCTGAAGTCTTTCCGCTATAGCAAGATCATTAGTAACAACAGTTTCTCCATTAGCATCAACAAAAGAGTTAGTCTTTTTCTTACCATTAGGATAATATAAAGAATAAAGTAATCTATACTTCTTCCATAAAGCATCAATCTGATCAGATACTTTTAATACATCATACTCGGTAATTAACGGATGCATTATGTCATTAATCTCCTCTATTATTTTTTTTCTTTCATAGGCAGCTCTCATACCTATTTCATCTTGTTCAAGCAGATCATCTTTAGCATAGTACTCATCTACAAATTCTTGTTGAAAGTGTTTACGCATATGAGCAGCTTTCTCAGCAATAGCCTGTTCTAAGAGTACCTTATTTTCTTTGGTAGCATCTTTGAGATAATTATTCTGAAGATTCTTAATGTTATTATTAAACTTATCTACATCATAACGATAGCCAGTATAAGGATTAAGTAATGTCCATACTTTTTTCTCTGTTAGAGAATTAAGTTTAGTATCAAAATAACCGATAGTATCTACAAATCCTATCTTAGTACCAAGCTCACCTATTTTAGGAAACTTTTTACCTTTAAGAACTTCATCTAGTTTACCTTGAATATCAGTAAATCTAGCCTGAACTCGAGCTTCCATCTCAGCCATGTTATTTTTGTAATACATAGCGAATCCACCAACAACTGGATCTGTGTTGTAGAGATATCCTTCCAAATACGAGTTAGCCCAATGAGCATCTTTACCTTCACCTTTTAAAGCTCGCTCTATTCTAGATTTTGTAATCTGTAATCCGTTAAGTGTAGCATTCTCCAGTTCTTGTAAAGTATTCTTTTCTGCTGTTGTCAAACTTTCTTTAGCTCTAAGATCATCAAGGATAGCTTTGTCAGCCTCATTTACACCATAGAACTCTACATATCTTCTATCAATAACTTTTTGTGATGCTCCAGCTTTTTTAAACTTCTGAGCTTGTTCAACGAATAACTTTTCAGCTTGTTCAGCAGCTTCTTCCCATTGTTCCCAAAGAACTTGAGCTACCCCGTGATGACTTATATCTATAAGTTTAGCAGAGGCAGCTTTAGCTGTCTCACTTATATTATTAATAAGTTTCACTATTTCAGACTGTCTATTATCTTTACCACCCTCAGACATAAGAGCTTTAGCTTCATCAAGATATTTAATCCAATAATCCACTATATGACCATAACTATAAGCTTGTTTAACAGATTCTTCATTACCAGGATCTTTTACTAAATCAGCTTGAAGTTCAGTAAGATGTTTTTCCATCTTATCCATAACAACTTCTAAACGTAACATACTACTTACTAGAGCTACAGAACCATTCTGAACTTCACCTACTTCTTGTAAAAAAGCTTCTGCTTTACTCTCAAGTTCTACAGCATACTTTTTAAGATTAGCTTTAATCTCTTGAAAATGTCCTCGGTTATAATCATCTACAAATAAGTCAGCAAGAGCTGATAGATTCTTGTTTGAAAGAAGCATACGAATATGAGCACTTACACCATCATATAAACCTTTAGTAAGATTTAATATCTTAGCATTACCTTCCTTTGCTACAACATCATTAAGTTCTTTTACAAACTTAGCATTCTTATCAAAGTAAGCTACTACATCTGATTCCTTCACATTAACAGTATCAATACGGAACTGTTCTCCTTTAACTAACATCTCTCCTAACTGATCTAGAGTAGTGTTTACATCCAGCTTAGATATATCTATTTTTCTACCAAAAATATTTCTCAAAGCTTGTTTAATAGCATATAGTATATCAGCAACAACTTTACCTAAACCCGTTTTAGTATTCATATCTTTAGATACAGCTATTTTAGTCATAGCTTTTACCAAGATCTCTTCAGCAACTATACTCTCATACTTATCTTTTAAAGCTTGTTTCTCTTCAGGATCTATAGCAGCATCCATCTCTCTCTTAAGATCTGCGTACTCAGCAATTGCTTCTTCTAGTAAAGCAGGATTTTCTGAAAGCGCTTTAGCTACAAGTTTATCAAACAGAATAGGATTAACGTTTTTAATATTTCTAACAAGAGGATGCGAAAATTCATGGAAAGCTAGTTCAGTAGTTATAGCATTACCTATAAAGTATACAACTCCTTTATAAAAGAAAGCTGGACCCTTTGTTATATTATAAGGATTATCAGCATTAGCCGTAATCTTAACAGCTTCTTCCGGTGTAACAAATTGATAAGACACACCTAAAGCTTTAGACATCTTGTTTAAGATCTCCATACCACGAGTATTACTTGTAGTCTTAATAGAAAAATCTTTGCTAGCAGGATTGACCATAACAGCTAATCCCATTAAAGTATCAGGATCTGTATACACAGGATCATTACCCTTAATGAAAAGTTCTTCTGTTCCTTTAGCTCTTCGAATAGCTTCCCTTTGAGGATTGATTATTTCCTGAGCTTTAAGCTTAGCTTTAACTTGTTCAGGAGTACCTATAGGTCTATTTGCTCTTTCAGCTTCGAGAAATTCTCTCATAGCTTCAACCCGACCTAAGCCAGGTTCATTTTCTAAAGCTTCCCACTGCTTCTTTATTAAAGGGTCACTAAGATTTGGACATACTCTCATATTATATCTTATTTAAAGCAGAAACTAAGTGCATCTCTAACTTCTTCATCTGTTACAGGACTATCTTCCTGTACAATGTTTATACTGTTAACATCATACAAAGCTTTCTCAAAGTTAGGGTTAACGTATCCGAAGTTTTTGAATAATTCTTGCGACAAATATACAAAAGTTACTGGAGCAGGTGCAACAGCATTCTCTTTTAATTCACCTGTTAAGTTATCAGCTCCGATCATATATTGACCTACACCTGTTCCAGGAAAGGATAACTCATAACCAGACTTTTTATATTCTATCATGCTAGCAATACTAGCATCTATAGCAGCTTTAACTGTAGGATCTATTGTCTTACCATTAACGCTAGGTACTGGATTACTTTTTGTAGGTAATGTTACTTCTTTACGCAAACCACTTGTTGCAATCTCATCAACTTCTTCTATAGTTTCAGGTGCAACTTCTTCAGGTTTTGGTGTTGTTATAATAGGTTCCTTTAAAGGATGGCTAGTACTAACATATACAAACTCAGATGCACGAGACATAGCTACATATTTCAACTGCTGTTTTTGAGTCTCTGATTCAAAATCATTAATGCTATCTGCTAGTATTAATACTTTGTTATATGTACCACCTTGAGATTTATGAATAGTATGGGCATAACCATAATCAACAGTTTTGTATATTTTAGTTTTACCTCTGCTATCTTTAATATCTCTCATAAAAACAAGTTTAGATTTCAACGATCTACCTTCTTCCGATAAGGCAGCACCTCTACTAACATTCTTAGATTTGAAAGCAAGACCAGCATCTATCTCAATTCTTTTTACCTCATCAGCAAAAGCTTCTATCTTAGAACTATCTTCATTATTATCAACAACAAAAACAGTATTCTGATGAGCTTCTGGGGTTAAAAGATTCTTAATCGTTACATGATAACCAGAAAAAGAAATAGTTTGATTACCTACAAGTACTTTCTTAGTACCAGGATTTGCATCAGTTACTTCATAATCACCACTATTCATAATAATAGCTTCTTTGGTTCTATAATCTACATCATGATTAGCATAACCCATAAGGATATCACCAACAACTATTTGATTATCGGCATCTTCTTTAAATAATAACTGACGAACATCTTCATTAGCTTTACTTACTAACTTATTAGTTCCTGATAAGATTCTAAAGTAAAGCTTATTCTCTTTAAACTCAGGCCCTGCAAAGTTATCTTGTATAACTTGACTAACTTTAGTTCCGCCTGGTAAGTATTCTACACCTTCAGTACCTTGTATCTTAGTTTGATAGTTAAGATCTTTTCCTGAACGTAAGTTTGTAGACTCTTCTAATATAGGATTATCACCAGTTCTTTCAACCTTAGTTAACTGAAGCTGTTTACCTGTTTTAAATACAGGAGATATGTCAAGATCTTTTACCGGTTGTAATTGAGCAGGATCTCCTACATATATGATTGTGATATTATCTTTTTTCTTAGCAGCTTCTAAAAACTTGTACAACTCGTTACTAACCATAGATGATTCATCTACTACAAGTATATCATTTTCTTTTATCTTAGCTTTATTAACCGCTTTAAAGACAGACTGTTTAGGATCATAATCATAATTACCTTCACTACCTTCAAGTTGTATATTAGGAGCTAGACCAAACAGTGAATGTAAAGTGATAACTCTAGCTGTAGGATTCTTAAGCTTAGTTACAGCATTAGCTCTATGAGTAGGAGAACTGTAGTAAAGAGTTTTGTTAGTAAACATCAGTTTATCTTTCATGTACTCATCAAAGATACCCATGATTGTAGTCTTACCTGTACCAGCATAACCTAATAAAGTAATCTGATTACCATAAGCTTTAGGATTAGCAAAGAACTTTTCTAACTCAAGAAGAGCTTCTCTCTGTTCATCGTTTAAAGGAAATGCTGTCTTTATAACAGTACCATCAGCAAATTTTATCTCATGTTTCTTAACAGGTTTCTTAGTAGTTGCAGACTCTTCAAGAACTTGTCCTCTATAAGGTTTTCCTTTATCTTGAGGATCCACATTAGGATTACTGTTATATGCAGCTAATAATTTAGCTTTATCAGCAGCCTTACCTTTGTACCCTTTTACATCAGTACCTATACCATTAGTAACAACGATATCATAAAAAGCACCCCAGTATTTATAAGCATCTGTTTTAATCTTATCACTGCTTTCAACAACTTTTGCTGCATCTTCAACAGTTACATCAGTAAATTCAACTACACCAGTTTTTCTAGTAGCAAAAGGTAACACATTTCCTACAGTTTTTCTAGCATCTAAAAGAGCTCTTTCATTTTTAGTTGTGTCATGTATTATATCGGTAGCTCCATTAACAACAAATAACTTTTCTGGATTATCTTCTGCTAGTTTTTTAGCACTACCCATAGTTAAACCAGTTACTTTTTTACCATCTTGGTTAGCGGATGGATTAGCATAATAGATACTGTTGCCTGCATTATCTGTAAACAAACGTTTACCTGGAAGCAAATCAGGATCTTCTTTAGCAACTGATTTTGGATTAACCTTTTTATCAGTCACAGGATTAAAATTAGATATAGTGTAATCACGGAATCGAATACTCATCTTTCTGTTCTCTACACTATTAACCAATTTAAACTTCTTGAAGTATCTTTCTACTATTGTTTCATTAATGTTAGGTAAGAACTGATCTTCGAAACTAGTCATTAATAAGTTGAATCGTTCTTGAGGAACTATTCTAACAAGAGAAAACTGACCTTTAGTATTTAAACCAGATTGTAAGAAAGCATATATAGAGAGTCTTTCAAAGAACTGAGATACTCTTTTTCTTTCTTCTGCGTTATTAGTATCAAGCTTTATAGCGTTAGGATTAGCTAACTCTACCAAGTTTTCGTGAAAGATATTAACCTTATCAGCATCAAGCATCATATCTTTAAGTATGATATTAGCTATTCTTTGACCACCTTGTTCTCCTGTAACAGAAGCCCCTAAGTTATTAACCACACTGTAAGATTCAATCAACTTAGGATACTCTTTCTGGATACGTGTTAATTCATCAGCCATTGAGTCATGACTTTTAAACATCTTCCACGTATTAAAAGTATTATCTAAAGCCATATCTCTAAGAGTTTCCTCATAGATAAGAGTATTTATCTCAGCTTCTGATAGGTTAGGCATACTTTCTTTGTAAGCCTTAAGTTTCTTTTGTACATCTGTTCGTTCCTTTAATACAGACCAGTGAGTTTTACCTGGATACTCGTTTCGTAATAACTCTCTTTCTAGTACAAAAGAATAATAAGTTCCTGGAGTAGGGAATGCTGCTGCTGGAACGCTTGCTAGGTTAACAACTGTTCCATCTGCTAAAGTGATTGTATTGTCAGTCTTCTGACTTAATAAGGTATAATCTTTTTTAAGCTTGATCTTATCTAGATATATAACAGGTTTAGCATTTACATTCTTTACAAACACACCATGACTTAGACTAGGTACAGTTTTTACATCATAAGATGTATCAGCTTTAACACCTTTATAGTTAGTCATGTTATCAATATCTAACTGACGTAGATAGTTCTGAAATAAGAAAGGAACAAAGTCATTACGGAATGCGCTACTAAAGCTTTCTAAATCACCCCATCTTTGTTCTATAGATCTTCTAAAGTGTCTGTCTTGTAATTTATCTAAGATAAAGTTGCTGATCTGATCATTGTTACGTAACTTAAAAAGATCTTTCCATATCCCGCCTTGAAAATCTAATACATTGAAACTTGCTATAGGAGATTCTCCTTTTATTTCTCTTCTTGTATCACCTACAAGCTTATCAACCATCCATGTCGGGAACTTATTATCTAATCTAAGCTCTTCAAGCATCTCTACTTTATACTGAGCATCAAATATTGTATTAGAACGACTCGTATCTAAGTTAGTTTTAGTCTTAATAGCTGTCATAGATTTACCCATTTCCTCAAGCTCTAAGAAGTGAAGGAAAGCAGCTCTATCTGTATCATTGTATTGGAAGTTATCTCCTTCTTTACTAAAAGCAGTTATGCGATCACGTAAGTTTTGACGATCAAAAAGTTTACTATCAGAAGTACTTTCAAGAGTAAGATCATTTAAAGCAGTTTGGAACTCACCGGGTCTACCTGTAATCACGTCATTGTCCATATTGATACCATACTTTCTATTACCTAGTATAATTTGACGTGCTCTATTACGGAACCAGTTTTTACTACCAGGCCATTTACCTAATGGTTTAGCAAAAGTACTTTTAGCTTTCTTTTGTTCATCAACATATGCTCTAATCATAGGATTAGATACCATGTACACAGCATCCTTAATAGGAACACCTGCCTGAATCATAAATGTTAAAGTAGGTGTAATCTCCTTGTTACCTTGTAAGTTAAACACCCAAGCATCTTTAGCGATATCTACCCAACCGTTTATAAACTGAGAGATAACATCTGAAATATCAGTTCCTTCTGTATCGTATCTATGCGATAAAGAGATTACATCTCTACCTTGCTCATCTTTAAGTTTGTTATGAGAAAGCAATATAGTCAATCGTTTCTCAAGACCATCGAGATTATAACTATGATTCATACGAGCACCTATTCTATTAAATAAAGCATTGTATGTATTATCAACGGCACCCATACCTAAAGTTTGTTTACCGATATTATTAGACATATGCTTATACAAGTTGTATCCTATTTCGAATACACGAGTACCAGCAATACGTTTCTTACCATCACCTGTATCAATTGTTCTGAAGTCTTTTTCCATAACATCTCCAGCTAAATCATCAGCAATAGGTTTAAGGATATCCGTATCATTGGGTCTAATCAAAGATATATAGTTACTCTCAAGAGATAATATCTTTTGCATCTGATTAAGAATAGTATTCTCTAATCCTTCAGCAGATTTACCTGTTGCATAAGTAACTTTCTTAACTGAGTTATCAG
>Ga0307379_10011486_pt1 | contig 11617 bp, 10 predicted proteins | sample UN2MG_FD_202237 | JGI IMG/M metagenome (GOLD analysis project Ga0307379, IMG submission 202237) | Soil microbial communities from Risofladan, Vaasa, Finland - UN-2 | ecosystem: Environmental > Terrestrial > Soil > Coastal area > Acid sulfate soil | place: Finland: Risofladan, Vaasa | collected... | reverse complement strand
ATTTTGCGCTTTCATCGGTTTTATCTTTAAGTAAGTCATGGTATTTATCTAAAGAAATTTCATTTCTTAAGTGTTGCGATTTATGATAATAAATAATGTGTTCATTTTCCTTAATTATACTCTTCCCTTTTTCGTTTAAAATGTAATACGAGTCTGGAAAGGCAGTTTTAAGCTCTTCTTCGCTTACATTGGTTATTAGACGTTCAATTAGCTCTTGTTTTTTACCTGAAAATTTTAAGTTATGCTTTTTTAATACTTCCTTTAAATTAATGGTTTTAGTTTTTTCCATGTTATTTACAATAGAATCTGATTTGATTAAAAAATTATTGGTTAACGCTTTTTCTAATAATGAACTAGGTTTTGCACCGTATTGATATTCAAAATAATTCGGAAACTCATCGCCCACCTTGTGTCCATCAGCTCTTTCTAAAAAGATAACATCTACAGGTTCAATGTTCATATTATATTTTACCTCTTCTGCTTCAGTCTTTACTTCTTCATCGGGGATAAGTTTAAAAGGTTGATCTTTATTTCCTCTTTTTTTAATGTAAGGATTATCCTCAGAATATCCTTGTTTAAAAAGAGTCTCATTACAATTTTTACAAAATATACTACCTTCTTCATTTTGAAAATCACATAACGGGCACTTTATTTTCATATTAATAAGCCTCCTCGATGGTAATTATTTATATTAAATGATGTATTAAATAGTGTTCAGGCCTTACAAATTCACATTTTCTTCTATTTTCGTTTTACATTTTGTGAACTTGTGAAGCCTGAACCCAATGTTCTTTCCTAGGTGTAATAATTTCCCAGTACACTATTTTTATTAAATTATAATACTAAATAATTAATGTGACAAAGAACCATCCCCTGCCACATTACAAAAAACTATATACTAATTTTTGCTTTAAAACTAAACAGAACACTCAGGAAGATATAAATTTAAGAATAGGTTTTCCAAAATTAAATGATGAATTTTGCAACCTTTTTCAATCCATATTAAGCAACATAGACGATTATACCCAATCCTATAATAACAAGTATTACAGCAGCAATTAAATAAAAGAATAATAATTTAGCATCTCGTTTAATAAAATCATCTAAAAATTTCTCCTTTTCATCAAAATCTTTTGCAGTTTCTATTGAGGCCATTAAATTAAAATTTGTTTTCCATCCTATTAAAGTACAAAAAAATCCTGAGAAAAAGATTAAGACACTACTCAAAATAATCATATTTTTATTTTTTTGGTTACCAAGTAAATTAACAAATAAACTAGTCGATGTTGATATAAAAACTCCTCCAAAAAAACCATAATAATGCGAAGATATTTTATGTATTACTTTGCAAATTAAATTTAGAATTCTTCAATTCCTCCTTCAGCTCATATCTTATTTTTTCTATTTGTTTATTTGTTTTTGTAAAATTAATTTTATCAGAATATTTAGAATAAAAATTTTCTAGTTTCACTATGTTTTCTTCATCTTTATTTAGCTTTTTTTCTAGTCCGGGACCGATCTTGTTTGCCTTTTCTGCTTCTTTATATTGCTTTCTTGTATCTTCAAGTTTTTTGTTTAATTTATAACCATGATACCTTTTATATCTATAAATTACTTTTAAATATTTTTCTCTGCTTTCTTTTAATTCCTTCTCATTTTCTTCCCAAGAATGAACTACATAAAAATCATTTCTTTCTAAGGGTTTCTCTTTTTCGGAAAAAAAGCCATCTAGTTCGCAATATACAAATTTCGTAAAATTAATTATCGTATTGATATCCTTTTCGTCAAAAGAAAAAATTATTTCCTGGCTTTCTAAAAAAGTATTTTCCTTTTCTTCCTTCCATTTTCCCCATTGTGAAAATATATCTATGTACAGTTTATTATCACGAAAAACATCTTCTCTCCTGGTAATTAGAACTTCAGCAGGTAAATTTTCAAAAAATGTATAATTATCATATTTCTCTTCTATCATATTTAGAAAATATTTATACAAAAAAACAGAAATAAATTTATCTTCGATTCCTCTCTCTCTAATATATTTATCAAAACAACTTTTATATTCAGCCGCCAAGACAAAAGGATCTATATCATAATTGCCTTCTTCGATAGAATTTATTTTATTTCTATAAATTTGTTCATATAGCATTTCCTTTTGGCTGCTCTTCTTTTTGAAATTTTCGTAAAATCCCTTATCCAATAAATATGTTAAAGCCATAATTGTAACTGTTGAAAGATGATCTTCTTGGTAAAATATTTTATAGTCTTTTAAGGGCTTATTTTTGCTATAATAAAAAGAACAATCATTAACCTCCTTTTTTAATCTAAATAAACCACCTATAATCACTAATTCTTCTTCCTTTTTGCCTTTATATTTAGATATCAATTTAGCAGCCTGCATAATAGATACATCTGCAACAAATGGTTTTGCGATGTCATCAATCCTCTCAATAACCTTTTCTACGTTAGGTTCTTGACAAACTTCTATTCCAGGAATAGAAGTTGGATATATATACTCGTTAAAACCACTAAAATAATGTTCAGCTACTTTTGGATATATAAATGATAATTCAGTTCTTCTATACCGAAACGAATCAAGAAGAATTTCATCGCTATGTCCACATAGTAAAAACGAGCAACATTCTGCAAGAAACATCTCTTTATCAGGCATATTACTACCAGAGAAGTAATTATACGTTTCTACTCTTGCATCATACATGGCTTTTGACAAACTAGAAGCTCTGTTAAAAATAGAATTTAATAATCTTTCAGCAAAAACGGTAGCAGTTATCGTTTCTATCTCTTGAATAGTGCCGATATACGCTGAAGCTCCCGAAGAGATAAAATATTTCATTAGATCAATCGAAAAATCAGAATCATTTTTTTTGGAAGTAAATCTGGATTTTGCCGTGCAACATGCATCTAGAAAAACAAGTGGTTGATTTTTCATATTTATTATTTCAGGTTTTATAAATTCTGGATCTTTTGTGATAGGATTATCCACCTTCATTCCTTCTGTGTCATTTTTATATTTTTTATGTTTATATGGACCTAAATATACAACTAAATCATAGTCCCATTCTTTAAAATCTCTTTCAAGTTCTTTTAATTCATGAACGCTATTTGGGGCTTCATGAATGTGAATATTTATTCTTTCTTTGTTTTCTAATTTTTCTTTTAGTTCTATTAGCTTTTTATATTCATTTTCAAAATCTTTACATTCATTATTGTTTAGTTCTTTGCATGTTTTTGCTATTAACAGTAAATTCTTTTTTTCCCTTTTCCGATTCTCGCTTTCATTTTTCTTATAATTTCCAAAAAGCTCCACGGAAGTTCTATATTTTAAAAACCAGTTAGACTCAAACCATTTCTTTCTCTTAGATTTATTTATTTCTTCAGACACTTTGTTCTGTAATTCTGTGGGGCATTCTGTAACACATAGATCCCAAGGAATATCTAAAATATCTGCACGGATTATAAGAGATATCGGACTAATACTAGAAACTTCCAATGCATATAAATCAAATTTTCCCAAACAAACTTGGATGGGCACTGGAAATAATTTCCAAATTAGACGGCCTACATCTTCTAACCTTTCTTTAGTATAAATGCCCTCATTTAGATATTTACCTATAGCTTCTTTTTCGCTTTTACTAAAATAACTTTTTGCAGTTTCAAACTGATCTTCAGCTGTCAACGTACCACTTTTCATAAAACCAATGGAATATTCCGACCAATCAAGTTCAAAGATAACATCCGAAGGGTCTTTTGACGTTTTAAAAATTGTAAGTATAGCTGTTTTCCAAAGTGTATCAACATCCAAATGTTTCATTTAGTCAATCCTCCTATATTTCGCATTGACAGTGTTGTCATCGATTCTAACATCAACAAATTCCAATTGATCATTAAAAATTCCCGCATTTATAAATGTTGTGCCATCTATTTTTTTAATTCCCTTAGCTTCATGAATATGACCAAACACACTTAAAATTGGTTTAAATTCAAACAAATATTTTCTTAAACCAGTACTTCCAATATTTCCATCTTTTGATATATCTCCGTAAGATTTAACCGCCCAGGGTATTAGCTTGGTTAATACTTTATCAAGTATTTTATATGGCGGCGAATGTGTAACTACGATCACTTTACGGGGTGCTAATTTTTTTGTAACTGCTGTTAAATCAGCATATATTTTTTCCTCTCTAAAACTACGAAGTTCCTTTGCTGTTTCCTTATGTGTATATCCAAAGATATCTTTTTTATTTGGTTCTGTAATTTCCCATGGGTATATTGGATGACCATTGTACCCTGTTAAATAAAATCCATTAATATTAACTACTTTCTTATGAACAATTTCTATGTTTTTTGGTTTGACTTCAGATACAACAAAGTTGAAATCTGCATTTCCCCAGATACTGAATACTTTTGTATAGTCTTTTATATCATTTATAATACAATCTATTTCCCTGAGTTTTACAATATTGGCTTGCAGAAGTTCTTTATAAAATATTTTAGGGATTTTACCTGCTGGAATAAAACTTTTATCACCCATTCCTCTAGCTTTACCAATTTTCCATCCCTCTGGTGTTCCAGATATATCCCCGGTCATTAATATAAAATCATATTTATGCAGATCAAGTTTTAATAATTCATTTACATATTTTGCTTTTTCAATGTCTCCAAGTACTATAAATCGCATGTTTCTTATTCTCCTGAAAATAACTTATATTTCAAGTTACCCGCTAATCCCAAAGCTATTCTAAACATATTTTTAACCATTTCCTTATCTGTCTTATATTTGAGATAGTTATTTCTGGCATCAAGAACTTTTTCTACCATTTGAGATGTACCTTCACCATATCTTTCTTTATAGAAATCAACTATCTTTTCTTTATTCTCTACATAATAAACATACTTATTTTCTGCGAGTTCTTCATCAGACATAGCGATCTCAACACCCCAACTAACGAAGTTTTTTGCAGCTGTCAATATTTCATTGAAAAATAAATCATATTCATCTTCATCGTACTGCACCGGTGCTCTCGCTAATGGTATTTCCTGAAATAAGATATCCCTTATCATCCAATCTTGTATATCCTGCCTTGTCACTTTACTAATCTTAACATCCTCCAATATGTCATTTCCAAAAAGAAGTTTCCTTGAATTCTTAATGCCCTCTACAAAATATTTAGGATACGCAAATGGAGCAGGAAGGTCTTTATCTACCATATTCATAACAATAGGGTTTATTGTAATCTCGTAATCTCTTTTAAACTTTGGATAAATTGATCTGAATGGCCTAAAATCAGGTCTAAGCAACACTTTATCTTTAAGTTCTTTTATCATTTTTCTAAGAATATCTGCTAAAATTAGAAAATCATCAGCACTTGCTCTTTCTTTAAAAATCAATAGGAAGTTAATATCTGGTCTGTCGAGAGATATTTTACCAAATGCATAGCTTCCAATTAAATAAAGCCCTTCGAGTCTTTCTCCTAATTTTTCTTTGCAACCTAATTCAAAATCATCTGCAACTTTATCCACAAGAATTCTTTTTTCTTGATCATTCATTTTCTTTCCCTCCATAATTTATAATTAATTATTCGTTTTACTTATTTTAATATTTATTGAATACAAAAATACAAAATAGTTATCAATTTTGACACGATTTTAAACTAATAACTTTATTTTTCAATATCTTAGGTAATTGAGATATTTTATTTTTTTAAAATATAATAAAAATAGAAAAATTGTATTCAATTAAAACAAAAAAGACAGAATAAGAAAATAATTTATTACTCTCTTGCTCTGTCCTTTTACCTGAAAGATTCTTCCTAGGAAATTAGGAGATAGTTCTTTTTAGTAAACTCTGTATGGGTTTTCCTAAAGATTAGGAGTTGCCCCGTCGGTGCTTTTTAGTATAAAGCTCTCCAGAGTCCTGTCCGGTAACGGTTCTTTTACCTGAAAGTTTCAATACTTTTAGTATCTTGCCTCTTCGGTTCCTTTTCTTTTATGATGGAAAGAAAAGTCTCTCCCGTTACCTTCATACAGGTTATTGTATTAAGTTTTATTAAGTTATAGAAATAAAAAAAATTAATTTACGTGAAATATTTCACGCATTATATTAAGTATACGACATAAGTTTTAAAAATCCTTCTTTTTTGGAAGAAAAGTTTTCGGTTGTCAGGAAAAGAAAGACGGAGGTTATTTTTATGTCATTATGTCACCATTTATATTCCATCTTTATAAATTCATCACTGCCTATTAAAGTATCCTTTTGGTAAACATCGGTTATTTCAAAACCAACCTTTTCATAACATTTGATTGCTCGTTTATTGAAAGAACGGACTTCTAAAGCAATCTTTTTACTGCCATACCTCTTTTTGCACTCATTTTTTAGTAATTCCATAATGCTATTGCCTAAACCTTGCCCACATAATGAAGGCTTCAATCCCAATCCAACCAAAACAAAATCCTTATTTTCTATAAATCTTATATATCCACATAAATTATTACTCTCATCAATAACGGCAGTAAACTCATTCTTTCTTTTCTCCTCTATTGTTATCCCCCACCTTTGCTGGTTTAGAGTATTCCAATCCGGATAATTATAAATAGAATAAATTTCTTCGTATTTCCAACAACATATTTGTTTTGCATGATCTTCAGTTAAAATTTCTAATTTTAAATTCATTATCTATCACTTACTTTGTTTATAATGTAATATCAAAACTTATTGACATAATCTTCGAAAATAAATTTATTTAATACTGGAACCATAATTTCAAGTGCTTTTTCACAATTTGCGTTAAAATCATCATTCATCCCCTCATTAGCATTATCTGTTATCACCCGGAAAGAAAAGCTTTTCATCTTACCCCTCAATTTTTTAATTAAAATGGGGCAACACATCCTATTTTATCTATGGTTTAGCTTTTCATTTTACGAGTTCTTTCTTTGGGACGTCTATCCATAGTAATACCTAAAGCCTCAACCATCTGGTTAAGAAACTCCTCAGGTCCTATAGGTTTTGCTAAAGGTTACCGAATTATTGACTTGGCACCCCTTCGCTATTTATTTTAAATCGAGTATAAAGATTTAAATAATGTGAATTTGTGAAGCCTGCCCCCAAAGTTTTTCCTTAAAAGCTATATTCAACTAATATGCCTCGGCATTTCTCGGTTATTACGGGAAGGATAGTAAATTTATTGTCCTTTCCCCTGTGTAAATTGACAATGGCTTTACCTGTAAAATACCCGATACCAGCACCAAAGAAGACATCCGAGGCCCAATGGGCATTATCATTGACCCTTGATAATGCAGTTAGCGTAGCTATTCCATATGACAGCGCGGGTATAAGAAATTTATCCTCATATTCGCAGGCTATTACTGTTGCTATTGCGAATGCAGAAGATGCATGACCTGAAGGAAAGGAGAGATGCGATGTTGAAAATCCGGGACCATCCCATATATTTGATGAATCTCCGGAACTTGGTCTATGTCTATGCCCTGTAAATTTTAATGCTTGAGTAAAAATGCCTGTAACCACAAAACTTTCTATGCTCAAAAGCGCGGTTTTCTTTGCCTTTTTATCCTCAGAAAGATGGGCGTAAAGATAAAGTATGCCGAGGGATGGAAAAAGTATATATGCTTCACCAAAGGATTTAGCAAAGCTTGAGATTTCATCGAAGGTGCTGCTCCGATTTTTCTGCACCCAGTCTTGAATATTTTCATCAAATACATATAACACCCCCGTTATGCTTACAAAGACAAAAGCCTTCATCCAATCTGAACTATCCCAATGTAATGGCGAGGTGATTAAGGCTTTTGTATCAGAAACATATCCTTTCCAGTAATCTACGGTTAAGTCGATTTCATCTGATTGCGCGAAGGATATGTCAGGACTTCCTAATAGTGTTTCAGGTTTAGTAATAATGTCTTCCTTTTTTATTTTCTCCAAGATTTCTTTTGAAAATCCATTATTGTATACTTCTTTTGCAAAGTTTTTTTGTTCTTCTTCTGGCAAATTTTGCAATAAGTCAATAAATTCTTTCTCATATTCATCAAGTTTTCCGAGAGGAGCGAGATAAATATTAAAAATTACAGGAAACTTTCCTTTGATATAATCTTTTACATCACTTGTCCCGGAAGCAAAAACTAAAGTTGAAAAAACAATTAAAATACTCGCGACGATCAATAAGATGAAAATATTTCTTTTCATTTTCTTATCCCCATTTTTTTAAATAATATTTTCCTAATTCCTAATAATATTCTTTACTTGCTATTCATGTCTTTAATTCTTCCGGAATTGGTTAAATAGGGACACCTATTTTTTCTACAGTTTAATTTTCTCTTTTACGAAGTCTTCCCTTAGGACGTCTTTCTATAATAATATCTAAAGCCTCAATCATTTGGTTAAAAAACTCCCCAGATACTATAAGTTTTCCGCTAAAAGTTAGCCAATTATTGAGCCAGTAAAGCCGTCTCCATTATCCTTTAAAGACTTAATCGTTAAATTTGACTTCCAGACAAAAATATCTTTCTGTGCGACGAGTCAGTTCTGGAGTCCAGAGCCTTACTTCACTTTATCTCTCAACCAGATATTCACTGCCTCAGGACTTTCCTGCCTTGGTAATAAGGTAATGGCATTGTTTGGGCATTTCGCCCTACACAAGCCACACCCGAAACACCTGGTGGGATCGATATACACCTTAGAAAGCGCAGATGAGTAAAACTGAGCCCCGAACTGACATTGACTCATACAAGATTTGCACCCTGTACAGAGGTCCAAATCTATCTGGCAGATGTACTCTGCCCGGAAGAAGTTGGGAGCGCCTCGCTTCTCAATATACCCCTTGTAGGGTTCACAATCCCGGTCACAATTACACATGCCTACAACATAAGGGGTTACTCCTGTCCAAATGCTATGTATCAGCCCTTCCTCATCATATTGGCAAAAGATCCTCTTGGCTTCCTCCTTGTCAAGCACCTCCAGGGATGAAGCGGCATCAGGAAACTTACCCAATATATTCCATTTATCCATCCCCAAACCGAAACAGTATCGTTTGTCTTTCTTTCCTATGGTGATGAACCGGCATCCACAAGGCATTCTGGTAATAGAATCTATCATATCTATCACTCTTTCAACATCCTCGATGGGCAGTACTTGGCCGAAATGTTCGACCTTCCGGTGTGCCACAATCTCATCTTCGCTGGGTTGAATCTTAGGAAGCTTACTCGATGACGGAATATCTTTTGACGCCTTTTGTGTTTTGGGCACACTGCCAATCGCCGGTATCACAAAAGTCTCCCAGAAGCAATTGTTCCACTCGAACCGTGTTGTAGCTCCAACGATCCTCTTTTGGGCGGCGGAAAGCTCCTCATGGAGTAATTCTTCGGCATAGTTCTTCATTTGGAGATACCATTTCTTTCCCTCACCATGTTCAGTACAAAACTCGCACATTTTGCCCTCCTTTCGTTGCAAAAGTAAGCGAACAGATTAAGCCCCTCAATCCTCCAATATAGGTTTTCTGAAAGTTATCTCCTCTTCGCTTTTCTGCAACATAAGTAATTTTATATATAATATTTTGCGAAAATAAGAAATATTTTACTCCTTGACCTTAAGTTCTTTCTTATTATCTTATTAAATCAAAGCTAAAATATAATTTTTAATTTATTTTAATGCTTCTGTAAATTTCTTCTGAAAATCTTCTTAATTTAAATACACATCCTATTTTTTCTACAGTTTAATTTTCTCTTTTACAAGTTCTTCCTTTAGGACGTCTTTCTATAATAATACTTAAAGCCGCAAGCATCCGGTTAGAAAACTCCTCTATAAAGATTTAAATAATGTGAATTTGTAAGGCCTGACCCCCATTCCTCTTTCCAATTCCTCTTTCCTAAAATTAAAGTTTATGAAAACTAACGTCTTGTTTCACTTCTTTTGCAGGTTCTGTTTCAGGTTCTGAGCAAATTCTTCCGCATCTTTAAGGTCTAGAGCATTAGGTCTACCCTTATTCATTCCCCCAAATAGTTTAAGGAAACTATTTGTGTTAAAACCTTTACAGCTAAATTCATCAACGATCATGTAACCTTTAGATTGCAGTTTTTCTCTAAGCGTCGAGTGATCTTGGGCGACTTTGGCTTCTCCCATAATTGCACTGGTTGAGAAAATGAATGCTTTCTTGTTGGTGACTGATGGTAGTTTATCGGCAAGGTCAAGCAGAACTTTATGGTGTTTTGCACTATATATCCCTGAGCCAAAGCCTATTAGATTATACTCTTGAAGCTCTTCCGGATTTATTTGTTGCGGCGTTTTTATTTGGGCATCAAGAACTTTTGCGAAGACATTAGCAATTTTCTCAGTATTATTGTGATGATATGAAGACAAAACCAAAAGAGATTTCATTACTATATTTTCCATTTTTTTCACCTATTCTTTATATTATTTAAATTATCCCGTACATTTACCTTGTCAGGTTTTGTTATTATGTTCCACAGTTTTTACTGCATTTCCTTTTTATGTCCTTTTTCGACATACCGGTGAGCTTCGGGAATTTGTTCCCAGGGATAGTGCCTATCTATGACCGATTTTATCTTTCCCACCTCAATAAGCTTTTTTAGGTAGAGTATAATAGGGACTCTATTTTCACCCCTGGTACACCTTCCCTATTTATCTAATTTAAAAGTAAAAGATTAATTATCTAAGAAAATTTGACATATCCCGATTTATTCCAAATCGCAAATTATAATACTCATCTAATTCATAAGGGTTATTTCATTTTTTCGATAATAAGCAGAAAATCAATTTTACTAGTAATCCCATAAATTTGAGATAAGGATGTTTTTTTAATGTTTGGAATTATTGATACGACTTCACCTTCTAAATTGTTTAAAAATTGTTCTAATTTGTTTTGGTCATTTTCCATTTTGATTTCTAATCGATGAACTCTATATTTCATATTATTTCCTTTCTATCTATTATTTACAATTTGTCATTCGCAATTGAAATCTTTAATATCAAGAACTATCTATGTGTTTTATTTAATTCCGCATAACATTCTGTGGGTTTGCAAATGCGGAGCGAAGCGAGGTATTTGGATGAAGATCGGTAAGCCGAAGTCACAAATCTGCTGTTAGTCGAAATCGTAACATATCTTCATTTAATATTACCATATATAGGGTAATAACCGATATTTTACTTTCTGGCTATATTCCCTATATCCAGGAAGTTTATCTATAAGTATTTTTTCTTCATTTTTAATTCGTAAAATAATTAATGCCGGTAGTGGAAGAACAGCCAATACTGCCCAGTATGAGTCAAGTGCTAACGGACTTAAAACATACATCATTAATACAGCTATATACATGGGATGACGGATAATTGCGTATGGACCTGTGGATATTACTTTCTGACCTTTTTCTACTTCAATAATTCTGGAAGCATGGGTATTTTCTTTTAACACTAAAAAGAACAGCAAATATCCTATAAAAATAAATAAATCAGCAATTATAATTACTATAAGCGGAACCTCAGACCATTCAAAACGATAATCAAATCCAGGAATAATAAAGGCTATAAGAAAGACTAAGATGGAAAACATAACGAATACTTTTTGAGGTT
>Ga0307379_10011485_pt1 | contig 11618 bp, 9 predicted proteins | sample UN2MG_FD_202237 | JGI IMG/M metagenome (GOLD analysis project Ga0307379, IMG submission 202237) | Soil microbial communities from Risofladan, Vaasa, Finland - UN-2 | ecosystem: Environmental > Terrestrial > Soil > Coastal area > Acid sulfate soil | place: Finland: Risofladan, Vaasa | collected... | reverse complement strand
GAACCTCCTCGGGCACAACCACGGGGAGCTCAAAGCGGCCGCGGCCGCTTTTCTCGAGGCCGACGACATCCCGCTGTCGGACCAGGCGAGCATCCAGGAACACGCCGCGAAATTGGCGGAGGAGCTGGCGACGACGGTGGGCGAGGCGACGGGACGGGACTACGGCGTCCTGTTCGCGTCCTCCGGATCGGAAGCCGTCGAGATGGCCCTCCACCACGCGGCCCTGGAATGGCGGAAGAAGCTGGAGAAAATGGAACGGGACGATCTCCAGCACTTCGGCGGAGAGGCCGGAAGCCGGCTGGCCCACGTCTGGGAGGAGAACAGGAAGGCCCTTCGCGCCGTCCGCCTGAGTGTTGTCACCCTGAAGAACGCCTTCCACGGCAACTCCTCCGGCCCCCGCTCGCTTCTCGGAAACGACGAACAGCGCGGCACGTTCGCCAGCATCACGGGCCTCGAACGCATCCCGGTCGACGATCGATCGCCCGACTGGAAGGACGGGCTCGACCGCGGCTTGGCCGGAGCCCGGGTCATGCTCCGGAGGGCCGCCGCCCCGAACGGGAGCGAATGGCGCCTGGAGGAGTTCGCCGTCAGCACGGTCGTCGCGGCCATCGTCGAGCCGGTGCTCGGCGAAGGCGGCGTGAGGGCGGTCGACCCGGATGTCCTCGACCGCCTCGGGGCGTTCGATTTCCCCTTGATCGTCGACGAGATCCAGTGCGGACTGGGCCGGACGGGGTCCTTCCTCGCTTCCCAAGGAGCCGCCGGCGACTACTACCTGTTCGGCAAGGCCCTCGGCGGGGGCATCGAAAAGATCTCGGCCGTGCTCATCGACAAAAAGCGCTTTCAGGAGGACTTCGGGAAATACTACGTCTCGACGTTCTCGAACGGCGGTCTCGCGGCGCGCGTCGCGCTGAAGGCCCTGTCGGTCATCAAGCGCGACAGGGTGGCCGAGCGGGCCGCAACGCAGGGAGGCAAGCTTCTGGAGAAACTGAACGCCGTCCGGGAGGCTTTTCCATCCGTGATAGAGGAGGTCACCGGACGCGGGCTGATGCTCGGGGTCCGCTTCGGGGATCTCTCGAAGAGCGACAACATCACCCTCCGGGCCCTGGCCGGGCGGAAGGTCGCCGGATATCTCTTCTCGTCCTACCTGCTCCGGCAGTTCCGCGTCCGGGTCCTGCCGACGCTGTCCGCGCCGAACACCCTGAGGGTCGAGCCCTCCGCCTACATCACGGACGAGGAGATCGGGCGCGTCGCCGGCGCGTTCGAAGAGCTGGCCCGAAGGATCGAGGAGAGGCGCATCTACGAGCTTTGCTTGCCGCTCATGGACGGCGATCCCTTCGACGACAACAAGGGAAAGGAGGCCCGGCCGGGGCTCCTTCACTCGCGCCTCGACGAACCGGCCGAAGGGGCCGTCCGGGTGGCCTTCATCGCCCATTTCAGCCGGCCGGCCGAAGAGCTCCGGATCATGGAGAAGGACTTCGCCCGGGCCTCGGACACCGGCCTCCGCATCCTGTTCAACCGTCTGCAGGCTGTGATGGAGATGAAGCCGTTCGTCCTCTTTTCGAAAAACCTGTTCGGCGGCCGGGTCCATTTCAGCTTCATCATCCTGCCGGTGGACTCCGCCGAGCTCGAACGCCAGCACCGGCTGGGAAAAACGCGACGGGTCGTGGCCAAGGTCCAGGAGGCCGTCGACATGGCGGCCCGCGGCGGCGCCGCCGTGATCGGCCTGGGCGGATACGCGTCGATCCTCAGCCGCAACGGCCTCGCGCTCGTCGAGCCGGAGGGAACGAGGATCGTCACCGGGAATACGCTGACGGCCGCCTCAGGCATCCGCCGCCTGGGCGAGGAGATCCGGAAGCTGCGGGGAGGGCGGGCGAAGCTGACCCTGGGGATCGTCGGGGCTTCCGGGAACATCGGCGCAATCGTCACGGCATGCCTGATCAGGACCAACGGCCTCTTCGGCCGGGCCGTCCTGATGGACAGGAAGAAAGCCAAGCTCGAAGCCTTCGCCGCCGGCCTCGACCGTGGGAATTTCTCAGGGACGCTCGAGCTGGTCGCGGACCTCGGCCCGCTCAAGCAGTGCGACGTCATCGCCGTGGCCACCAACACCAACGACCCGATCATTTTCCCCCACCACATCAAGGACGGGGCCCCCGTGGTGATCGCCGATGTTTCCATTCCCTCGGCCCTGGCCCCCGGCGTGGCCCGCATGCCCAACGTGACGGCCCTGCCCTTCGCATCGTACGTCACTCTGCCGGACGACCCGGATTTCGTCATCAGCTCGCACACCCCGAAGGGCGCGACGTTCTGCTGCGCCGGCGAGGCCATGCTATGCGGGCTCGAATACCTCGACGTCCCCCTCAAGGGAACGATCACCGCACAGGCGATCGAGGCCGTGACGGCGGCGGCGGAAAAGTCCGGCCTATTCGAGAAACTGGGGGCGATCGAAGGCTTTCGGTCGGTCCGCGCACCATGAAGCCTCCTTATAACTACGGCATCTCCCAGGAGGACGCCCTGACCGAGCGGCGGGCGCTCGACATCCGGGAGGGCGACCGCCTCCTCTGCGTCGCCAGCGCCGGGGAAGTCCCGCTCAATCTGCTCGCCCTGGGGCCCATCGCGATCGAGGCGGTCGATATTTCCCCGGCCCAGCTGTTTCTCTGCCGGCTGAAGCTGGCCGCTTGCCGGGCCCTCGAACCGCTCGAGGCGGCCGCGCTCCTGGGTTTCATGGACGCATCGACAGAAGAGCGGAGGCGCCTTTTCGACCGGACGGCGGCCTTCCTGGACGATGACGAGAAGAGTTTCTGGGCGGCGAACATGCCCGCCGTCGAAAGGGGCCCCGTCCGCGCCGGCCGGTTCGAGAGATACCTCGGGCGGTTCAGCCCGGCGGCCCTGGCGGTCCTCGGGAAAAGAAAGCTGAGGCGCCTCTTCGAGCAGGACACGATCGCGGCCCAGCGGGAGTACTTCGACCGGTTCCTGAGCACGGCCGTTCTGAAGGTCCTCTTCAAGGTCGCGTTCCATCCCCGGCTTTACCGCAAGCGGGGGATCGCCGAGGAAGGGCTCCGGCACGGAGGAAAGCGCGACATCGCGGAATTCTTCTACGGCCGTTTCCGTGATTTCTGCGCCGCGACCCCGGCCCGCCGGAATCCTTATCTCCAGTTCTGCTTTTTCGGGAGTGTCCTGTTCCCCGAAGCGCTCCCCGAGTACTTGTCAGACGAGGGGATGCGGCGGGTCCGGGAAAACCACGCGAGCATCACCTGGCGGCTGGAGTCCTATCGGGAAGCCCTGGGCAAGAGCTCCCCGGGCCGGTTCAGCAAGTTCCACCTGTCCAACATCGGCGACTGGATGGGCCGCGAGGAATACGCCGGGCTGCTGGCCCTCGTCTGTGCCAAGGCCGCGCCCGCGAGCCGGGCCGTCTCCCGGTATATCCATCTGGATCATCCGCTGCCGGAAGCGCTGAGGGAGCGCATCGTCCGGCGGGACGACCGCGGCGAGGAGCTCGTCGGGTCCGACCGGTTCCCCTTTTATAACCTCGTGGTCATGGAGCTGCGATGACGAACGCGGCGGAGGGGTATCATCTGCGGAAGATCTCCCGGGAGTGGAACTGGGAGATGCTCCGGATCCTCGGCGAGACCCCGGTCGAGACCCGGGGGCTGAGCATCGTCTTCGACCGGCAGCCCGACATTTTCGCGATACCGCGTCTCTTTTCGGAGAGGGTGGAGTGCGCCGGTTTCTTCCGCGGGGCGAACCTCGCCGGCTTCGCCATGCTCATGTTCCAGAGCCGGTATGTCAACGGGGAGCCCCGGACCGTGGCCTATTTCGGGAACGCGCATGTCAAAAGGGAGGCTCGGGGCCGGGGATTCGCCAACAGGTCTGCGGGCTATCTCTCAAGGGAGATGCGCGGCGTGTGCGACCTGGGCTACGCCGTTGTCATGGCGGGAAACCGGGCCGCCGGAAGGTTCATCGGCAGGGACTGGCCCGGCCAGCCGGACCTCGTCCGCTCCAAGGCCGTTGCGACGCTTCGCGCCAAGAGCATCCTGGTCATGGGGCGGAAGAGAGAGGGGAACGGATACCGGGTCCGCCGCGCGGAACTCTCCGATGTGGACGCCATGGTCGGCCTGCTTCGGGACGAGTTCAGGGCCCGGCTCTTCGGCCCGATCGTCGACAGGGGATCGTTCCTCCGCAACCTAAGCGCTAGATCCGGATGCGACCTTTCCCATTATTACATCGCAGAACGGGGCGGCAAGGTCGTCGGGACGTGCGCGGCCTGGGACACCGGCGGGCTGAAACAGAACCGGATCGTCCGCTACGGACGGAAGCTCAAATGGCTGAGGAAGGCTCACGCGGCGGCGGCCGCCCTGCTGGATCTACCGCCCCTGCCCAAAGAGGGCGGGACGACCCGGGACGCGACGATCACCGACTGCGCCGTCCGCGGCAGGGACCCCGAGATCCTGGAGGCCCTGCTGGCAAGGGTCCATAACGATTGCGCGCAAAAGAAATATCATCTGCTGATCGTCGGCAGTTGCGGCCAGGACCCGTTGCTCCGGGCGACGAAGAGGTTCCTGGGTCAGACGACGGTCTCCGAGATCGTTCTCTTCTCGACCGGCCCCTCTCTCCTCGCGGAGGGCCGGATCGACACGTCCCTGCCGTACATCGACCTGGCCATGCTCTGAAGCCGCATGCGGCGGCAGCGTCCTCTCCTCGATCCATCGTCCCCTTGACAGGACCGCGCGGCCGGAGGCAAAATCGGCGGGCATGTTGCTCATCCGGCGGCCCCGCAGCGTCCTGGTCATTCTGGCCCTCGCCCTGACTCTTGGAGCCTGTGCAGGCCGCGGCCCGGCAAAATCGAAGTCTTTTCTCGTGGTCACGTTCGACGTCGAGGACTACATCACGCCCGAGGCCGAGCGCGTCGACGACATCCCCAAGGGACTGGCCGAGATCATGACCGAGGAGGGCGTCACCGGGACGTTCTTCGTCATCGGCGAAAAAGCCCGCTCGCTCGAAAAGCGGGGGCGCCGCGACGTCATCGCGGCCATGGCCAAGCACGATATTGGAAGTCACACGAACTTCGGCTCGATCCACCCCACGGTCACGGAGAGGTTGGAGAAAGCCGGCTGGGACGACGGCGTGCGGCTGATGCAGGAACAGGAATCCGCCGGCATCAAAGAACTGGAGCGCATCTTCGGCGTCCGCGTGACCATTCTGGCCCGCCACGGCGGCTCCTACGGACCCCAGCTCGTAACGGCACTGAGCCTGATGAAAAGGGCCTACCAGGGTTCCCCGGCGAGCCTTCCCGGACACGATGTCGTCTGGTTCTGCAACGCCTTGAACTTCAGCGCCCAATACGCCGGGTTCGACGACGCCTATTACCGGGACGACCTGTTCGAGCCGGTCTTCGACAAACTCAAGGCGGAATTGCCCGAACAGGCAGGGAGGGCCGATGTCCTCGCTCTTTTCGCCGGCCATCCGACGAAGATCCGGGCCGAGGAGTTTTGGGACCTCAATTTTTATGACGGCAAGAACACCGAACCGGGAGAATGGAGGACGCCCCGCCTGCGACCCCAGGAAACCATGGCCACGGCCCAGAAGAACTTCCGCCGCATGATTCGCTGGCTCAAGGGCCGGGCCGACATCGAGATAACGACCTACCGCACATTGATGGACCTCTACTCGCACCAAAAGGACCTTATGACGCGGGAAGAGCTTAAGGCTATCGCCGCCGCAACGCTCGAGGCGAAAGCTCTCGCACCGACCGAGGATTTCTCGCCGGCCGAAGCCTTCGCCGGATTGGCCCAGGCGATCACGGGTTATCAGGAGAAGGAGGCGCTTCCGCCGAGCCTGGATACGGTCCATCCTCTCGGCCCGCCAGAAATGCCGCTCACACAGCCGGAGATCGGGCGCGTGAAACTCGAGGGCGTCTACGGCCTGGCTCGCGCCGCAAGCGAGCATATCGGGCAAACCGGCGCTTTACCCGCGACGCTGCAGGCCGGAAACATGCGCATCGGGACGGGCTCGCTCTTCGCTCTGTTCAGCGCCGTCTATATCGACCTGGACTCGGGAAAGCCGCATCCTGAGTACGACGTGTCCGAGTTCGAACCCTATCCCCGAACGAACGAACCGAAGATCGTCGGCGAGGTCGAGGGCTACAAGGGCTGGCCGGTCCACCGCCCCGACCTCGACATGTCCCGGATCGCCGAATCCACGAAGCTCCAGCTCTGGACGCTCAAGCCGGCTCATCGCCGGTAAGGCGAAGTTCAGACGTCCCGCGGTTCTAGGAGGAGCTTTAAACCCACCGATATTTCCGCTATTCGATCCTGAGACAGCGCGCCGATTTGTTCGATCAGGACGGATTTATCGACCGTGTAGACCTGAGAAATATTAATGACGCTCTCCCGCTCCAGGTTGCCCTCGCCCTTCCGGAGCAGAACGTTGCCCGGGGCCTCAGCCCTCTGAAGATTGGATGTGAGTTCGCAGACGACGACCGTCCGAATCTTGCTGACGTTGAAAAGATCGCTCTGGACGACGACATACGGATGCCGGAAACCCGGACCCGAGCCGCCCGGCTCGCCGAGGTCGAGCCAAAACAGGTCCCCCTGTCGGATCGTCAACGCGCTTTCCCCTTCAGCCGCTTCCGCTGGTATTCGCCCATGGCCTTCCGCCGCGCCATTTCGTCCGGCGAATCCGGCTGGTCATAGACTTCGTCGAGCTTCTCGATGATGCGGCGGGTTTCGCTTCTCCGGACGTATTCGCGGGCCGCCGAGACGAATATCTGGCTTCGCGATTTCTTCTGCTCTCTGGCCATTCTCTCGACTTCTTTGAACACATCGTCAGGGATCGATATGGCGATTTTCATACCGTTAGTATGCATTCTAGTCATACCCCTTGTCAAGAGCACCACTTCTCGCCGCGAACAAGGCGTTCAAAGGCCTTTCCACCCAAGAAGACGTTACGACAGCCGATAGATTCTCAGCTGCCCGCGAAGTCGTCAAGGCGCTCAAGAAGACCGTTTAGGTCTTATCCTCCAAGGCTGGGACGCAGATGGGCGCCTGGGCTAACGACCGGACGCTTCAGGGATGGTATCCGAGAGCCGGACGATGCCTGCGTGATTCCCGGCCTTTTCCATCAGCTTTTCGTCGGCGGTGACAAGAGTCAAACCCCGGATGTCGGCGAGCGCGATAAAGCAGCCGTCGTAGACGGTCATCCGGTAGCGAAAGGCGAGATCGACGGCGCGGGAGAGAAGCGGTCCTTCTGCGGGGTGAAACGAAATTCCCATGTCGAGGAGGGATCCGAGCGCGAGTTTCACGTCTTCGGTGTTGAAGCGGGCGTTGAATCTCAGGGCGTTGGCAAGCTCAAAGAGCAGGAGGTCCGGAGCCTCCAATCGGCAGTTGCCGGAGTAAGCGTCCTCCCGCAGGACCAGCGCCGCCTCCGTGCCGGCCTCCCAGCTGAACCATTTGACGGCGACCGACGAGTCGATGATGCAGGCCCTCACCGGGCTTTCTCCCGCCATTTTCTGATTTCTCCCGCACCGTCCCATTTCCCGCCCTTTTTTCTCAGTTTGTCCTGGAGCCGGATGGCTTGGGCGAAGGCCTTTTTGCGTTCTTCCTCTTCTTTCTTCCGTTCATGTTCGGCGATGTACTTTTCCGTCGCTTCCCGGATGAAGCGGCTGCGGCTCTTGTTCTGTTCACTCGCGACCTGGTCGATCTTCTTGAGGAGGTCATCCGTGAGCGAGGCGTTGATTCTCATCTTTCCACCTCCAGTTATTCACGATGATACACACTCATTATACACAACTAATTATCCTTTTCAATCCCTATCGAGTCCAGGTCAAGTCTTTTTGATTATGCCGTTTGGATTCTTAAGGGATTTCTCTTCCCCGAAGGTGAGCGATGGAGTTGGCGTAATACCTGAGCAGGGTCATCTCTCCCGGCGCCGCCCTGAAGGAACCACGGTCCCTCAGAACGATGTGCCGCAGGACGAGGGACCTCAGGCCGACCTCGACCGCATAATCCACGCTTTTTCGGGGAAGATAAACCCGGGCTCCAACTTCCCGGAGCTCTTTGATGAGTTCTTCGACTTCTGCTTTGAGCTCAGCCTCGCTGTAAAACCTTTCCGGATCCCCGGCCAGAACCGTCGAGACGAGCGAGACCGGGAGAGCGGGGACAACCCGTCCGACGGAGCCCTGGAGCTCCGCCGCTAGTCCGCGGACATGAGAAGCTCGCACATCGGGACCGAGCGTCCTGAAGTCGATCCCCCGGGAGCGCCCATACTCCCGCAATGAGATCGGCAGGCCGAAGTGCAGGACCGCATATCCGAGCCTATGCCAGCCGCCGCGGACCATAAGCAGAAAAGTTCGTCCGATGAATCGCAGGGTTACGGCCTTCGCCGCGAGACCTCTCTTCTTCTTTGCCCCCGGGACCAGGTCAAGCACCAGGCTCCTGTCCTCGATGACGCGGTCGTAGTTGACACCGACGGGGACGAACACCACATCCCGCTCCCCGGCGGGGTCGAACCGGCGGAGGATATAGTCGAGGATCCCGGCCTTGGGCTCCTGAAGGCTTCCGTCGCGGCTCAATTTGCCTTCCAGGTAAACGGCCTGGATCTGTCCGCCCTCGACGGACATCTGGATGTAGGCGGCCAGGACCCTGCGGTAAAGAGTGTTGCCGGATCCCCGACGGACGAAGTAGGCCCCCATGGCCTTGACCAGCGGGCGGACGGGCCAGTACCCGGCCCACTCGCCGACGGCGAAGCTCGGCGGGGCCCAGGCCCGTGTCAAATAGCCGAGCAGGACGTAGTCCATGTTGCTCCTGTGGTTCATCAGGAACACAAGGCTCGAGCCCGGGGCGATCGCGGCCAGCGCGGCCTCGCCCGCATAGACGCGGCGGACCCGGTAGAAGAGCCCGGCGATGGTGAGCCCCACGAGACTTCCGAGGTGATAGTATGCGTACGCGTGGAAGCTCGGGACGATCTCTTCGGCGTAAGCCCGGACCGTCCTCAAGACGGACGCGGGGGCGGATCCCTTTTCGCGGCAGGTGTCGTCGACCGCCGCGAGGACCTGGGGGTCGGAGACGAGCCTTTCGATGAGCGTCCGGCGCCGCGCGACCTTGAACGCAGGGACGAGGAGGTGGAATCGCTTTTTCAATTTCTCCAGGAAACGCTCTTCCCGCCGGCTGAAAAGCCCCCGGGCGACCGGCAGGATGACCCGGTCGGCGAGGGCCCAGACGAAAAGTGCGCCAAAGAGAACGACAAGCCAAAGAGGAAGGGCCACTGTCTTCGTCATTGCGGTTCGCGAAGAAAAACGCCATGGCGGAGGAAGTGAGCGACCTGATCGATCACGGCCTTTTGGCGCATGATGAACGTATGGCTGTAGGGCACGACGAGAAAATCCTTCATCCCGGGGACTTTCGTCCGCTCGACCCCGACCTTGCCGTCGTTGGGCCCCGGAATAATGCGGCCGGTGACGGGGTCCCCGGTCTTCTGCCCGGCGATCACGCCGAGCTCGAAATGGACGGGGCCCAGGCTCTTGAGGAACTGGTCGGCAGTCCCCAACTGCTGTCCGGCCGGCCCATGCAAGATTTTATAAACAGGGCTGTCTCTGAGCAGGTCCACGAGTTCGCTCCCCTGGTTGGGCGGGCTGAGCATGACCACCCGCCCAAGCTCCTCCAACCGATGATGCTTCAGGTAATAGCGGACGATGATCCCGCCCATGGAATGCGTCACGAAATGGATGGGCGTGCGCGGCCCTCTCGGCAGGGATTCCAAAACCTCGTGGAGGACCTCGTCGGCCAGGTATTCGATGGCGTGTCTCCTCGAATGGTAGTCGACGATGACGGGGACGAAGCCTTTCTCGCCCAGGCCCAGGGCGGTTTTTTTCATGGAACGCCCGGTCCGGCGAAGGCCGTGCAGGAGGACGACGGTATCTTTCTTTGGCATCGAAATAACGGCGGCGTTCCAGCCTGGTCACGCCGGGCTCATTATAAGCCAAACTCTCGGGCTCGGGCAATTCTCGGGTGGAATTAATGCTTTGCACGACCCGGTCAACATTCCCGGGCCCTTGAGCGTATAATCTTTCAAAGGGAGAGAACATGAGGAATAATGCTTATATCCTAACCGCCCTCTCGGGTTTTTTGATAGTTGCCGGGCTGACGGCCTCCTGCTCCAAGGGGCCCGCCATCGATGAGCCGACACACGGGGAATCCATCCTCGACCGGGCCGTCCATATCGAGCCGGCCCTCGTCACCTCCATCCCGGAGACTTTCCGCTGGTGCGACCGGCTCCCCGGGCTCGAAAAGCGCAGGATCGATGTCGGCGGCGCGGAGCTTTACGTCGAAGTCGAAGGGAAAGGGACGCCCATCGTCCTCATCAACGGCGGCCCCGGCGGGACGCACCACTATTTCCATCCGTGGTTCTCCCGGGAGAAGAAATACGCCAGGGTCGTCTATTACGACCAGCGCGGCTGCGGCCTATCTGATTTCAAGCCGGGAGACAAGGGGTACTCGGTCGAACAGGCCGTCGAGGACCTCGAAGCGATCCGCAAGGCGCTCGGCTTCGAGAAGTGGGTCGTCCTCGGCTACAGCTACGGCGGCTTCCTGGCCCAGCTCTACACTGTTCTTCATCCCGAAAACGTCTCCGGCCTCATCCTGCTCGGGGCCTCGCCGGGGATGCGCGCCGACCTCGGCCCGTCGCGGCAGGGGGAGTTCGTTTCCGAGGCGGAGGAAAAACGCATGGCCGAGCTACGCCGCGAGCTCAACGAATACGCCAAGGCGAACAACCTGCCCAGGCAGAAGGTCGTCGAGCTCTCCATCTACAACAATTTCCTCAACGGCGACTGGAAGCGCCAGAATTTCTACAGACCGTCGCCGGACCGCCTGGCTCAGGGCGCCCTCTACGAATGGGCGCACGACCAGAATTTCAACAGCGTCATGGGCCAGACGCAAGGCCGTTGGGACTTCACCGGGGCTTTCGAAGGGAACCCGATTCCGACCCTCGTCCTCGAAGGCCGCTTCGACCTGACCTGGTCGGAGAAGAAGAAGGACATCCTCAAGGGCAACCACTCGAACGGCCGGATGGCCGTCATCGAGAACGCGGCCCACGGCATCTACGACGAGCAGCCGGACGAGTTCTTCCGCGTCCTCAAGGAGTTCATCAAGGGCCTGCCCCGAGTCGACAAGACGGCACTCGCAGAGTATCGGGCCTTTCTCGACGGCTGGGTCGCCGCAATGAAAGCCCGTCCGGACATCGTCATAGACAACACGAGCTGGGGGATGCCGGCCAGCCGGGAGCTCGCCGGTAAGTACTCTCCGAAGTGGCTGGAGTCTCTCAGCCGTTACGGGCAATACCTGCGCGCGGGTTTCGCCCTCTACGACGTCGAAAGGTACGCCGACGCCCTGGTCGCCTTCGAACGGCTCGAGGCGAAATTCGGCGGCAATCCGCAGATGAAGGCCATGGGCTTGATCTGGCAGGGGCACATGCTCGACCTCATGGGCAAGAGACCGGAGGCTATGGCGCGCTACCGGACGGCGGCCGAGATGAACCTATCGGACACCTGGACTCACGCGCAATACGGTTTGAAATACGAGCTCAGCCCCTACGCCAAAGAGAGGCTCAAAACGCCCTTCATGCGGCTC
>Ga0307379_10011480_pt1 | contig 11620 bp, 8 predicted proteins | sample UN2MG_FD_202237 | JGI IMG/M metagenome (GOLD analysis project Ga0307379, IMG submission 202237) | Soil microbial communities from Risofladan, Vaasa, Finland - UN-2 | ecosystem: Environmental > Terrestrial > Soil > Coastal area > Acid sulfate soil | place: Finland: Risofladan, Vaasa | collected... | reverse complement strand
GTTCCCACCGGCCCGTTGGAGCCGAAGGAGGCCCGGGTCGCCAAGTCGAGAAAGAAGGAAACGGGTGCGACGCCGGCAAATAGGGAAGTCGAACGTTTGCGCAGCGAGCTGGCGGGCGCGAAGGAGACGCTCCAGGCCATTATCGAGGAGCACGAATCGACCAACGAGGAGCTTCGCGCCGCCAACGAGGAGATCCAATCGAGCAACCAGGAATTGCAGAGCACCAACGAGGAACTGGAGACCGCCAAGGAAGAGCTCCAGTCGACCAATGAGGAGCTGACCACGCTGAACGAGGAGTTGGAAAACCGGAATCTCGAGTTGAACCAGGCGATCAACGACCTGGACAACCTGCTCAACACGATCAACATCCCGATTGTGATGCTGGGCAGAGACTTGCGAATTCGTACGTTTACTCCCTTGGCGGAAAAGGTCCTGAAGCTGATCCCCGCGGATACCGGCCGCCTGGTCAGCGAGCTGAGGCTGGGCATCCAGGTTCCGGACCTGGAGCAACAGGTTTTGCGAGTGATCGAAACCCTCAACGCGGAGGAGAAAGAGGTCCGGGCGGAGGATGGCCGCTGGTATTCCATGCGGATCCGGCCCTACCGAACCACCGACGACAAGATCGACGGCGCCGTGATGGCCCTGGTGGACATCACCGAGCGGAAGCGGGCAGAAGAGGCGTTGCGAGACGCCCAGGTTTATGCCGACAGCATTGTGGCCACCGTGCGCCAGCCGCTGGTGGTGCTGGACGGGGAGTTTCGGGTGGTCTCGGCGAACCGGGCCTTCTACGAAACCTTCCACGTCAAGCCGCGCGACACCGAAAACCGATTGATATACGACCTGGGAGACCGGCAATGGGACATCCCCAAGTTGCGCACGCTATTGGAGGAGACTATCCCGGAGAACGCCGAGTTCCATGACTTCCAGGTGGAGCACGACTTCCCTGGGATCGGGTACAAGCAGCTACTACTGAACGCCCGGCGAATCGATCAAGTAGGGGACCGGCCGCAGTTAATCCTTCTGGCCATTGAGGAGGTCACGGATGGTAAAGAGGGGTAGGGCCGAGCCGGCGGATTCTTCCAATCTCCGCAAGAGCGCGGAGGGACTGCTCTCGACGCATATCAGCGATCTAGAGGCACCCTCGCCTGAAGAGGTTGAACAACTGGTCTACGAACTGCAGGTTCACCGGATCGAGCTGGAGATGCAGAACGAGGAACTCCGCGAAGCCCAGCAAGAATTGGAAGCGTCGCGCGACCGATACGCCGATCTTTACGACTTCGCGCCGCTGGGCTATGTCAGCCTGGACAAGCACGGACGTATCCAGGAAATCAACCTCGCCGCCGCCAAACTGTTGGGCAGGGAGCGCGCGAGGCTGACGGGCCGGCCTTTCGTTAGTTACGTCGCTATGGAGAATAAGAATACCTTCGTGCACCACGTGCGGAAATGCGTTGAAGGGCAACAACAGGTGACTTCGGAAATAGACCTTACTCCCAAGGGCGGCCAGTCGATCCCTGTGCAACTTGACAGTATTGCCGCTCGGGATCCCACCAGCGGAGTCACGCTATACAGAACAGCCATCACTGACGTCACCGAGCGCGAGCAAGCTGCGGCGGCTGTCCGTGAAGCACGGATTCTTGCTGAGGCCATCGTCGAAACGGTGCGCGAACCCTTGCTGGTTCTTAACGCTGAGCTCCGCGTGCAGTCGGCCAATCGGTCCTTCTACCAAACGTTCCAGGCCACGCCCCAGGAAACCGAAAACCGGTTGGTATACGAACTGGGCAATCACCAATGGGACATCCCCCGACTGCGCCACCTGCTCGAGCACGTGCTGCCGGAGAAGAGCCAGTTCATCGACTTCGAGGTTCAACAGTGTTTTGAACGTATCGGCCAACGGACCATGGTGTTAAACGCCCGCGCGATTCCTCGCGAAGCCGGCCGTCCGGGTCTCATTCTGCTGGCCATCGAAGACATCACCGAGCGCAAGCGGGCGGAGCAACAGCTTGCGCGCTTGGCCGCCGAGCTGCAGCATTCCAACGAGAAACTCAAGCGCAGCAACCGCGAGCTTCAAGATTTTGCCCACGTGGTCTCGCACGACCTGCGCGCCCCGCTGGTGAACATTCAGGGGTTCGGCAAGGAGTTGGCGTTGTCCTGCGAGCGGCTGCGATCCGTGGCGGCAGACGTGCAAGTGCCCGAGGCCAAACGCCGGGAGCTTTCCGCTCTGCTCGACGAAGATATCCCGGAAGCGCTCGGGTTCATCACAACAAGCACAACCAAGATGGACTCGCTGCTCTCGGGCGTCTTGCAGCTTTCTCGCGTGGGCCGGGCCGCCCTGACGATCCGCCAACTGGACATGAACCAGATGTTCTCTGAGATCGTCGCGTCGATGCAGTTCGCCATCGACGAGGCCGGCGCGTCGGTGCAAGTGGACTCGCTGCCGCCGTGTCGGGGAGACCGAATGCAAATCAACCAGGTTTTCTCGAATCTGCTGAGCAACGCCCTGAAGTATCTTGAGCCGAACCGGCCGGGGGTGATTCGGGTTTGCGGACGGGAAGTGCCGGACCGGGTGGTCTACTCGATCGAGGACAATGGGATCGGGATTGCGGCCGAGCACCAGGACTCCATTTACAAAATCTTCCACCGTCTCGACCCGCGGCGCGGGACCGGTGAAGGATTGGGCCTGACCATCGTCCGGCGCGTTCTGGAGCGCCACCGCGGCAAGATTTGGGTGGAATCGGAACTGAACGAAGGGAGCAAGTTTTACCTATCGCTGCCGAAGGGCTAGTGCTCCGTCAATTTCGAAATGACTGTAGGACGAATTACAGATCCGTCCTACACAGACTCGTCAGGCAGCTTGTCACCACGAGGAAGACGCGACGATGAAAGAGGAAGTGGTCGTCCTAATCGTCGAAGACGACGATGGGCACGCGCGACTGATCGAGAAGAACTTGCGGCGGGCGGGCATCAACAACGAGATGCTGCGCTTCGCGGATGGTCAGCAAATCCTGGACTTCGTGTTCCGCCGAGGCGAAGGGCGTCAGCGAGAAGACTGCACCCCCTATCTGTTGCTGCTGGACATTCGCATTCCCAAGATCGAGGGCGTCGAGGTCCTGCGGCAGATCAAGCAAGACGAAGAATTGCGGAAGATCCCGGTCATCATGCTGACGACGACGGACGACCCGCGGGAAGTCGACGCCTGTCATCGCTTGGGATGCAGCCACTACATCGTAAAGCCCGTCGAGTACGACAAGTTTTCGGCGGCGTTGGGGCAGCTTGGGCTGTTCCTCAAGATCGTACAGGTGCCCCAGATCAACGGCATAAGGTGAGTGAGCACACCGGGCATCAAATTCCGCAACTCCTTGACCGGGAACGAGAACCGGACTATTGTTAGGGACAAGCAGGTCCCGTGGGGACACGACTACCCGGCGACCGGATATAATGGTTTCCGGCGGACCACTCAATCCTCGCTGCCACGCTCCACGTGGAAAGGAGGACAAACAACCCGCGGTGAGGCTCTTCGGATGCCGGAAGCGAGAAAGCGCAACAGCCCAAAACCTTTAACGGTCAGGCGTCTGCCCGTCGCGTTCACTAGCGATATCCGCCGGGTCATTACCCGTTTCTTTTATCCCGGCAGCGAGGCCCGGATCCAGAACGTCGTCCAGCGGGTCGCGCAGCTCTCCGACACCGAGGCCACCCGGTTGCTGGAACTGGTCTTCCAGCGGTTCCGCACCCGGCACAGCAACATCGCCTTGGTTTTCGAACAGCACTACCACAACGCGATGTCGATGGTCGGCGCGTCGGACGACCTTGCCCGCAACCGCCGGCTGCTGATCGGCTCCTACTTCACCATGGAGTATTCGGTCGAGTCGGCCGCGCTGTTCAACCCCTCGATCGTCGAGCACCAGGACCAGCGGAATCTGCCCGAGGGCGCCGTGCGCTTCATCATGAGCCTGCGTGCCACGGGCGAGGCACACGTCTCGTCGATCGTCTTCCGCACGGGCGTGATTTACTCGGACCACGAGATTCAGATCGATCTTCCCAGCCGGTTCGCCAATCCGATCGGCGTCTTTCCCGACAAGCGGTACGACAAGCAGCTCTTCCACCGCAAGCTGCAGGACATCGGCGTCGACGAGACCGCGGTGGACCTGGTGTTGGAGCGGCTTGACGACTCGTTCACCATGGCCCAACTGGAGGACGCCATCAGCGCGGCGCGGGAGGCGGCGCCCGACAAGCTCCAGTCGGAAGACGCCCTCCAAGGCATCCGCTGGCTGGCGCGGTCGAATTACGAACTCCGGCTCTCCCGCGAGGCCGAGGCCTCGGAAGTGGTCATCTTCCCGCAAACCAGCAACGAGAGCCGCGGGATCGAGGACCTGCGGATGGTCCGCTTCGTCGACGACGACGGCACGGCGACCTACTACGGAACCTGTACGGCGTTCGACGGCTACCGGATCCTGCCACAGTTGATCGAGACGTCCGACTTTCTCAAGATCGGCGTTCACACGCTCAACGGAGCCCGGGCGCAAGACAAGGGGATGGCGCTGTTCCCCCGCCGCATCGGCGGCCATTACGTGATGTGTTCACGGATCGACGGCGAGAACCTCTACATCATGTACTCCGATATCATCCATTTCTGGGAGACCGCCGAGTTGCTGCAAACGCCCAAGCACCCCTGGGAGTTCGTGCAGATCGGCAATTGCGGCTCGCCGCTGGAGACGCCCGAGGGCTGGCTGCTCCTGACGCACGGCGTGGGGCCGATGCGGACCTACTGCATCGGCGCGATGCTGTTGGACCTGGACGATCCGCTCAAGGTGATCGGCTTCCTTGACGAGCCGCTGATCACGCCCACGGAAAAGGAGCGCGACGGCTACGTGCCCAACGTGGTTTACACGTGCGGAGCGATGATCCACAACGGGCTCGTGTATATCCCGTTTGGGACGTCGGACACGGCTACCCGCTTTGCCACGGTCTCGTTGGATCGGCTGCTGGATCGGCTGGTGAATTAGGCTCCGGCGGTGGCCAGAAGCTCATCCAACGAATACCGAGCGACGCCGGCGGCGGTGTCGGCCGCCCCGTAGTAGACGTCTAATTCGTCGCCGCGGCCGACCAGCGCCGTGGGAAAGACGATGTCCCGCAGAAAGCCGGACCGCTCGAAATCGGCCTCGGATTGCATCACCGGCCGCGGCGACAATCCAACGATCCGTCGTGGGTCTTCCAAGTCCAAGAGCATTGCCGCGGCTGCGTACTGCCCCGCGTCGCCCAGTCGCTGGGGCTCGATATGCCCATGAAAGAGCGAAAGCCAACCACGGCCCGTGCGCACGGGCGGGGTGCCGCCGCCGACCTTGATCGTCGCCCAGCCCGCCTCGCTCCCCAGCAATCGCTCGTAACCACCCCAGTGCAGCAGGTCGGGTGAGCGGGCGATCCAAATCTCCGGCGGGCAGAAGTGGGCGTTCGGGTTGGGCCGGTGCAAGGCCACGTACTGGCCGCCGATTTTCTCCGGAAACAGGATCACGTCCTTGTTTTCCGGGCAGAAGATGATCCCGTGCCTTTGGAATGACTGAAAATCGGCGGTCGACCCCAGGGCCGTGGCCACCCCGTGTTCGGAAACGGCCACGTAGGTGAAATAGAAGCGGTCGTCCAACTTCGCCAGCCGTGGGTCTTCGATTCCAAAGGTCTCATAGCGCGTGGCCGGCAGCAGCGGCTCGCCAAAACGGTCGATCGATAGCCCGTCCCGGCTGAAGGCCACCAAGAGCCAAGAGATGAACGTCAGCCGCAAGTGCCCGCTGGGCCGCAGCCGCACGACGCGGGGATCGACCACCTCGACTTCATCCAACCGCCGCCAGTCGATCGCTACGCCGCCCCGCCGCCAATTCCAATAGGGCAAGGCGAGATAGCCCTCGCGAGTCTCGGTCGGCCGCTCGGCCACGCGAACCAGGAGCACGACGCCGTCGCCGAATTCGATGGCCGCCGGATTGAACGTGCCGATGATCTCGAACCCCTCGAACTGCGGCCGCACGTCGGCCGGCCGCAGCAGGCAGCGGGTGAGAATCCGCCGGGGTGTGGTCTCCATGCTGCACATATCAAGAGTCTCTTATCCACGCCCATCGGCCGCCATCTGGGCGGCGCGGCGGAACGCGCCCATCGAGCTTTCCAACTGTTTCAACTCGGCCAGCGAGAGCAGGAATGCCAGTGTGGATTCGGCCCCCTGGTTCTCGTTGACCCGATCTTCGTGCAGGCCGTCGTGGCAGCCACCGGTGCTGGCGTCGTACAGTTCCAACCCCAGGTCGTTACGGCCCAAGAACCACTCGAAGGCCAGCCGAGCTTCGTTCAGCCAGCCGGAATCTTCGGTAGTGCGATAGGCCTCGGCGCAGGCGGACACCATGGCCAAGGCTTCGATCGGTTGCTGGTCGAAGTCGGCCCGCTGCTCGCCCCGCCGATAGAATCCGTTGCTGCCGATCGGCCGGAAATGGCCCCGCGGCGACCGCTGCAACTCGGAGAGCCAACCGAGGCTCCGCAGACCGATCTCCGTGGCCTTGGCGTTGCTGGTCCAATAGCCGCTGAGGATCAGCGCTTGCGACAGCCGGGCGTTATCGTAACTGAGGGTGTCCTCGAACCACGGCCAATCGTCGGTAGCGGTATCCTGATAGAGATCGATCAACCGGTTGGTGAGCGTATCCCGCACCTCGTTGACTAGCCGGTCGCCGCTGAGCCGGCGGAGATACTCGTGGATACCGATAAGCGTCCCGGCCCAAGCACGCGGCGAGGTCAATTCGCTGCTATTCATCAGGGCGCCGTGGAAAGGCTCCATGGCCCAGGATTGCAGGGTGCGCTGCTTCGAACGGCCGATGCAGGCCCCCAAGGCGTAAACCGCCCGGCCAAAGCAGTCATCAGAGCCCGCCGCTTCCTCGTCCAGCCAATGGCGGTCGAAGCCGAGGAAGTTGCGGAACCGCCGTCGCTGAGAGTCGAAGGCCGCGTTGAGCAGCGCGGCGTAGCGCGTGCTGGCCCGCCGCGTCTCCGGCGTATCCAGCCCCATCTCTTCCAGGTACATCGCAAACAGCAAGGCCCGGGCATTGTCATCGGTGCAATAGCCGTCGGCGTAGTTGGGAAGGGTGAAACGAGCGTGCTGCAGCAGGCCGGTCGAGTCGGTCATCCGCATCAAGTGATCGAGCCGCCACTTGGGCAGCTCCCAGTGCCGCTCTTCCAGCGTCTGGATTGCCAGCGGCTTGATCGGCGCATCGATTCGGCTCCGCCGCGCCCGCTGAAACGAATCCATATAGAGGTGCCCCGTGTGACTCCAAATCATCTCCCGCCCCAGCTTATAGGCGCGTTTGCACATCGCCTGCCGCTCCGGCTCGTCACGAAGGAGGTTGCACAGTTCGCGGGCGATGGCCGCCGAATCGCGAAACGGCACCAGCATGCCACGGCCCTCGGCCAGCAACTCCTCGGCGTGCCAGTAAGGGGTCGAAATCACCGCCTTGCCACAGCCAAAGGCGTAGGCCAGCGTGCCCGAGGTGATTTGCGCCGGCTCCAGGTACGGGGTCAAGTAAACGTCGGCGGCGGCGATGAACTCGATCAGCTCATCGAGTTCGACGAAGCGGTCGTAGAAAACCACGTGCTTGCCGATACCCAGATCGCCCACCAGACGCTCCAGGCTCAGCCGATAACTCTCCCCCTGCTCGCGGACCAGGTTGGGGTGCGTCGCCCCGAGCACAATGTAGATCAGGTTCGGGAACTCGCGGATCACCTCGGGCAACGCGCGCAGGGCGTATTCGATGCCCTTATTCGGCGAGAGCAGGCCGAACGTGAGCACCACGTGCTTGCCTGCGACCCCGAACTGATCCTTGCGGGAGTTCGGGTCGACGAAGGGCATGTCGGGGATGCCATGGGCGACGACGTCAATCTTCTGGTCGGGCACGCCGTAGACGTCCATCAAGAAGGCCCGGCCGCGCTGGGACATCACGACCAGCCGCGACGAGAGATCGGCCAACCCAAGCATCACCCGCCGATGGTCGGCCGAGGGATCGCGGAGCACGGTATGCAGCGTGGTAACGATCGGCATCCGCAGGTCGCGTAGCAGTGCCAGGATATACCGGCCCGCCGGGCCGCCGTAGAGGCCATACTCGTGCTGGAGGCATACCACGTCGGCGTTGCTAAAGTTGAGGAAATCGGCCGCGCGGCGATAGGAATCAAGGTCCTGTTGGGAAAACTCGAAGCAAACTTCAGGCGGATAGTCGTAGCCCTCGGCGACGTCGTTCACGGCGCCCACGGTGCAGTCGACCGACGAATACTGGCCGGCCACCGCACGGCACAGGTCCGAGGTAAAGGTGGCAATGCCACATTTGCGCGGCAGGTAATCGCCGATCAAGGCGATCTTTCGAATCTCCGTGATGCGTACCATCTGGACTTCCCTTGATCGTGCTCCCCGCAGAACCGTCACATCATCACCAGCACATTATCGCCGCTCAGGTCAGTAGCAGCAACCTCTGATCACCCTTTGGAGGGAAACACAAGGTCGAATCGCGGCACTGCCCCCACGAGGCCTTGCCGCCAGGACGGCTGTAACAGTCTACGCAAACCCCGGAGAGCCGTTCTCAGAAGTTGTATGCTGGTCGAAGCACGGACGGGAACGCCCGTCCCTCAACCGCTGCCGGCAGGCCAGGGCCGTCGTCGCACCCGCTGGCCGGTGCTGGCCGTCGCCTCGCTGTTGGCGGCCGGACCAGGTGTGGTCGAGCGACATCACGTTCGTGCCCATACCGCACGGCTGGATATACCTGACGGTGGTGATCGACTGGTTCAGCCGCTACGTGCTTTCGTGGCGGCTGTCGAACACGCTGGACGGGCTCTTCTGCCCGGACGCGCTCGACGAGGCGCTGGGAGAGGGGCGACCGCAGGTTTTCAACACCGACCAGGGCGTGCAGCACACGGATGAAGCGTCCAGCCTGCGGCTGGAAGCGGCGGGCGTGGCCGTGAGCATGGACGGCCGCGGCCGCCGGATCGACAACGTGTTCGTGCAGCGGTTGTGGCGGACGGTGAAGTACGAGGAAGTCTACCTGCACGACTACGCGACGCCGCGCGCGTTGGAGCACGGCTTGGCGAGCTACTTCCCGTTCTACAACGAGCGGCGGATTCACGCAGCGCTCGACTACCGCACGCCGGCGGCGGTGTACTGCGCGGGGCGCCGGGCGGCGTAAAGGAGCCGCAACCGCGGTGTCGTCACAAAGACTCGTGTCTCGCGACTGAAATGGGAAAATCCAACGGTACCGATACCGGGGATGTCCTTCAGCGGCCGCGCCGGACCCTTGGTATGGGTCTCGCGGGCCGCCGGTCCCTTCATCCAAGAAAACGTAAACCGTGGTCTAGACAACCAGGGCCACCTCAAACTGGGAAAAACCGGGCTTTCCGACGCTCACGTTGCCGCAGAACCCCGGTATGGGGAGACGCGCATAATTGGACGGCGCCACTTCCTCGCGTCTCGTTGTCATGAGTCCGTGGCGGCGAAGGCTTTAGGTCGCTCTGGTGGACGTCGGGGGATGCATGATTCGATCTTGTACTCGTCGGTCCCTGGCTCGGTCAGTCGGGCGATTCGCGTTGTCGTGTGAGACTTGCGGGCTTGGTGATTCCGCCGTTGGTGGTAGCGTTGGTTCTTCAGTCGTGGGCAGACTCCGGAAATGGTCCGCCGGGAAATCCGGGTCCACTGGCTGGCCTGCAACCTCATCCGCAAGACCATCGCCCAAGCGGCCGTGGTCCGCGACAAGTTGCCCCGCCAGTTGAGCTTTGCCGCGGGCCTCGCGCGCCGTGGCCGCCGCCTGGGACCACGCCACGATCGCCGCCGGCCCCCTGCTCGCCGCCTTGGCCGCCGCGCAGTTCCGCCTGATCGCTTCGCATCAGCTAGCAAATCGCCCCAACCGCGTGGAACCGCGGGCGGTCACACGCCGCCCCAAGCCTCGCCCGCTGCTCAGGCAACCCCGCGACGAAGCCCTCGCCCGACTCCGCGCGGGCGCGGCAGAGCCGCCAACGCCCCGCCGGGCTCAACGAACACGCGCGTAAGAAGCGATCGCCGGGAGCCTCGCTCACCACTCCCTTCCCTTCCTCCACCAAGGAGACTCCGGCCGCTCGAAGCTCCTCTTCCGCAAGCAACCGCCCGCCCACGCCCGCAGGTCGCCGCTGCCGATACGCGCCTCCGTGTGGTCCGACGCCCAGGTCGCCCTTCTGTCCCTTGAAAACCCCTACGCCCTCCGGTCGCCCTCTCAAGGTCCTCCCCTTTCCATGCGCTCCGCCGCCTCAAGCTTCCCAGATATTTTCGCCCGACTCGTTTGCCCCCTTACACCAAGAGCTGTTGACAGTGCCATTCTGCCCTGATATATTGTCCGTGCTTTGCCACGGACCTGGCAAGCCGGGAGCCGCGACGTTATGTTGTCGGGGGACGCGCAGAATCCGCAGATGAAGGAGAAACGTCGTGACTGGGAAAACAACGCGGCTCGCTACCGGTCTGGTTCGGCTTGCTTCTATCTTCGTGACCATCGGGACGCTGCTGCTCGGCGCCCGGGCGCGGGCACAGATTCTGGATCTCTGGCCCGATCCGGTGGCCCATCACGTGCTGCCGTACGAGACGGCCGGGCTCGCGCACGGGCCGATCCTGGGCCGGCCGACCGCGACTTCGGTCCGGGTGTGGGTCCGGACGGCCCGGCCCTGCGAGTTCCGCGTCGTCTCCAGCCAGCGGCTCCCGTTGACCGGAGACAGCCCCGGCGTCGACGGCCGGACGATCGCCGAGGACGACAACACGGGCTGCGTGGATCTGGTGGGCCTCGAGCCGAACACGCGGTACTACTACGGCGTGATGATCGACGGCATGCTGGCCGACACGCGCATGGACTTCGACCATCCCTGGCCCAGCTTCCGCACGCTGCCCGACGCCGAGAGCTACCGCGACGAGGTGAACAACCCCGCCGGGCTGTTCAACGTCCGCTTCGCCATCGGATGCTGCGGCTGTCAGGACCCGGTGAAAAGCGGCGGGCAATACGGCAGCCCCGCGTCGTTCCACCGGATCTTCCACCAGCATCGCGACGACCTGATGTTCCTCTTCACCAACGGCGACTACATCTACGAGGAGCTGCGCGACGGCACGATCGACGGGTATCGCAACAACTACAAGCTCTACTTGAGCCGCGGGCGGTCGATGTCGACCCTGTTCCGCTACCTGCCCAACCTGTTCACGTTCGACGACCACGAGATGGACCGCGAGACGGGCGGATTCAACGAGGTCGGCCTCAAGAAGGGGCCCTGGCTGAGCCGCGACGTGCCGCTTCGAGTATGGGGCGAGTACGCCGGATGGGCCAGCTATGATTCGCCCTATCGGGCGCCGATCCGCTTCGGCACGGCGACGGTCGAGAAGGGCGGCGACGTGCTCACCGACCCCGAGGCCGATTTCGCCACCCTCGACTTCAACCGCGTGAGCAGCATCCACCTGCACCCGAAGAGCAAGAATGCCGGCGTCTACGCGCCCGTGGAAGTCTTGAGCAAGAGCCGGCTCCGCGTGCGCCCGGCGTTTACGGCCGACGAGACGTGCCTCTACAGCATCGGCACGCACCACTTTTTCGACTGGCGGATCGGCAACTGCCACTTCTTC
>Ga0307379_10011479_pt1 | contig 11622 bp, 12 predicted proteins | sample UN2MG_FD_202237 | JGI IMG/M metagenome (GOLD analysis project Ga0307379, IMG submission 202237) | Soil microbial communities from Risofladan, Vaasa, Finland - UN-2 | ecosystem: Environmental > Terrestrial > Soil > Coastal area > Acid sulfate soil | place: Finland: Risofladan, Vaasa | collected... | reverse complement strand
GGATCGAGGGCTGCTGTGACCTCGTCAAACAGCATCACGTCAGGGTTCATGGCGAGTGATCGTGCAATCGCCACCCGCTGCTGTTGACCACCGGAAAGTTCTCCAGGGTAGGCATCTTCCTTGCCTTCCAGCCGCACCTTCTTGATCAGGCTGCGGGCACGGGCCTCGACTTCCTCAGGTGACTGCTTCAACACCAATAATGGTGCCATCATGACATTTTCTATCGCAGTTTTGTGCGGGAACAGATTGTACTGTTGAAACACCATGCCGACTTTTTTGCGCAACGCCAATTTGTCGAGGTTGGGTGTGTTTACTTCCAAGCCTTCAACCTTGATGGAACCTGACTGAATATCGTTCAATGCATTGATGCAGCGTATCAGTGTGGATTTGCCCGAACCTGAGGGGCCGATGATGCAGATCACTTCACCTTTCATGACATCAAACGAAACGCCTTTGAGTACTTCGAGATCCCCGAACGACTTGTGAACGTCCTTTATGGACACGATCGGCTGGTCTGGAGTCCAGGTGCTGGTCATGGGCAGAGTTCCTATTGGTTGACCGCAAAGCGGTTTTCAAGTTTGCGGGTCAACATGGCAATCGGGTAGCTGTAGATGAAGAACCACGACATCAGCCACAGATACATCGGGATCAGATATTCGCTGCGGCCTTCGGCGGCCAGTGCGTCCTGTGTCAGTGTCATGCCGTCGCTTACCCCGAGAATGGAGATGAGCGGTGTCGACATGGTCAAAATGCAGTACCAGTTCATCCACGGCGGTATCATGCGCTTGATACATTGAGGCAGTATGATGCGCCACATGGTCTGAGTGCGGGTGAAGGCAAGACTTTCCGCAGAATCCCACTGGCCTGTGGGGATGGATGCAATGGAGCCGCGCACAATCTCCGACACGTTGGCCATGATCGGCAATGACAAAGCAAACGTTGCTTTTGCCCAACCGGAAATTTCAATTCGCGTGCCGCCGATATTGATGAAGAACGGCAAAAGCAGCATGAAGTAAAACAACAGAACCAGCCACGGCGAGTTGCGGAAGAGCTGGGTGATGATCCATGAAACCCGGCTGATCAAGCGGTTAGGCGATACCTGGCCCAGACCGAGCCACAATCCCATGAAGGTACCGAGCGCCATGGCAATGAAGCTGACCACGATGTTGAGGACGAAACCACCAAACTGGCCCTTGGGACCGAACATCATCAGCGGGGTCCACTTGACCAGTGTATCCCACACGGTCTGGGACTTGCCGCCAACCATCTGGGCGGCTGCACTGTCGATTAGTGTCCAGGATACAAGGATCAGCGCCAGCGCAAGGCCGAAGCGTTTGCTGGTCGCAATACCTGCCCAGTCGCGCGCATCCCATGTGGCGGCACCCGGTCGAAATGGGAGCATGACGGGCAGGTCGGTGCCGTTTTTTTGGAGGGCTGGTCTCATTGGCCGAACCCCGGCACACGAATTGCCTTTTCCCAGCGGTTCATCAACCAGACGAGTACGCCGACCAGCACGATATAGACGATCCAGACAACGTTCATCATCTCCGGCACATTGTATTCGTCGGACCATATCTGGTTAGAGATGTAAAGCGTTTCAGGCACCGCGATCGCGTAGGCAACCGTGGTGGTCTTGACCAGATTGATCAGGTTGTTATTCAGCGACGGCAGGCAAACGCGGTAGGCCAGCGGGAAAGTGATGTAACGGTAAATCTGGAAGCGCGAGTAGCCCAGTGCTTGCGCGCCTTCGACGGTGGACTTGGGCACGGCTTCAATGCCTGCGCGGAATATCTCGGTGTTGAAGGCACCTGCGAAGAAAGACAGTGCGATGACCGCCCATCCGTAACTGCTCATGATGCCGCCACGAATGCCCAACAATCCTGACAACGCAGAATCCACGGCAAAGTAGAAGAAATACAATTGTACCAGAGGTGGTGTGTTGCGGAAGAAGGCAATGTAGCCGTTCATGATCCGGCGCACCCAGACCAGCGGCGACATCTGCAGCCATGCTCCGGCAATGCCGATTACGATGCTTGCCAGCACACACACAAATGACAGGTGTATGGTTGTCCACACACCTTTCAGGAACCGCGTGCGGTCCAGATCATCATAGAAAATGGTGAGCTTTATTCCGTGAGCCTCTTTCAGCCACAGAAACCACTCGGCAACCGTCTCCACACGCCCCTCCAGATCAGGTTTGATGTCCTGAAAATAAATGCGGAAGGCCCAATACAGGTTCAGACCTTCCGCACATTTGATGCGATGTTACTTGATTTCGCCTTCGTCGAGAACGTCGTCGCAGATCTTGTCGCCTGCCTTGCATTTCTCGACCATGTCAGCGACCCATTTGGTAGGGGGAATGCCCCACTTCTTTTCCCACTCAACGATCATGCCGGTCTTGTGCCAGTCGATGATGGCTGCGGACAGTGCCTTGCCAATGGGTTCATTGACGTCTTCCTTGCGCACGGCAGCGCCCCATGGGACGTCTGCCACAACTGGTGTGGAGATCGAGTAATCTGCCCACTTTTCAGGTTCGTTGACCTTACGCGGAATGAAAGCGCTATCGTCGTACAGCCAGCCTACACAGCGGCCATCAAGTAGCGCTGCTTCAATTTCTGGCACGCCCTTGAACACGATCATGTTTGCCTTGTTCTTTTCGCCCCAATCCTTGTTGTACCAGGCGCCCTGGGTGCCGCAAATATTCTTTCCTTCCAGGTCCGACCAGTCCTTGATGCCAGAATTCTTGTGGGCGAAAACGGCAACGCCGGATGAGTAATAGTCCGGCTGAACGATGCCGACAACTTCACGGCGCTCCAGCTTGTCAGACATCGTGGCAATCATGATGTCGGTCTTGCCCTGCTCGAGAAACTGCATGCGGTTGGACGCGACAACAGGAACGACTTCGACCTCGATCTTCTTGCCGGCCTTGTCCCCAATCCGCTTGGCCAGATCCATAGCCATGTCGACCTCCATGCCGACAATGTTGCCTTGTGCATCACGCATACCCCATGGCGCATAATCGGCCTTTGATCCCACGACCATTTTGCCGCGTTCGATAATGTCTTCAAGCGTTCCGGCGAATGCGGCACTGCTTATCGCAATGACAGCTGCAGTGGCAACTGTCGCCGCCATGGCTAGTTTGATTGATCTCAGCATTGTTGTTTTTCCCTGTTATTGCTAATTCGACGGGCGTCAAGATTTCTGTTTTTGTCGGGAGCTTTAAATTTCGCAAAAGCTTCCACATTTGAAGTCTACGCAGTTGAGCCATACCTGCGCAATAGCTTCGTTGGTTCAGATGGCTCGCTGCTTGCGCAGTTGATTGATATCTTCTGATGAATATCCAGCCTCCATCAACACCTCATCAGTATGCTGACCAAACTTGGGTGGTGGTCTGTCCAGTGAGGGTGATCCATGGTCGTAGATGTATGCCGCAACCGGCAGCTTGTCTGGCCCGCCATGATTGGTTTGGGCATCGCAAGATTGCAGAACCGTACGAGTGGTAACCTGTTCGTGTGCAAGGGCTTCCGGCAGGGTGCGAACCACTGCAGCAGGTACGTCTGCCGAGTTTAATACTTCTTCCCACTCGAGTGCTGATTTGTGTGCAAGCACTGTGGCGATGAGCTCTCTGTCTGCATCGCGGCTAAGGCCCACGTCGGCACGAGACAGCTTGCGAACTTCTGCCGCGCGCTCATGCAGACCCAGCGTTTGTAGCAGTCGGCAGAGCTGTTTGTTAGTCCACGCGCCCAGCATGATCATTCTGTCTGCGGTGTCGAAGGTGGCGTAACCTGCGTATCTGGAGTGCACGTTCCCGTGTGGCGGTGGCGCATCGCCGGTGGTGACGGTATCGGTTACGAATGCACTCATCAGCATGAAAGCAGCGTCCATCATGGCCACATCAATGCGTTGGCCCTTGCCGGTGCGTTGACGCTGATAAAGCGCAGCTGAAATGGCAAGTGCTGCCTGCGCGCCAGTGCCATAGTCCACCATTGGAGGGCCGACACGAACCGGGCCGGTCTCGGCATTTCCGTTTGCCGCCATCAGCCCGGTAAATGCCTGAATGACCACGTCATAGGCAGGGTGTTCAGCCTTGGGCCCTGTCTGGCCAAAGCCGGAAATCGAGCAATAGATGATTTTCGGATTGATCGAACTGACATCTTCATATCCCAATCCGAGTTTAGCCAGCGCCTTGCCCGCATAGTTTTGCACCATCACGTCCGCACCTTGCAAAAGACGCTTGAATACCGCTCGCCCGGCAGCAGTTTTCAGGTCAAGTGTAATGGCCTTCTTGCCGGCGTTTTGCGACATGAAATAGGTGCCGGTTTTCGCGTCATTCAGAGCTGGGATCACACCTTCCTCACGGGTCATGTCCGGGTTGTCAGGTGGTTCGATCTTTATGACATCGGCGCCAAGCACGGCGAGCTGATGTGTGCAGAACGGCCCTGCAAGAACATGTGTCAGGTCAAGAACACGAATACCTTCAAACGGTTTCAATTCAATTCTCCCATCTGGTTTGTTGGCTGAAAGTAAAGTCTTGCGCTCATTGACAGTGCTCCGCTGCAATATGTCAAACAAGCACCAATCAGAATTGCTGAAACGATTTCGGGCTCAATTTGAGTACGTCAAACACACCTTGCTACCGGTGTTTTTCAGGCATTGCGTCATGTTGCATGCGGGTTTGACTTCTGCTGGTCGAGCGAGCTGGTTCAAGTGAACACGATCTAAGCAGCGCCGCCGACATGGTCATCATGTCCTGAACTGCCGAAAGCGCGTGACAGGAAATCTATGAATGTACGTGCTGCGGGTGATGGTTCATGCTTGCTGGACCACGCGATGCCAACGTCCATCGTTGGAATATCTGCATTCACATTGCGTGTTTCCAACCTTTGCCCCTCTAGTGACCAGGGCCGGTACACCATGTCCGACAGGATTGTAACACCCATTCCGGCAGCCACCAAGGAGCGCACTGCTTCCACGGAAGAAGTGTTGAACACCACTTGCGGATGCAACTTGGTGCCGTACCAGTATTTGCCTGCTGTCTGATGGGCTTCATCCACCGTCAGCATGATGTAAGGTTCTTTTGCCACGTCCTTCAGGGATATAGAACTGGCTTCAAGCAAGGGATGTTCAGGCGGCACCCACAAGCGTCGGCGTGATCTGAGCAGGGTTTCGTAGGTGATGTTGGTACGATTTCGCAAATTGGATACCAGCATTACGGCAACATCGAGCTTGCCCTTCTGGAGACCATCCTCGATCTGCTGGCGTTGCATTTCCAGCATGTCCAGATGGATGCGTGGGTAGGTGCGGGCAAATCGGGCGTGATGCCTGGGCATAAAGTACCCGGCTACGGTGTAGGACATGCCAACCGTGACAGAGCCAAGCAGACTGGTATCCTGGCTGAGTGGCGACAGGACGGCTTCGTTCACCACTGCCATGATATTGCGAGCATGCTGCAGGAAGCGGCTGCCTTGTGCAGTGAGGGAGACGCCGGACGGTGATCTGATGAAAAGTTTTTCCCCCAGCGAAGCTTCCAGCTGCTGCACTGCAGCTGTCACTGCGGACTGGGAAACATTCAACTCCAGCGCCGCCAGCGAGACCTGTCCGAAGTCGGCGGCAGCTATGAAGTATCTGACCTGTTTGATGGATAAAGAGATATGCCTGTCCAATTCAGCAGCGTATCTGATAAATTGATAATGCTAAACTGAATTTCCGATTTTACAATATATAAAATTGGTTGCAGCATCCGTTGTGGACAAGAAATAGGGCGAATAAACAGCCCTGACAGATCAGGGGAAATGACTGATGGGCGTCACAATCAATTGTGACATGGGTGAAGCATTCGGCCTTTATAAATTAGGCGACGACGAGGGGCTGATGCCGCTTATCGACATTGCCAATGTGGCATGCGGATTTCATGCATCCGACTTCAATCACATGCGCTCAACGGTGCAGCTTGCGAAAAGGCACGGCGTGGGTGTCGGTGCACATCCTTCACTGCCTGACCTGCAGGGTTTTGGCCGTCGCGAAATGACTATATCGCGCGGGGAGATGGCTAATTGCATGATTTATCAGGTAGGGGCGTTGAAGGGCTTTCTGGAAGCGGAAGGCATGGCCTTGAACCACATAAAGCCGCACGGGTCGCTTTATGGCATGGCGGCACGCCTTGAGCACATTGCCGAAGCGATTTGCGACGCAGCAGATGTGTTCAAGGTACCATTGCTTGGAATGCAGGGGACGCTGCACGACAAGATCTATCCAAAGCGCGGCCACGTCATGGTTGCGGAATACTATGCTGACCTTGACTACAATGACGATGGCGGGCTGATCGTAACCCGTGAACACGATGCCAAGGATGCAACCGAGGCAGGCAGGCGCTGTGTCCGCGCGATAGAGAGCGGCCTGACCAAATCAATTGGCGGAAAGGACATCCCTGTAATGTGTGAGTCCATCTGCGTACATTCAGACACTCCCAATGCAGTCGAGATTGCCACTTCGGTACGCGCTGCTATCAAAGCTTTTCAGTGACATCAGAACAAGGAAGACCACATCATGGCGACCAAACAGATCATGTCTCCATTGCCAGGCACATTCTATCGTAAACCGGCTCCTGACCAGCCTGTTTTCAAGTCGGAAGGTGATCAGGTTGTGGTGGGTGATGTCATCGGCCTGATTGAGGTTATGAAGTCATTTCATGAAGTGAAGGCTGATGCAGCAGGGAAAATCATCAGGTTTCTGGTTGAAAACGAAAACGCAGTGATGGCGGGCAACCCGCTGGCCGAGATCGAAGACTGATTAGCGCACATGGCCATCCGCAAACTGCTCATAGCCAACCGGGGTGAGATCGCTGTTCGCATCATAAGGGCGGCGAAGGAGCTTGGTATCAAAACCGTTCAGGTGCATTCGGACGCAGATACTGCATCCCTGGCTGTGCAACTGGCGGATGAGGCAGTGAACATCGGCCCTCCACAAGCAGCCAAATCCTATCTCAAAATTGATGCGATTGTGGCGGCTGCAAAGAAATCAGGGGCCGATGCGATACATCCCGGATACGGTTTTCTGGCTGAAAACGCTGACTTTGCCGATGCCGTAACAGAAGCCGGTCTGAGCTTTGTCGGACCATCGGGAGATGCCATCCGTTTGATGGGCGACAAGGTCTCTGCGCGCAAGGCAGCAATGCAGGCTGGTGTGCCCACAGTGCCGGGCAGTGATGGTCGCGTTGAAAGCGAGAAGGAAGCCCGCAAGGTGATTGCCGAGATCGGTTTTCCCGCAATGATCAAGGCTTCGGCAGGCGGTGGCGGACGCGGCATCCGTATAGTTCAGTCGCAGGAAGAATTTGACCGGATGATGCCGCAGGCACGCGCTGAAGCCCTGGCTGCTTTTGGTGATGGTGGCCTCTATATCGAGAAAGTCATCGAAAAAGCTCGCCATATAGAAGTGCAGCTGCTGGCTGATGGTACGCGCGCAGTGCATTGTTTTGAGCGCGAATGCTCGCTGCAGCGCAGGCGTCAGAAGGTTTGGGAGGAAGCGCCTGCAACAGATCTGCCCGATGACATCCGCAAAGGGCTCTGCGCCAGTGCAGTGGCGCTGGCCGAGGCAGTCAACTACAAGGGCGCAGGTACGGTTGAATATCTCTACGATGATGACAGCGGTGAGTACTATTTCATCGAAATGAACACGCGAATTCAGGTGGAACATCCCGCAACCGAGTGGATCACCGGGCTCGATCTGGTGGCAGAGATGATCCGCATTGCTGGTGGTGAACCACTTCGGCACAAGCAATCGGACATCAGATGCACAGGTCACGCCATTGAGGTGCGGTTGAATGCGGAAGATCCAGCAAATAATTTCATGCCATTTCCGGGTCTGGTTGGTGAAATGCGATTGCCGGGCGGACCAGGTGTACGGTTCGACTCCATGCTGTACTCCGGATACGCTATTCCGCCATTTTATGATTCACTGCTGGCCAAACTGATTGTGTGGGGTGAGGATCGCCACCATGCCATTGCGCGCCTCGAGCGCGCACTTGGCGAGTTGCAGATCGAAGGCTTGAAAACAACCAAACCATTGTTTGTGGCACTGGCAAGGGATGAGATCGTTAGAAGCGGAAAATTTCATACACGCTGGCTGGAAGGCTGGCTGGAGGCGAACGCCTCCAAACTGGGTTGAACGAGGAAGGGAAATGGGACATGGGTGCAAGATATACGTTCGGCGGTGACGAGCACATCTTTGTTGAAGTTGAAAACGAAATGTCGCTCTCGGCGTTCTTCAAGAGCCTTTCGATCACCAATGCCGTACGCGACAGCAAAATCACTGGCGTAACTGAAATCTGCCCGGCCAACGCATCGTTCCAAATCAAGTTCAACCCGGATCAGATTGCCTCGGACGACCTGATGGCGGAGTTGAAGAGGCTGGAAGCTCAGGCAGGTGATGGCACGGATGGAAGCCTGAAAACCAGGATCATTGAAATTCCGGTGTATTATCAAGACCCGTGGACACATGAAACGCTGATGCGGTTTCGCGAACGCCATCAGGACCCTAAGGCAACCGACATTGAATACGCCGCGCGCATCAATGACTTCAAGACGGTTGAGGAATTTATCGAAGCCCATTCCGGCTCACCGTGGTTTGTATCCATGGTTGGTTTTGTGGCGGGCCTGCCTTTTCTTTATCAGATGGTTGAACGCCAACGCCAGATTCAGGTTCCCAAGTACCTGCGGCCACGTACTGATACTCCGAAGCTGACAGTTGGTTATGGTGGCTGCTTCTCGTGCATCTATTCGGTGCGCGGTGCCGGTGGGTATCAGATGTTCGGTGTGACGCCGATGCCGATTTATGACCCGACGCAGAAAACCAGCTACCTCAAGGACTTCATGTGCCTGTTCAGGCCCGGCGATATCGTGAAATGGAAACCGATCAACCGGGAACAGTATGATCAGGCACTGGCCGACGTTGAGGCCAACAGGTTTGAACCTGTGATACGTGATGTCGATTTTTCGCTTGCAGACTTTCAGAAAGGCATTCCCGCCTACAATCGCAAACTGCTGGAGGTGCTGAAATGACCATCAAGGTTATTCAACCCGGCCTTGCCACCACCATTCAGGATCTCGGTCGCCCAGGATACTATCATCTTGGCATTCCGCTTTCCGGCGGCATGGACCGTCTGGCCCTTCGTTCGGCCAACATGTTGGTTGGCAATGATGAAGGTGCAGCTGTTCTGGAAGCCGTGTTCATGGGGCCTGAGCTTGAGTTTACCCAAGATGCAACAGTGGCGGTGACCGGGGCAGATATGCCGATCAAGCTTGACGGAGAGCTGCGTGATGGCTGGACCTCATTCAAGGTAAAGAAGGGACAGATATTGTCCTTCGACTACCTGAAAACCGGAGCGCGAATCTATATCGCAGTGTCTGGCGGCATTGATGTGCCACTGGCCTTGGGGTCGCGGTCCACCTATGCGATTGGTGCGTTCGGTGGACTCAACGGACGCCCCATTCAGGCTGGTGACGAGCTGCCGGTTGGCAAAGCATCCGGTGCAAAGGAAGGCCGCAGCGTTGCTGAAAATATGCGCCGTAAACCCGGAGCAACAGCAGAATTGCGAGCGTTGCCCGGATTATACTGGCATCGCATTACGGAGCAATCCGGCAAAAATTTCTTCGACGACACCTGGAAGGTTGCTCCGGAGGCAGACCGGATGGGCTATCGGTTCCGTGGTGGGCGTTCCCTTGAGTTTGTTGATCGCGAACCACCATTTGGTGCGGGTTCCGACCCATCCAATATCGTTGACGGGTGCTATCCATATGGCTCCATTCAGGTGCCGGGTGGTACAGAGCCTATCGTGCTGCACCGTGATGCTGTGTCCGGTGGCGGTTACTTCATGGTCGGTACGGTGATCTCCGCCGACATGGATCTTATTGGGCAGTTGCAACCGCACACGTCTGCGAAATTCATCAAGGTTGACATGGAAGGTGCACTTAAGGCCCGACATGATCGACAAGCGCTTCTCGACAGGATCAGGGCTTCGCTTGCCTAAGTTAAGAAGGACAATCATATGACTACACTTACATCCAGCCTGTGGCCGAAAACACAATCCTCACTGATGCACAAGGCATTGCTTGTTGTAGCAGGGACTGCGCTTCTGACGATTTCTGCGAAGCTGCAAGTGCCGTTCTGGCCGGTGCCGATGACACTGCAGACGCTGGTGGTGCTACTCATCGGGGCCGTCTATGGCGCGCGCCTTGGCGGCATCACCGTTGCAACCTATCTCGCGCAAGGTGCATTTGGGTTGCCGGTATTCGCTACGGGCGCTGGTCCTGCCTACATGGCAGGTCCGACAGGTGGATATCTGGCGGGTTTTCTGGTGGCTGCGATTGCGGTCGGCTGGCTGGCTGACAAGGGTTATGGCCGAACTGCGGTGACGACACTTGCTGCGTTTCTGGTGGGTGAAATTATTATGTACTCACTGGGCGTTGGCTGGCTCTTTTCGTTTACCGGACTTGAGAAAGCTGTTGCGCTTGGCTTTACCCCGTTCATGTTGGCCGAAGCCACCAAACTTGCACTGGCATGCTTGTTGTTGCCTGCCGCATGGAAATTGACACGCGGATAGGTAGCTCCCCCTGCCGCCAGCGTCTTTAGATGTTAGCGGTGGCAGGATCTGAACTCTGTAGGCGAAAGGCCGTAATGGTTTCGGAACGCACGAGAAAACTGGGCTTGATCACTGAAGCCCCAGTGGTAGGCAATCTCGGCGATTGTCTGTCTGCTGGTGCGATCCGCAAGGTCTTCACGGCACGCAGCCAGACGTTGATCCCTGATCCATTGGCCCAGCGTCTGGTTGGTGTCGCGGAACAGTTCGTGCAGGTAGCGGGTCGAGATACCGCAAGCTGCCGCGACAGTTTCCGGGTCCAGTTCCCGGTCGTGCAGGGCCTGCCGGACAAAACTCTCAATCCTCGTCAGATGAGCTTCGCGCACGGAAGAGTTGGCCGACGTGAGAGTGCGCTCATCAGCCTGAAGCGACAGAACGAGGAGGTCAATCAGTTGCTGGCCAACCGTCGTTCGGGCCTCTGGCGTCATGGTATCAAATCGGTTTGGCAGCAGGTGCAGCATGTCGGCAAAAAGCCCACCTGCGCCGCTGGAGGCATCGAACTGAAGCGAGCAGAAACGGTCTGGCGCACGGATGCGTCCGGCAAGCTTCTCAGAGCTCATCTTGACGACCCAAAGGTCGGTATCCTCAGTGTGGCTGAATTCGTAAGGTTCGTCGGACCGTTCCAGAATGAAACCGCCCGGGTTGCAGCGAACCTCCTTGCCGCACTGGGAGAAACGAACTTCGGAGCGGGCAGGTACGGTTACAAGAAACTGCTCATCGCGCTCTGCCACGAGGTGGCGGGGCAGGCGGCGATACATGGTTGGAGCGGCAGTCAGGCGAGACAACGACACGTCGCCAAAAAACCAGCTGGTCAGATTGCCGTTGAAATTGTCACTGTCCCTGAAAATCAGGTCGAGCGGGAAATAGGTATCCGCAATAGCCTGATGCCAATGCGTGCTGCGGCTGGCAGGCGGCAACCCGGATGTCGTGATGTTTGTTTTCATCACTACTCAACTCCCTGGTCTCAAAGACTAAGCTGGCAATTGATG
>Ga0307379_10011477_pt1 | contig 11623 bp, 19 predicted proteins | sample UN2MG_FD_202237 | JGI IMG/M metagenome (GOLD analysis project Ga0307379, IMG submission 202237) | Soil microbial communities from Risofladan, Vaasa, Finland - UN-2 | ecosystem: Environmental > Terrestrial > Soil > Coastal area > Acid sulfate soil | place: Finland: Risofladan, Vaasa | collected... | reverse complement strand
ATCGCGCCCGAGCCTACCCCGCTGAGCCCGAAGGACACGGGAGAGCCGGTGGCACCATTTGTCGGGCCTCCGGCTCCCCCTCCGGCTCCGCCCAAGCTCTAGCCTTCCCCAAACGCGACGAACATGATCGCAGTGCTGTAGTCCGATTTGAGCGCTGCAGCCGACGTCACGTAGTAGCCGGGACCGTCGGGGACCTTGATGCTGCTCTGCCAGATCCGCAGTAGCCCGCCTTCAAGCACTTCGAAGAGCATAGAATGGCCCGACGGGCTCGGACCTAGCCGCCGCCACCCCTGCACCTTTCCCCACGTCCCTACGGGCAGGTAGGACGGATTCAGGACGCGTGAGCCCACTCCTCGGCGCTCGGTAGCCTCCACCGAACAGAATGGGCGGTCTGGGAGCCGATCGGCGAACGTTTGCATGTCCCCGTAGTCGTCCTCGTTCCACGCCACCTCGGGGAAGATCGACATCTCGACGTAGGTGGTCTGTGAACTACAGTCGATGAACCGGTGAGACGGGTCGATCAGCTTGTGCTCGACATCGAACGGCCCAAACGCCTCGGGGAACCGGACATGCGTGTCATGGGTCCATGGGTGCTGATAGCCGAGCACGTCGCATAGCTTAGCTCGGATCCGAATGCCGATGGGTAGGTCTCGAAAAGTCATTCACTTCTCCGAAGTTCGACGTACGACCCACAAGAGAGTCAGCGCGAGCAGCAAGATAACCAACGCCACCAGATCGGTACCGTCATCTCGCACAGCTAGTTGGGCTCCAACACCAGGCCAAGCCCACCATGTAGGTCGTTGTCGCGGTACATGAGCCACTGTGGGTCGATCTTCCAGTCCTTGTCCTGGACTGTGCCGGCATTGTAGATCAGCTCGCGATGGATACGCATGGGGATCGCGTCGAGGGCGTCGACCCACACGTCATTGTCGTACACGCGGACCCATGTGGGGAGCACCAGCGGTTCGTCCTCGATGTCCTGTGGCCAGGTCGAGATCTTCATCCCATTGGCGCCCTCCAGAATGGGATCGCCCGAAGCATCGACGCCGACCTGGACCGCGCGGGCCCACACTTGATTCCCCGCGATGTCCACGCGCTTCTGGCCGCGCTGCACGATCAGGGCCCACTTGCCCTCGGCGGCTACGGGGCGGAGGATGTTGTTGCTCACGACGCCCTCGTGAGCTTTCGTGATCGAGATGTACCCGACCTGGTTGTTCGACACGATGAACTCACTGACGCCGCCCAGCTCCAGGCCGACCTCGGGAAAGATGTTGCCCGTGATCGTCACCTTGGAGATCAGCGCGGCCTTCGGTTCAAAGTCGATGCCGCGCACGTTCTTCCCCGTCACGAACTCGGCGTCCACGTCCCAGTCCTCCGGCCACACCAGCCGGTTGTCCCGCACGAAAATGTTCTCGGTGGGGCCGGTGTAGGCACTCGTGAACTCGAAGCACCCACGGGCCGGACCGATGCACGTGTTGCGCTCGATTGTGGCCTCGGAACCCTTCATATAGAAGACGTCGCCGTTGTAGTTCGGACCCACGATCGAGTCACGCAGCGTCACCGCGCGCAGGGGGATCTCCCCACTCGCCGGTCCGCCGAAATGCATCAGCGCGCCCTGCTCTTTGTGGCCCCCATTCGGGAGCGGGCCGACCCTCGGCTGGCTGGAGTAGATCCGCATGTGCTCGATCACGATGTCGTGGATGCCACTGCGGATCGCCAGCCCCCTCCCGTAGGAGTATCCCTTGGTCTCGTGGTCGTAGTCGTCCGGGGCCCGAAACTCGATCGTGCCGCCATGGATGCGAGTGCCGCTGTTCCGGACCACGGCGCAGTCCTTGCTGTGCGCCACAGACCACATCGGGTAGTGCCCGTCGATCTCCAGATCGTCCACGTCCGGATCGTCGAGCGCGGCCTGGAGCGCGCCGCGCCAGTTGCCGTCAGGCGTCACGTGCTCGGCGTACTCGGACAGCTTGACCGGTCGGGCCTCTGCCGACCCGATCAGGAGTGCGAGCGCGTGGATGGCGAGGCTAATGGAGATCGCTCGGCTCATGGTCACATCCCGTCGGCAAGCATGCCGGTGATGGTCCGGCCAAGAAGGGCGCCCCGAACCCGAATGGTGCCAGTGGCCGGGCCGGTTCCCGTCTGCCATCCGCAGGCGAACAGTACGTGCGTCATGAGGTTGTTCGGGATGCCCGTACCACTGGCGGTGTGCTCTCTCACGGACCCGCCGATGTCGAGCATGATGTTATCTCGACGGGTGACAAAGCCTGTGGCGGTGCCTGCTGGCGCCTCTCGACCAACCGCCATCAGAGTTGTTGCGTCTGTAGTCGCGCCGGTGACGGATGCCCAGGTGACGCCGTTGTACCAATGCGTCAGCTCGCGGTACCCGGTGCCGTACGACTTCAGAGCGTATCCGTTCACCCTGGTGGCGGCGGCCAGCGTTGCTGCGTCCATCACGTAGATTCCAGCCCACGTCTGGTCTGGCCAGATGGTCGCTCCAGGCCGAAGCGAGTACCAAAGCAACTCATGCGCGATGTCGAGGTACGGGGCCACGTCATCGCCTGCCCAGTCCCGCAGCGCGCCCAGGTTCCACGTGGCGCCGGTGCTCGGGTCTGCTCGGATTCCGGGGTTCTGGAGGTCGATGTCCACCATGTCGTAGGTCACCGACCCGATGGTCTCGGTGGTGGCTGTGGGCGTCCCGCTGACCACCGAGCTGGGGTCGAGGTCGGGCGCTCCGCTGGGGAGGTACACCTGTGGGGTAGCTGCCATCAGAATCCGTCCGCGATGAGTCCCGCGATGTCGCGGGCCAGGAGCTTCGCGCTGACGCGCATCGTGCCGGTGGCGGGGCTGCCTACCGCAGTGTTCCAGCCACAGCTGAACCACAGGTTCGTAGCGTCGCAAGCCGTCGAAGCCCCGTTGGCGACGTGCTGAAGCACCCCGCTGGTGCTGTCGATGAGCAGCGCGTCCTTTCGGGCCAGCGAAGCCTTGGAATTGACCGACATCCGGGAGTACACCCCCGCCCCGCCAGCGCTGGGCGCCCCCCCTACTAGGCGGTTCCACCCGGCACCAGCGAACCATTCCAACTGCTCCTCGTAGCCGGTGCCGTTGTAGGTCAGCCCGAACCCGGTGGTACGCGTCTGGGCGCCAATGGTCGCCGCATCGGCCAGCGAGAGGCAGGCCCATGTGTTCGCGGGCCAGTCGCTCGCACCTCGGCGCATCGAGTACCACACGATGTCGGCCATCTGCTTCACCACGGCAGCGATGTCGTTTCCGTACCAGTCTGGGATGGAGCCGAGGTTCCACATCGCACCGAGGCCGGTGTTGTTCGAGACTCCCGGGTTCTGCATGGCGATGTCGACCATGTTGTAGGTCCGCCCGTCGATGTCCTCGGTGACTGGTGTAACCGATACGATGATGCTGCTTGGGTCAGAGTCGGGCGAGCCTGAAGGCAGGGCGTCCTGCCACAGGGCAGAGGCAATCGCGCCGCCGCCGTCGAAAGTGCGCGAGCGTCCGCCTCGGTTCACACGACCACGACTCACGGAACGTCCGCGTCGCGCTTGACCACGTACGTGTCTCCGCCTGCTGCACTTGCGATCGCCAAGTTCGCCAGCCCGCGAACCGCGATCGACTCCTTGGTACCGGCGAGCACGGTGTCGTAATCCGTGCCGAGGTTCGCCGCATCACTGGCCGAATCGAAGTTGTAGTCGATGTCGGCTGCGACCGCGTGCAAAACAAACGTGCGATCTCCCGGCATCACCGGAATGACGTCGACCTTGTTGCCGGTCGCGTTGGTCGTCGATCGCAAAATACCCTGCGATCCAGTGGCATTCTGCCCAGCCCAGCTCTTCGCAGCCATGCTTGTCTCCGGGAAGTCTATGCGCGTTCTAGCCCACCGGCTACCCTTCGCCAACCTCCGAAGATCCGAAGACCCGAGCGAACTGTTGCTGCCGTTCGATGAGATCTGAATCGCCGTCGTCTTCGAGAATGACGATGCTGGCATCGTCATTCTCGACAGTCTCTTCAATCGTCGATCGACTCACTTCCTGCAGCTCTCCGTCGTCGTCCCACACCCAAATCTCCTGGGTGCGGGACGCCAAGAAGACGGTGACCTGAAACCCGTCGCGATCTGACCTGGCAGCATAGATATGGTCGACACTCAACATGACGACGTCGTCACGCAGGCGCACCAGAATCTCGTAACCGTCATCTCGCCGCGAGATCATGACGAACTTCTGCTTCCGCAGCTCCCGTACACATCTTGCAGAGAGCGGCTGAAGGTAGATCGGAGTAGGAAACCGCTTGACGGCCATCAATCTCTCGACAGTAGTTCCCGAGCGTAACCCGCTGTACGCCTCATCCACTGTCGGATCGATGGGTCCTTTTCCCACTGGTAGCCGATGGCTTGCTTCAGCTGCCGCACCATGTCGCTGCCCGACACCTCCAAGTCGACGAACAGCCCCTTGATGATCCGTACCGCTTCCCGAGCACGTGGGTCAGCTTCCAGCTCCGAGATCACCTTACGTGCCTGGGACAGGGACTCGGCGCCGTTGACGTCGGCTACAGCTGAACACACGATGCACTCGGCCTGATCGACCTCGATCAGGCGGTCGCAGTCAGGGCACCTGTTCTCCGCCGTCATCAAAGGCGGGCGTGTCTTCTTCTTGAACGGTGGACGCTTCTTCAACTTCTTCGGCGGCAGTCGCTTCATTAGATCCCTCTCGGTACACGCAGACATACGCGTGCTCATACACCAGCCGGTTCCACAGTTCGCCGTACTGCTTCTCTGCGTCGTCGCGAGCTTCTTCGACTGTCGAGCCAACCCCTACAACGCGGAATCGTTGCTTCTCGAACACGAAATTGATCGCGCACTTGTACGACATTCACCAGGTCACGTGTACGATGAGAGGCACCCCCTTGGGGTCGTCCCTTACCTCACAGGCGTAACCACGATTCGCCAGGTAGGTCACAATCTCGCTCGACCACGCGAACGGGCTGACTCCGGTGCGTCTCGGGACCTGGATGTTCAGCGCGCGTCTTGTCGCCAAGATCTGCAGCTGCTCCGAGATCGCGGCGATCTCGGAGTCTAGGACGACCTTGAGCGGGCCAGCTCGTTCCAGCTTCTTCCTAAGATCGCTCGCAGTCGGAAAGTCACTCGGCACGGGTCACCTCCACCTCCGCAACGGCATCGGTCACGGCAAGCAACAACGACTCCGCCGCAAGCTGACGCGTACGGTTGGAGATAGCGGCCCCGAGGAGGTCTCCCGGCGTCGGCGTGTACCACTTGGAGTCGTTACCCTTCCAGACGACACCGATCGCCTTGCCGGAGTGAGTGACCTCGTAGCAGACGTCCTGCACGCTGTCGATCTTCCTGAACTTGAAGATCGGCGCCCCTGGATCGACCCCTACGCGCAGCCGATCAGGAGGCGACTCCGCTGACAGCCGAAGTACCCTCTGCTGGCTGGAGTAGATGCGCGCCGCCGACGTGTTGCGCTTCCGCCGACGAGATCCGGGCTTCCCGAGCCTCTCGCGCAACTCGGAGAACCGAGCACGCAACACCCCTGTGTAGCCGCCCTTGCTACCGAACCCGTTCTTGTTGCGAGTCAGGAGCCGCCCTGCATGGTCAGATCTCACGACGTTGCGCCGAATGTACCGTGGCCCCTTCAGGGTAGCCCACATCTTCTCGATGACATGGTCTGGAATCACAACCTTGGTCATGCGACCTCCTGCACTCTCAATACCGGCATCCCCTCCGGCATCCACTGAACCCGCAACGACGCCGGGTCGATCCAGAATGTGGGGCGAGCCGATTCGAGAGCTACCGCGATCGCGTATTCGTCGCGATTCCCGTCCCACACGATCACCTGGATGTCACACGACTCGGCCATCATGTGCACGTGCCCGTGGAACATCTGGGGCTCGATGTGGCCGGTGGAGAAGGACACGCGGAACGAATCGCTCTGCTTGATCACGTCGTTGTTGAACGCCCACCGCTGCTGCGTCCACGTCTTCTCGTGGTCCGGATGCACCACCCAAGACTCCACTTTGACGTAGGGAGTGTGTAGGCGCGCCGCTTCCCACCAGAGGCGTCCAACCCCCGGCGCCAAGCTCACAAGAGCGTTTAAGGAGCCGTGACGCTGCACTAGGCGCCCCATCGCTCGTACCAGCTCGACCCGCACCCACGAGAGCTGCTTCTCAGTGAGCTTGCTCGTCCTGGGTCCGATCGCGAAAACACGGGTCATCCTGCCCCTCCATGCCGGCTCACGTACGCGAGGTACATCCGGTATAGCACCATGCTTTGAATCCCCGGCATCGGACGTCCGCACTGCATGCACCGACCGTCCGCCTGCCGTCCTGACGGGGTCGGATCGCTCTCACCATCGTACCCGTCAAGCGGACGGTTGTTACTACAACATCCGCAGAATGTCAACGTAGACGCCTGAAACTCGGCCTTACCCGCCGATTCAGCTTCGTTGAAGATCGTCGGGGGCTTTCGCTCCGGCTCGGGCGTCGCTGCCATGACGCGCGGGGCGGGGCGGGGCGGCGGCTTCCAGAACTTCTTCCAACCCTTCGGCACACGATCGACGTCGATCCACTCGCGAGTGTAGATGCTCTCGACGTCGTTCTTCTCGGTGATGATCGCCGCGCTGACCGTGCCGCCCGACTCCCAAAGCCGTTCGAGCTTCTTCTCGGCTTCCTCAATGGTCTCGAACTCGAACGACTCCACGTCGTACGGTTCACCCTTCTTCGTGTTCTTGAGCCGCCTTACGATCATGGTAACCACCCAAACGAGTCGTCAAACCCGATAAACCGCCGGCCGAGATCACGACAAGCCACACCCGTACTGCCACTGCCGGCATAGGGGTCGACGACCAGATCACCGCGATCAGAGTAAGTGCTGACCAACCACCGCATCAGCTCTTGAGGCTTCTGTTGAGGATGAGTACGGGATGGATCCGTAGTACCGACAGTCGCCGTCGTCAGAACACTCCGCGGATAACGATCGGTCGCTCCCGAACGGGCTCGACCTCCAGAAGCGGCGCCGTAATTAACCCCGGTACTCTTACGCCCCTTGTTCGAATTGATCGGCGTATGCCCGTGGGTCATTTGAGGGTTGTAAACAGCCTGCTGCTTCGAGAAAACCAATATGAATTCATGAGCCCGCAAAGGTCCTTTTCGAGCGTTCAAGAACCCTGTAGCTCGGTTCTTATGCCAGACCAGATCGTATCGAAATCGAGCAGCATCGGCCTCGACCACCTGTACAGCGAATCGAAAGGAAGCGGCCAAAGCCACAACTGCGCCATTAGGGTGAAGAACCCTCCAAGACTCCTGAAAGAAGCCCTCAAGATCGGGGAATCGATCGAAAGAGGCGCGCGTGACCGCAGCTGGTAGGTCTGCGAGCACCAAGCGCGCCGACCCCGTATCGAGGGTCCGAAGACCCTCGATCGCGTCACGACGATAGACTCTGATCGGCGGGCGGCGCTTCATGACTGCAACGACCTGCAGCAATGGCCAGTACAACGCATCACACCTCCCTGGTCATCAGCTGGGGGTTGACCGCGAGCCAGGTCAAGCGATCTGTCGTGTCCGGTGCGAACCCACGAATGAGCAGCCCGTTCGGTACGAACTCGATCACGGGAAGGTTGATGGCCCCGGCGCTCTCAAACCGATCCCACGGGAGAATGGCGTCTAAGCGAGTCTTCGACGACACCAGCATAGCGGTGCCGATCGAAGTGTAGGTACCCACCGAAGTGCGCTCGTATAGGTCCCACACAGTCGGCTCACCCTTCGGAATCGACACGATCGTCCTCTTTCATCACACGGATCGTGAGCGCGAATATCACCGCGTACCGTGGGTACAACATCGAAAGATGGCGTAAAGCCGTTGTCACCTCGCCCACCACGGTGCGACGCTCTACAGCGCCCCACTCCGGCAACGCCAGCAGCTCTCGAAGCGACGGCTCCACAGGACACCTCCCGAATCATCGATACCGCCATCCCCAGGCTTATCCACAAACGAAGAAGCCCTCGTCAGCGATGCTGACAAGGGCTAGCGACGTGGGGACGTCCACAGGCTAGGCGACCTGCCGAACTGACCCCCGCTGCAGAATCACCAGATCGGTCAGCCACGGTGCCCACAGGGCGCGCGACTCAGGCAGCATCTTGACGAGGCCGCCGACGAAACGAAGCGGAGGCGCTCCCTCGATCTGAAGGACAGTCACGATGGGACCGTCCCGGCTGCTCGACGATACGGCTCCCTCGATCTGCTGCTCCTGCAGCATCACGCGCAGAGCCTTGACGAGCGAGTCTTCGATCATCGCGATCTCGTTGAAGTTTTCAGTCACCAGATCCTCCTGTAAGTACCCATAAGGTTTCACAGTGTGGATCTCGTGTCAATCAGGAATGACTATTTCCCCGATCGACAAACCTACGGGAACGACACGAGCACAGCAGCGCCCGCCTTGGCACCGCCCAGCGGCAAGAGCCGGAGCCAGACTGACACGCCGGGCGCGCCCAGCACGTTCGTCACCACGATCGTCAGGGCTCCACCTGCGTCCGCCTGGCAGATCACGTGCGGGAGACTCTCGTCGGACACCGGGCCCGTGGACGTCAGAAGCCACCCGAGCACACCGGCAGCTTCCATGGTCCCATCTTCGTATAGCTGTGCGTCGTAGATCGCGTCAGCCGGCGATCCGGTCACAACCACTGGGATATCACCGAACACCTCGGCGCCCGGCGTGAGCACGATCGGCGTAGGCGCGGCTCCGGCCAACTCCGCCAGAACGCCCTCAACATCAGAAGCGGCGAAGTTGCCGCCTGTGTCCTCAACCGTGACCGAGGCCGCAGGTGGTGCATCAATCGCATCAGCGACTTCATCAGCGATGTAGATGTCACCAATAGCGGCTGTAAGCCAGCGTCGAGCATTGTCAGACAGCATCTTCGGGCTCCTCCGCGCTTCCCTACATAACGATGCACCCTAGCGCCTGACAAACTCCATCAAGTCCGACCATTTCACGATATGGATCTCGTGTCAATCAGGAATGACAGCTTCAGTCCTCGCGCCAGGACAGCATGGCCCGTAGGTCGCTGGTCGAAGCGTCGGTGTTAGCCCCGATCACCAGGGCGTCAGAGGCACCGTCTACGTCCGCCAGGACACGCGACAGATCGTCGTTCGGCTGTCCGTTGTTGACCCCGCCCCGGCCAGCAGCCGATGCGGGAAGGTAGCCGCCCGACAGCTGGCGGAAGTCGGTGATCGCGGCCAGGGAGACGTGGTCGACGCAATACTCGGCCGCTGACGGGAACGAGGCGGTGCCGGCGTCCACCCAGGTGGTGAGACCGGCTGGGATGGCAGCGGCTCGTATCAGGATCGGCTGCCAGCGCATGGGGTTCGTGGCCCCGACGTTCAGCCCCTCGAACTGAAACGTGTGGAGCATCCGGCGGATGTGCGCGGCCCGGAGGCGGATCGCAATCACCGAGCTGAAGGTAGTGGTGACGGTTTGGGCCGCCGTCAGGTGGATGCAGTTGGCGTGCGAGGGCTCCTCGGCACCACCCTCGCGTAGCACCGTCGAGCAGATCTGCTCGATCTGCGCAGGAACCGCTCCGGTGTAGCGGTACTCCAGAAAGATCCCGTTGTCGTCGTCGAAATAGCCGACTCGGACGTAGGTGGTCCCCGCCGATTCCACGACCTCGTAGCGGACCGGGAGCCGTGCCCGGCTCATGTACACACTCGACAGCACGTTCGAGTGAGCGAGGCCGATCACCGGTACCGCCACACCACCGACCTCGAACGCGACGCGGACCTGACCGACCCCCAGCCACTGGATGTCGGTGAGGAGGATCTGCGCGAGGGACCAGTCCATCGTGATGCCCGACCGACCCGTTCCGTCCAGCGGGTCGTCCCAGGTCTCCTGGTCGTGTCGCTCGTCGACCACCGAGCCCGTGACCTTCGACCGGCGTACCACCGCGATCGTGGGGCTAGGGCTCGCGGTGGCGACGACGAAGGTGCAGGCCACGAACTGGGACTGGCCCGCGCGGTACCGCGTGTACCGTCGCGTTTGCCGCACGGCCCGCCCGCCCGATGTCCCGTCCACCGACAAGATCACGCTGGCGCGGTTCGGCGAGTGAGCGGCGATCGCCCCGCCGGTGACCGTCTTCTGCGCCCACATCATGGGCAGAGAGTCCTCCAGCATGGTGGAGTCGATCAGCATGTTCGGCTGGGACACCCGGCTGCGACCGAACGCGTCCAGGTGTAGCCCCTCGGCCGGTCGGGTGCGCACACTCTCGCCTGGGTAGCTCACGGGGATCTCCTAGAGGATGACCCAGCCAGCGTCAATGGCCAGGAGGGTGTAGGCGCCGTAGTCCGACTGCAGCAGTCGGAGGCCGGTCTGACCGTCGATGGTTTCGACGCCGTCTGGTGCGATCTGGTGCGGCTGTGAGCTTGCGACGCCACTCATGTCCTTGAGGTGCAGCCTGCCTACATGATCCGCGGCCGGCGGCAGCGTCACGAGGGTAGCTGGCGCTGACAGCAGCACGATCGCGTCCGTGTCGCCGAGCGTGACGGCAGCGACGTCGAACACGGTGATCGTCCCCTGCCCAAGCAGCTGCTGAGCTAGATCGATCGCATCCGCCACTTCCTTGCCTATCTCGTTGTCGGCAATGGACGCGATCAACCATCTTCGAGCGTTGAGTGACAGCAGCAAAAGCGCCTCCGCGCTTCCCTACATAACGACGCACCCTAGCGCCTGCCAAACTCCTCCGAGTCCGACCACAGAAGCACCCCGAGCGCACGCCAGAATGCCGCTCGCTCGCGCGTCGATCCGATATCGTACGTGTCGGCGAACGCCTTCCGCTGCTCCGATGTCGGACCCGGCATAGCGAGCTTCGCCAGCAGCCGCAGTGCCCCCATCTCCTGCTTCGAGAACGTGTGGCCGCCACGAAACGCGCTGTAGTCCTCGAACGCCTCCCACGCGTGCGGCACCCAGCTCGCTACGATGCCCCCGATGATGTCGGCGAACACCCGGATCTCGTACTGGGCGTGGCTGTCCATGCGCAGCGACAGGAAGTGCAGCAGGTTGTGCAGGTCGATCTTCCAGTACCACTGCGTGTAGAAGTTGAGCGACAGGTTCATGCGCGCCAGCTCACGCGACAACATCGGCGAACCGGGATCTCGCGGCTCTCCGTCGCCGTTGTCGTTGAGTAGAGCGTCGTACGTGTCGTACGCTCGATTGGCCTCCGCCCGAAGCAGCTCCATCACATCGGCGGCGTACTCGGCCGGCACGATCTCGCCACGCCCCTGCTTGTTGAACTGGCTCTGCGCCGCGAGCACTTCGGCCTCGGGAATGTAGAACTCACGATCGAGGATGCTGTACCTCGCGCTGTACTCGTTCACGTTGGCGGTCCGGTGTCGGATCCACTGCCGCGCGACGAACAGCGGCATCTTGCAGTGCAGCTTGATCTCGCACATTTCGAACGGAGTCGTGTGCCGGTGCCGCATCAGGTAGCGGATGAGCCCGCGATCGGCGTTGACCGTCTCCGTGCCCTTCCCGTACGAGACACGAGCCGCCTGCACGATCGCGGCATCGTCCCCCATGTAGTCGACAACACGGACGAACCCGTGATCGAGCGCTGG
>Ga0307379_10011476_pt1 | contig 11623 bp, 11 predicted proteins | sample UN2MG_FD_202237 | JGI IMG/M metagenome (GOLD analysis project Ga0307379, IMG submission 202237) | Soil microbial communities from Risofladan, Vaasa, Finland - UN-2 | ecosystem: Environmental > Terrestrial > Soil > Coastal area > Acid sulfate soil | place: Finland: Risofladan, Vaasa | collected... | reverse complement strand
CCTTATTTTTTTTATGTCATTCCCGAGTAGTCGGGAATCTATCTCTTTTCAGTCATTGCGAGAAGCGCAGCGACGCGGCAATCCCTAACTACCTTATGTCATTCCTGAGAGGAATCAAGGTGGACATTCTTCTTTTATATTCCTGAATTTGATGCTTTATAAAAACTAAAGTGTATCCCTCTTTTACCTGCAAAATAAAACTTTCCTTAAAAAGAAGGATTTTTAGAATAAGTGTAGTATATATAATATATATAATTTAATATCGTAACCTGTATGAAGGTAACAGGAGAGACCTTTTCTTTTTACGAAAAGAGAAAAGGAGCCGAAGAGGCAAGATGCCAAAAGCATCCGAACTTTCAGGCAAAAGGACCGTTACCGGACAGAACTCTGGAGAGCTTTATACCAAAAAGCACCGACGAGGCAATTCCTAAGCTTTAGGAAATCCTACACAGAGTGTACTTTAATAAATGAATCATTTCCTAATTTTCCAGGAAGAATCTTTCAGGTAAAAAGACAGAGTAAGAAAATAATATTATTTTCTTACTCTGTCTTTTTTTGCTTATTAGAAGCATCTTGTTTCGATAAATTAGGAATTTTCCTTAAATATAAAAAAATATTGTGGTAATAATTTCATCTACAACTAAAAAATGTAATTGATAGATCAAGTAGATAGTTAAAATATTTATAATTACTTAGGATATATTTGTGAAAGAAAAGTGTGACAAAGAAACACTCCTATCACACAATAAATTATTATAATTTAATTGAGGTGAATTATGAAAAAAACAGATGCAATTACAAAACCAATAGAAAGAGAAATAATTGAAAATTTTGCTGAGGAGATTATCCGTAGGAGACGAGATGAAAATATTAAACCTAAAAAGATGGTTATATTTTTTAGAAATGAACATTTAAATAATTTTGAAAGAATAGTATATGAGGTTCCCATTGAACTATTAAGATATAGAAAAAAAAATGGAAGAATTAGTTCGGATGTAATGAGTTACGAAAAAGATAAGTCTCCATTATTAGAAGAAAGCGAAAATGCACAGAAAATGCTTAGAAAATTTTTAAAAGACAAAGATCCCGAAAAAACAAAAGAATTGATTAACTCAATAAGACATAGAGGACAAAAAGAACCTGCCATTATAACCAAGGATGGGTTTTTAATAAATGGAAATAGAAGGAAAGTTGCTTTAGAAATATTATATGAAAAAACTAAAGAAGAAAAATTTCGATGGATGAAAGTTGTGATTTTGCCTGGAAAAAATGATCCAGGGGGTCCTCCTACTTTAAAAGAAATTGAACAAATTGAAAATCGCTATCAACTGCAAAGTGAAGGCAAATCTGAATACTATAAATTTGATAGAGCTTTGTCCATTAGAAATAAAATAGAATTAGGAATGTGTTTGGAAGAACAACTTAAAGATGATCCGAATTATATGGGGTTATCTGAAAAAGAATTTAAGAAGGAAGTTAATAAATGTCAAGAAGAATATTTGGAACCATTAAAATCTATAGATAGATATCTTGAAATGTTAGATAGATCTGGACGTTATGATACAATTTCAACTGGTATTACTGATAGAGAAGGTAGATGGCAAGCATTTTATGATTATTATACACATGTCCGAAAAAAATTGGACGATGTTAATCAAAGAGTAAACTTAAATATTAATGAAGATGAAAAAGGACATGTTGAAGAAATATCTTTTAAAATTATAAGAAAAAGAGATTTTCCTGATTTACCAAAAGTTCATCAAATTATGAGGGAGTTGCCTAAATGGCTGGAAAATACGGATTCGAAAAATGAATTATTTAAACTATTAAATATTGATTTTAAATTACCGAAAGAGGAATGTTTTAATGAGGAAGGGAGGGAAATAAGTGAGAGAGAAAAGGATTTAAAATGGGGTAGTAGGAACCAAACAGAATTGATTAGTTGTGCTAAAAAAGCAAAAAGGCTTTATGATAACCAAAAAGAAAAAGATACACCACTAACACTATTGGAAGATGCCCTAAAAAAATTAAAACATAAAAACATGGAACCCGAAACTATAGATTATACTAATCTTAATAAAGCTATAAAATTAGCAGAAGAAATAGAAAAATGTTCAAGTAAATTAAGAAAAGAATTTTTTCATCTTATGAAGAATGGAAATAAGTCTAAAAGATTAATTCATTAATCAAATTAGGAAGAAGAAGATGTTTTTTGATGTAATTAAAAACAAGTTAATAATTAAATATAATGGTTTTACCTTTAAACCAAGACAAATAAGCCAATTATATGATTGGGGATTTTTAAAAAATACAGAAGAAAGATATTTGTTTATTGACGAAAATATTGAAGTGATTTTACCGAAATTACTAAATTATTTTAATAAATCAAAGGTAGAATACACTATTTCTCATTCTTGCAGCTTGTTAGTTGAAAAAATATCTGCAAAGAAAGATAGGTTTGATAAGCTGTTAGAGAATGGGAAAAATTTTAAAAATGGAAAATTTAATAAAAAAGATTATAACAATCATTTAGAGTTTCTTAGTAATAACATATCAAGAGAACTTAAAGATCACCAAAAAAAAGCTTCTTATCATCTCTATTTGGTAGGCAATGGAGCGAATTTTTCTATACCCGGCAGTGGAAAAACCACAGTAGTACTATCTATTTATGAAAAACTAAGATTACAAAATAAAGTTAATAACTTATTTGTTGTTGGACCGCCCTCTTGTTTTGGCCCCTGGAAAGATGAATTTTTAATTGTGTTGGGCAGGAAACCAAATGCCAATATTTTAGCGGGTGGAAATATATATCAGCGAAAATCCGAATATTACAAATCCGATAAAGTATCCGAACTTTATCTTACAACATTCCAAACATTATTAAGAGATCAAGAACAAGTATGTTTTTTTTAAAAAACAAAAAAATAAATACTTTTTTAGTTATAGATGAAGCACATTATATTAAGCAAGTTAATGGGAATTGGGCAAAAGCTGTTTTAAAAATATCAAAATATTCCAAATTTCGCTGTGTATTGACTGGCACACCTATTCCTAAAAGCTATAGTGATTTATATAATTTAATTGATTTTCTTTGGCCTGAGAGAAATATAGTAAATTCAGAAGAAAAAGTAAAATTGAAAATACTTGAAGAAAAAAAAGATTATGAAAGTGCAGGTAAAATATTAAAGCCAAATATAGGACCATTATTTTATAGAGTTAGGAAATCAGAGTTAGGATTAAAACCTCAAATTTTTCACATTCCCAAAATTATTCAAATGAATCATTATGAAAGATTACTTTACGATGCAATTGAAAAAAAAATTAAAAAATATGGAAAGGAAGAATTCCTTCAAAATATTGAATTGGTATTAAAATTGAGAAGAGGAAGGATGATTAGACTAAGGCAATGTTTATCTTATGCCAAATTATTAAACTCCGCAATTGATTATTATAAAGAAAATATTTTTGAAGGAGATAATTATTTGGAAAATATAATTTATAATTATGATAAATTAGAATTACCTGCCAAGATCAATTATTTGATAAATTTTATAAAAGAATTTGAAAAGACTAAGAAAAAAGTAGTTATTTGGGCCTATTTTATTGGTTCACTAAAGCTTATTGAAAAAAAAATAATAGAATTAGGATTCAATTGCAAAAAAATTATTGGCGAAACACCTGTGGAAAGGACTTCAATCGAAGAAGAGGAAACAAGAGAAAAGATAATAAAGGAATTTATAGATAAGAAAAGCGGTTTAGATATTCTGCTTGCTAATCCTGCAGCCTGTGCTGAATCAATATCTCTACACAAAACATGTAGTAGTGCTATTTATTACGATTTATCTTACAATTGTGCTCAATATTTGCAATCTCTCGATAGGATTCACAGGGTTGGTGGTTCAGAGAAAAAATCTGCACATTATTATTTTTTACAATATGATAAAACTATAGATTCAGACATTTTGGATAATTTAAAAGCAAAGGCTAAGAAAATGTATGATATAATCGAAGAAGACTACAGTGTTTATTCATTAGATATGTCTGATGAAATAGACGAGATAAGCGCTTATGAAAGGCTGTTTCTGAAATAATGATTTCTTTATTCGATAATATTTCTTTTCACCAAATCAAAGTATTAATCAACATATTTAATTCATTATCAGAACTGAAATATGAATTTATAAAAAATTGTTTTCAGTCGGATGCACAGAATTATAAAGAAACACTAGATTTTTTAAGAGGCTTGAAACTAGTTAAAGTCAAAGATGATATAATTATTTTAACAGATGAATTTGTAAAAATAATAAAGGAATATAATCAAAATGAAAGTATAATTAATCATTTTATATTAAAAAAATTAATTAATTCTAAAAATATTTTTACAAGAGATATATTTTCATATTTGAATAATTTTAAAATATATAATGGTTTATTTGAATATACTCCAACAATTAAAAAGAGGCTAAAAGAAAGTGCTATAAGAAATCTCTTTATCGAATTAGGTTTAATCTATTATAATAGACAAAATGAAAAATATGAAATTACAGATAATTATATTTTAGATTTTATAAATTATATTGAAAATAGAAAAATGACACTTGAAGAATTACAATTTACATTAAAAAAACAAGGAGACCTCGGAAAAGCTGCTGAATTGGAAATTATTAAATATGAAAAAAGCCGACTTAAAAAAAAGCCACAATTATTGAAGTGTATAGAGCATACATCCAAATATGACATCATGGCAGGATATGATATAAAAAGTTGTGAATTAGAAAAAAATGATTTTCAAACTCCAAAACTAAGATTTATTGAAGTAAAAGCTGTATCAATATTAGATTATAGATTTAATTGGTCAAGAAACGAAATAGATAAATCTAAACTATATGGTATGCAATATTATTTATATCTCTTGCCTACGATTAAAGGTAAAAGATTTGATATTAAAAAACTTAAAATTGTTCGTAATCCATATATAAATATATTTAAAAATATAAATAAATGGGCTAGGCAAGAAGAAAAGTATAGTGTATGGGAAAAAATATAGATATGAGCAAACTAGCAGACAATAAATACAAATTGAAAATTAATATTATATATCCTGGTGATTGTAGAAAAATATTAGTAGATACTGAAAAATTTCCAGATAATTCAATTGATTTAATTATAACTTCACCTCCATATGCTGATAAACGAAAAAAATATTATAAAAGTATTCACCCTGAAGAATATGTGGATTGGTTTTTACCGGTGGCTAATGAGCTTTTCCGCATATTGAAAGATGATGGTTCATTTATCTTAAATATAAAAGAACATGCTATAAATGGAGAAAAAGATACTTACGTACTTGAGCTTATCCTTGCTTTGAAAAAAGAAGGTTGGTTATGGGTTGAAGAATACTGTTGGTACAAGAAAAATTCTTTTCCTGGAAAATGGTCTAATAGATTTAGAGATTCTTGGGAAAGATGTTTACATTTTACTAAAAATAAAAAGTTTAAAATGTACCAGGATGCAGTAAAAGTACCGATCGGGAATTGGGCGGAAAAAAGATTCAAGTCAATGACCAATAAAGATTTTGAAAGGCATATTTCAAAAACAAATGGAACATTAGGAAGAAATGTATCGAACTGGATAAATAAGAGAAAAGTATACCCACATAACGTTATTGTATTCGAAGAAGAGCATTATGTAACGAATGTTATTGAACTCCCTACAGTTTGCAATAACAAAAATCACAGTGCTACTTTTCCTTTAGAATTACCCATTTGGTTCATTATACTTTTTACAAAAAGTGGAGATATTGTTTTAGATCCCTTTATAGGTTCTGGAACTACAGCTTATGCATCTTTAGCAATGGACCGAAAATATATTGGAATAGAACAGAATATTTCTTTTGTTGAAAATATTAAAAAACAAATTAAAGCTTTAAAAATTTCTGATGGAAACGAATAGAAAATATTTTTAAAATTGCTTTATATTTATACAAATATATTTTCTTTTATGAACTTAAAAGATTATAAATAAACATAGCAATATTTACCACGGAAGTATAATTTTAGAAATAGAGGAATATAAAAATGACCAGAAAATCTTCTAAAAGTATTATTCTTGATTCAAATATTAGATGTTCAAAAGTATATCCCAAAGAAAATTCAAATAAAACAATGAACAAACTTAAAACTATTGGTATAAAATTTTCTAAAGATCAAGCTATTCAGTTTGCTAGGATTCTATTGGCTGTTACTCAAGAATGGGATGATATTGAGATCACAGCTTATCGAATGAAAAAAAGAAAAACAGATGATACATTTCCCATAACAATTACAAGTAATATATAGATAGATACATCTTCTAAAAAAAGTATATAAGGGATCAGATAATGTCTTGAATTTCAATCCCCAACTCTCCCTATAATGAAGCATATAGGGTCAAGTCTTGCAATATAACAAAATAAATGTAGAATATATTGGCATGAATATAGTGCAGTGAACAGGAAGATTTAAAAAATTTAAGCGAGAAGATAAAAAGTGATATTGCAAGATTTGATCACAGGAACTCTCAGTAGAATGATTTAGGGTTTACAATTTTTATATATATTTATTTATAAAATAATTTGGTGAAATAAAATGTTTAGAAGAGAAGTAACAATATCAGACTACTATAATAATATTTTCGAAAAAATAAAAGAAAGAATATTTTCAGAAAAAGATGAATTTATCATTGGTGCAACAACAGAAAAATTAACGGAGTACTATTTTCCCAGTAATCATTTGCAAAAAATTGAAATCGACAATAAGCGGACTGAAAAAATAGAATACAAAAAATATATGAAGATTATTTCTTCGCAAGAAAGAGAAGAACATTTTCGTGGATTTGGTGATATAAAATATGAATATAAGAGTTTATTGTTAACTATTCCAATAATTCAAAATAATGATTTAAATATAATTAATAAATTAGAAACTTTACCCATGATTTTCGATGGTCCGCCACTCAATATACAATTATACGATGACTTTATTTTATTTCAAATGGATATTAAAGGGTATGGTTTTGAGTTTACTGAAGATGAAATTGTGTCTAAAATTAAATATGAAAAAGAGAAAATAACGAAATGGATAAAAAAAAGAATGATAATATCAATTCAGAAAGTGAAAAATTAAAAGAAAAGATAAAAAATTTAATCGATAATAGAAAAGAAGAATTATATAAAGATCAAATAAAATTAGACTCGTTACTCAAAAAAATTAAAATCCCACTCAAGAAAAAAGAAGACGAGTCAATAAAAAGAATTAAATTAAATTCCAAACCCCTTGTTAAAAAGTTAAAGCCTACACCTAAAATTCCAGAAGATTACGTTCTGGATGGTAGTAAGGTGTTAGATATTGTTAGTGTGATAGATAATCAGGGAAGACAATTTGAAAAAACTCCATTTACCTATAAAAGCCTTAAAGAAGAAGATTTAAGAAATATAATATTAACAAATTTAAATAGCTTATTTGAGGGTAAGGCTACAGGAGAAAGCTTTTCTAATAGAGGCAAAACAGATATCTATTTAAATATAGATAAAGGCAATATTCTTATCTTTGAATGTAAAATTTGGCATGGGGAAGTTCTATACGATGAAACAATTAATCAACTTTTGAAATATTTAACTTGGAGGAATAATTTTGGAATTATAATATGTTTTGTTAGATTAAAAAACTTTTCTCAAATCTTAAAAAACATGGAAAATATTATAAAAAAGCATCCTTCGTACAGCTCTGGATTTAAATCAATTTCGGAAACACACTTTTTATCACTCCATAATTTAATTCAAGATGATTTTAAAAATGTAGAAATTCATCATCTTTTCTATAATTTATTTACTGGATAAAATAATTTCATAGGAAAATGAGAGAAGGTGAGGGTCAGGTCTTGCAATATAACAAAATAGATAGCAGAATATATGGGTATGAATATAGGGCAGTGAATAGGAAGATAAAAAAAATTTAAGCGAGAAGAAAAAAAGTGATATTTCAAGACAGTATCTGACGCCTTTATTGTTTCTTTATTTAATTTTATATTTTAAGGATAGCTATGGAATTTGAAGACCTAGTTAATTTACTCTTTAATGAAATAAAACCGAAATTGGAAAACAATCAAGGCTTGTCTATTTTTGCAAAAGAGAGAGCTAAATTTGAAGGTTGGCTAAAAGTAGAATTATGTGGTAGCCTATCGAAGTATTTTAAAGATGTTGTTCCAGAGAGAAATAGGATTGATGTCACTTTTGAAAATTGGGCAATTGAACTCAAAACAGTCAATACAAACATTCATTATAAGAATGTCAAAAATAAACATCGCCCAATAACTAGAAACACACAAGGAGTAATTAATGATATTGGAAAACTAAAATTAACTGGTTATACCAACAGGGCCGTTTTATTTGTTGTTTTTCCTATTACTCATGATAATAAAAAATGGCAAGTTCAACTACAAAGAATTTCAAAATTATTAAGAGAAATAAAAGAGGTTAATTTTAATTTCAAAGATGAAATCCCAGGAGTAGTTTATTTTGGTTTAATATAATAGTATCCCTTATCTCCAGTATTACGGTTGCTTCGTAATTTATCCTTTTAGTATATAACAACTCATAAAAGGAAAATTAAAAATTTCTCCAAATTACTTATATATAGAACAGGGAACGGTACTCCGTTTCCATTTACTTCCTTTGAAACCCTTTATTTGCAAGGCTTTCAGGCCCTCTTCAGGCATACCCTAAAAACGCACGGAGAGTGCCTTTAAACGCACTCCAATTTTCCAAAAATCAGCAATTACGACCCCCATTTTTAGCCTATTTTTACCTCCCTCAAATTACGAACCCCTTATAAATAGCCGTTTTCAGATTTTGAGATGGTGGAATTTTAGCTAAAAAAGTGCCTTTTTTGAGGGGTAAAGTATAGGTTAAGACAAAATTTTCTCGTACAAGCAATTCTGGCATTATTCTCTTGAAACCCTTATATTACAAGGCTTTCAAGAAGGTATTTTTCCACAAGTTTTACACATTTTTCCCATTTATAAGTAAATATGGCTAATTTTAATCCCTCTGCCATTACGGGAACCCAGTCTTTTCCCTTCCATTGAGTGATTAATAATTTTTCCCTTGAAAAAGAAGGATTTTGTAAGGCTCTTGTTGTAGTATAAAAAGGAAGATTATGTTATATAGTATATTGCAGATATTTGATAGCAAGTTATGACTTTTTGGTGATGGTCATTATTATAGCGACCTAAAAAAAATCATATAAGGCTAGGCCTTGTAATATAAAAAAATAGATAGCAGAATATATTGGCGTGAATATAGTGCAGTGAACAGGAAGATTTAAAAAATTTAAGCGAGAAGAAAAAAAGTGATATTTCAAGACCTTATCCCTTTATTGTTTTTAGCTGAAAAGCACGAACAAGATATTATTACAAACTTCGCTGTCTGTGGCGAAAATACATTTTTAAGGATGGAATTACATGAGTACAGAAATTTACTACTTCTCAGGAACGGGTAATTCTTTATATGTTGCAAGAGAACTTCAAAAAAGAATTCCTGATTCCATCATCATACCAATGGTTAGTCTTTTAAATAAAAAAGTGATACCGACCCAGGGAGAAGCTGTCGGTTTCGTATTTCCGGTACATGCTCTGACCATCCCGATAGCAGTAAAAAAATTTATTAAAAAAACTGATCTGAAGTCATCAGAATACCTATTTGCCATAGCAACCCGTGATGGTAGTATATTTAGAGGTTTCGAAAAGATAGATCAATTATTAAAGAAAAAGAATAAACATCTGAATTCACACTTTATACTCAATATGTGCAACAACGAGTCACGGCACAAAGGTTATAAGATTCCCTCTGAATCCGATATACTATCATTGGAAAAAGTTGTTCAGGAAAAGTTGGAGGCCATTCAAAATATAATCATCAATAAAATGACCAGCCGTGAAATAGATGTTAATTATTCTGATGGGTTTCCTTATCATCCCATCCTTAATTATTTATTAGAAAAATTAGTTCTTTTGGGTATGACAGTAGCAGAGTATATCGGTGGCGTGAACTACTTTTATACAGATAGCAGGTGTAATGGCTGTGGAATTTGCGAAAAAGTCTGTTTATCCAAAAAGATAAAAATAAGAGATAATAAACCGATTTGGCAAAAAAAGGTCCTCTGTTATATGTGTTTCGCCTGCCTTAATTATTGCCCTAAAGAGTCAGTTCAAATAAAAGATATCCCGGGAGTTAAATCCTATACCAGGGAAAATGGAAGGTATTCTCATCCTTATGCAACAGTAGAAGATATTGCTGGACAAAAATGATTTATTAACTTTATGATATGAAATTTATTTATAAAACATGCAGCATCTGCGCCCCATTTTATTATTAAACAGACCATACCTTTCTGCCAATATCGGTTTAGAAAAGATAACCAGGAGGATATTTATTTTGAATACGGAAATTTATTATTTTTCGGGAACGGGAAATTCCCTGGCGGTAGCCAGAGACATCGCGGAAAAAACCAATGGGAAATTAATATCCATTTCGGCTGCTATAAATAAAAAGAGCATAAAAACAGAGGCAGATAGTATTGGGATCGTATTCCCGGCTTATATGGCTCACCTCTACGGTGTACCCCTGATAGTAGAAAGATTTATAAAAAAACTGGGAGATATTGGCTCGAAATATATTTTTGCTGTTTGTACATGTGGAGGCCTTGAGAATTTTAACGGACTTCCGGCTTTAAAAAAATTAGGTAAAATCATTAAATCAAAGGGCGGTAAACTTTCGGCGGAATTTTCTATAAAACTTCCCATGAACACCTTAGATTACAGTCATATTCCGGTACCTGTGAGCCAAAATCGGGAAGCCATGTTCAAAAACTGTAAGTATAAAATTGAGATTATTTGCCAATGCGTAACCAACAAGGGAAAAAACAGATACAGGATTATTAAATTATTGTTGAATTGTCTGATGACTCCCGCGTATCTAATGTTACAAAAAATATATTTAAAAGAACTAAAGAAATCTTCCAAAGAACCGGAAGATACAAATCTAAAATATTATGAATTGATGCCATTGACCGATAAAAGTATTTACACTGATGAAAGATGTAATGGCTGTGCCATTTGCGCAAAGGTTTGTCCTGTCCAAAATATAAAAATGATTGAAGATAAGCCAGTTTGGCAACATCATTGTGAGATGTGTCTTGCCTGTGCCGAATGGTGTCCAAAAAAGGCGATTCATCACTGGTGTAGAGTTGAGGGAAAAGATTACCACCACCCCGAGGTGAAAATTTCAGATATGATGATGTGTAGTGTGGCAGGGGATGTTGTACTAGCTCAATAATTCGGTAACTTTTTCTAACTTTTTATAGGGGGTTATATATGAAAGTCCCCCGTGTCTTCTTAAGTGGTTATATAAAAAATAAGAAGTTTCCTAGATTATAGATAAGATCCTTTGCTATCTTTTTCCTCTTTTTGGAATAAATTAAGAATTATTGTTAGGAAAAATTAAAGAAGAAATTGTCTTGGCAGGCATTGCATAAAAGGAACAAGACAATTATAATAGTTAAAAACGAATAATAATGTCTGATAAATC